>ERZ779861.3512-NODE-3512-length-12957-cov-2.670129_pt1 | contig 12957 bp, 11 predicted proteins | sample MGYA00511558_ERZ779861 | MGnify/ENA primary metagenome ERZ779861 (study PRJEB29588, sample SAMEA2163432) | human gut metagenome | biome: human gut; feature: human-associated habitat; material: faeces | place: Denmark | collected 2008/2010 ... | reverse complement strand
CAGCCGCATCCGCTCTAATCTGACCCGTCTGATTCATAATTCCCAACATCATGGAGAATATCAATATCCATGCACATGCTTTTTGCCCTTTTTTCTTTCTGAACACCCCATGTTCCTCCCCCCTTATCAGGAAACCGTTATCACTACATCATCAATGGTAAAAGAAGCTGTATCATCTGTAGACTCAAAATATAGAATCGGCCGGAGTGTATCTTCTGCCACCTGTACTTTTCCATTTACCTGAATCCATGCGCCCGGAGCTACCTCCTGCGTCTGTACTAAAGTGTTATATACTACCTGTCTGGAACTATTTTCCTCGGACATCGTGGCAGCCAGAACAATCGGTCTGTCTTCATTATTTTTCATCCAACAAGTTACTTCCACCGTCCTGCCTTCCACCTGCGCGCCTGTCAGATCTTTTTCCACACCGTTCCATCCCTACGTCCTTCCGCTTACCAACAATGCCCGGGAACTCTCATGCCCATCTTCCGTAACCATCCCACTCCGTCGCCTCTGTTTGTAAAATAAACCTCTCCATCCTCAAAGTCCAGGGAAATCCCTGTAAATGGCTCTACATTTGTGATACTGTCACCATACTTTGTCCCGGTTATACTATCATCATCAACCGTAACCTGAATATCATCCAACATAAATTCATACGTTCCAGTCGCTTCAAAATTCAACTGCGGAAGTACCGCATCCGTATAAACTGGGATTTCCCCTTCTACATGTACCCACTCTCCTGCAGGAATCGGTTCGCTCCAGAGACTCTCCGGCCAGTCTTCCGTCACCATATCCGGCTTTCGTACCTGAAGGGTACAGCCGATGGAAAACGCCTCCCCTTCCACCGCATGACGCGTCCAGAATGAAACATGCAGACGTTTTCCAATCACATCCTTATCTGCCAGATCCAGAGAAACACCTTCCCAGGAAGCATTTCTTGAACCAATCCGAAAACAGTTGTCACTGTCATGCCCCTCCTCCTGCCAATAAATACAACCGTCTCCCCGGGCGCCAAAGAACAAGGTCTGCTTTTTGTCCTCCGCATCATAAAAATAAATTTCACGATTTTCATCTTCATAACCGCTCTCTGTCAGGGATTCCCTTATCTCCTCGTTCTCACCCCCATCCCCGCATCCTGCGGCAGCGATCCCTGCCGCAAATACAAGCATCCATACGATTATTCCACGTTTCATTCCCATAATCCTCCTCCTGTGTTCGCAGGTGCTCTGTGTCCTTTACTTATCATTTTATCCAAATACAGATCGCCTGTAATTATATAAGTTATAGTTTTTACTGAAAAAAACAGGGGAGATGACCCTCCGATTACACCCGGTAATCGGAAGGGAGCATCCCCTCCTGTTTTACAAAATACTTTAAAAAGCTCAGATAATTTACGTAACCCACTTTGGAGGAAATGTCCTGCCAGGATAATTCTGTGGTATCCGCCAGTTTCATGGCTTCCTGAATTCTTTTCTGCTGCAGATACTCATTCACACTCATTCCGGTCTCTTTTTTGAATTTCTGTCCCAGATATGCCTTATTCATATAAAATTTGTCGGCAAACTTCTGCAAAGAAATATCTTTCTCATACTGCTGCCGGATATACAGCTGCATGTATGAAACCGGCTGTTCTTTGTAAAACTCTGTTTCCTCCATCATCTGTAAGATACACCTGCAGATGCACCGCAGCACCTTCCCTTTTTCAGATCCCTCTTTCTCCTGTTCCTGCCGCCAAAGATTCTGGAAATCCCCATCCGTATGTTTCATCCTCTCATCCAGCATCCGGAATAGCAGCATCAGACAGCGCCCCCGGTTATTCCTCTCTTCGCTTTCTAAATACTCCTGTCCCAACAGCTTATCGATTTGTTTCTCTGCTTTTTCCATATTAAATTTTAAAACTTCTTCCACTAATTCTTCCAGAAAATCAGTTACCCCTGCGTATGGAAGCTCCTGCCTTTGCACATTCTCTCCTATGATAACCGACATGTACCTGTTTTTCTCAATCTCATCTCCTACACGCTCCAGCGCTTCAAAAAGTTCAGTTTTTATAACCGGTTTTAACAGATACTCCCGGATTCCAAGCTCCAATGCCTTTTGGGCATAATGAAATTCTCCGTATCCGCTGATAATAATGAATACAAATGTTCTCCCCCAAGTCTCCCTCATACGTTTCACCATCTCAAGTCCATTCAGTCTGTCCATACAGATATCTGTTATGACAATATCCGGCTTCAGGCTGCCTGCCGCTTCTACTGCCTGTAAGGCATCCGTATATGCCCCGATAACCTTATATTCCTCTCTCCCCTCAAGCAATCGGCTTAAACGCTCCAACGCCAGTGGTTCGTCATCCACCAATATGATCTGAATCATCCTCTTCCTCCTCCAAATGTATTAAAAATCCAAAGCAAGTCTCTTCGTCATTACTTTCCATCAATATCTCTGCAGCATCTTTATAATATAACAGCAGCCTGTTGTATACATTCCGCAGACCCACACCCTTGCCTTCTTCCTGATTCTCATGAAAGATGGACTCCCGCAGTTCCTGAATCCGTTGGGGCGTAAGCCGGGATCCTGTATTTACTACCCGTACAACCACAGAATCACTTTTTTTTCTTACACTCACCCGTACGTATCCGTGACCGGATTTTTTATGAATTCCGTGCTTGCAGGCATTCTCTACCAATGGCTGTACACTCATCTTCGGTATTCGGAAATCCTCAACCTCCCCATCCACTTCAATAGAAAAGTCAAATTGACTGGAAAAGCGCAGCTTTTCAATATCCAGATACATCTGTATAAACTCTGCCTCTTCTCGTACGCATACCTGATCCTCCCTCCAATCCAGAAGTTTCCGCATCATAATTGCCAGATGCTCAATAATCCAGGACACCTCCTGATAATGATTCCGTTCACTGATTACCAGAATCGCATTCAATGTATTAAATAGAAAATGTGGATTCACCTGGCTGATTAAAAGGTTCATTCTGGCTCTCATCCTTTCCAGCTCCAGCTCCTTTTTCTGTATGTTGAGCGCATACACTTCATTGATCAATGTGTTCATGTGATCCATCATTTGATTAAAACTCGAAATTACAATCTCCACCTCATCATTCATCGTCTTTGTCCTGATTGGTGAAAAGTCGGTCTCATCAAATCCTTCCATCCGGTTGGACAAAACCCTCAATCTGCTTGTATAAGGACGGATCAGCAGAATCGTAATAGATGCGGAAAACAAGATTATGACCGCAAGCAAAACACCGGTCTGAACAGTAGTCTGTTCCAATTCCTCCATCACTGTGTCCGCATCCGCAACCCCAATCATCGACCACCCGTCCAAAATACCACTAAGGGGGGTCGTATAAGAAACAACTCCACTTTCCGGCTCCGTCATCCGATCCGCCGGCGCAAAACCTTTCATATTATGGGGTTCATATTCCTTACCTGTGGAAGCCACAATCTGATTTTTAGGATTTACCAGATAATACCTGATTGCAACATCCGTATCCTGCATCCAAAAATAAATCTGTTCCATCTGCAGATACACCTGAATGGCCATCTCATATCTATAATCAGGATTGTAGATTGGTATTCGGTAAAGAACACAAACTGCAGGCTGAAGAACCCCGCTTGCTTCTATATCATTTTGATAACGCAGCCAGGATCTCACCTCCGTATTTTTCTTTTCCTTTTTCATTTCTTCCAACCAGGACATCACCTGCGGGTACTCTGTCAGCCGCCGATAAACAGAGGAATTATAGATAGATGGATTCCCTGTGTACACCCGAATCTGACTCATTCCCTGAGACGCTGTCGTAATTTCTTCAAGAAAACGGGTAACCGGTCCGTCATAATCCTGATAAAACTCATCATAATTGCTGTAGTTTTTCTGAAGTATCTCCACCATAGAATCGTCGATTCCCACTGAAACTGCAATATTCTCCGCACTCTCTATGGTTTTTTCAATATTTCCGACTGTCTTTTCCACAGAATTCTTCAGACTTTCTCTGATCCTTTCCTGAAAAGTATCCTCTATTTTTAATATAAAAAAAAACGCCAGCAATAAAACAGGCAGGAAGACACAGGTGATATAAATTAACATCATTTTTTTGCTCAATGTCACCTTAATTTTTCGCATAAGATTCATCTCTTTCTGAACTCCGTGGGCGTCAATCCATTTCTCTCACGGAACTTTTTGCAAAAATAATCCGGATTTGAAAAACCGGAATTATGGGCAATCTCAATCACTGATCCATAACTCCCCTCCAACAGCTTCTCTGCATAATCCAGCCGAACTTTATTCAGATACTGACGAAATGTCATTCCGGTCTTCTTTTTAATCAGCTTCCCCAGATAAAATTCATTGTAACACAGCTCCCTGGATATATCCTGTATCGTAATGTTTTCCTGAAAATGATTTCTGATATACTCTTCAATCTGAATACTGATATCCTCCGCACTGCTGTCCGCCTTTTCTTCCCTGACAAGTTTCACCCAGATGTCTTTCAATTCCTCAAACAACAACCAGGGAATCCTATGCTGAAGCTCGTCCATTTCCGACTCTCCTACCTCTGTTTTGGCTTCCATCAACCTTGCAAGGATCAGAACCCGAATCTGCTCCGGCTCTATGTTGTGACTGCGCAGTCTGCTGCAATAAGCAATTACTCCCTCTCTGTCATCTTCTTCGTCCTTTTCCGGGCCTTTCAGAATATCACGGCAATACCTGCTGTTCATCAGCCTGACACTTTCCATATCCTCTTCCCGAAAAATTCTGCTCTTATTTCCGCGGTAAAAACAATAATCCATAATCTGACTGACCTGTTTCCAGACACGTAAGATATCTTTGGAATTTTCCACACAGCCCAGCTTCATCACAATATACACGGCATCCGTAAACTCCAAAAGGGCTTCTGACAAACGTTTTTCCAACTGTTCTCCCGTATAATCCAGAAAGATGACAGCAAAATTGGGAGCCATAAAAATCATCTCATAGGGTTCCGGAACAATTCCGATTTTCTCCATGGAAAGCATAAGCCGCTCCCTTATATGTTCCTCCCCGGACTCAGTTACAATTTTTATAACGAACATCTGCCTGCTCTTTCCTCTCAGATTCAAAATCAATTCCAGCTTATACGTATTCTCTCCTGCTGTCCCATCCAGCAATTGCATCAGATAAGAACGACTTAGCAATTGAAGTTTTTTGTTGGTCTGCTCCCGGACTCTTTGTTCCTGTCTCTGCCTGTCCATACCTGCCTTCACCTCAATAAGCTTTTCCTGTACTTCACTCCGTATAACAGGCTTTAAGATATAGTTGTCCACATTCAGACGCATGGCTTCTTTTGCATATTCAAACGTTCCGTAACCGCTGAGTATCACAAAGTTAGGTTGATAACTCATATGCTCTCTCACATAAGCAATCAACTCTATACCGCTCATCTCAGGCATCGAAATATCGGTAATCACAAGATCCGGCTGGTGCTCTGCAATCATCCGGATCGCCTGTGGTCCGTTTTCTGCTTCTCCAAGCAGTACAAACCCAAACTTCTCCCATTCCATTAATGTCGATAAGCCTTCTCTTGCAAATGCTTCATCATCTACAATTAATACCTTATACAACCCTTCCATACCAGTCACACCGCCTCTTTTTCTTCCCTGTAACTTATCCCCCGAATCTTTGGTTGCTGCCAGAATAAGCCTCTGCTCAACTTAAAGTCTCCTGAATGCATTCATTGATATATGCGATAAAATTCTCATACCCTGTCTTCTCGTACTCACTGCAATACCCCTCCCACATACTGGCAAATGCATCTTTGCCGCAGGTAATCAATCTGGGCAGCCAGGAAGCATTGCAGGCAGCCGCTCTGGAAGCCGCAATCTCGGGCACCGTCCCGTCTGTGGGCGTAAAACTCCATGTGGGAAAATACGGCGGTTGTTCCAATGCATCCAGAAAGAAATCCCCCCAGCATTCCTTTCCGTAATGATCCAGAAACTCTTTGGAATATTCCGTAAGTGTTTCCTGAAATTCTCTGGGCTGCGTCCCCACACTCGCCGCATTACCGTCAGAAAATACTCCCTGGATTTTAGGAAGATGGTCATAGAGAGTGACCGCTGAATTACTATACGTCCAGTCCTGTGCATATTGTTCAATGCGCATCTCCTGGGTACGGTAAAACCTCCCCGCTTCATCCACAAGATAGTCTTCTCCTTCAATCCCCCAGGTCATCAGTTTCTGCCATTTTTCCTCCAGCAATGTATCAAACAGCTCCAACACTTTCTCCGGTGTCTTACAGTTAACGGATATCATATAACCGCTGTTTGTGGAAACCGGATTATAATCCATATACTGTTCCCGGATCCCTTCTTCATATACCAACGGTATACTTATATAGACGCGTTCCTCCATTCCACGCTGCCCCAGATAGACATTGGCATCATTGACATTCCAAAGCTCATCAGCAAACCCCAGCACGTTTCCCTCCGACAACCGGGCAATATACTGTTCATAGCTGATCAGACAAGCTTCGGGATCAATCACACCTTTCTCATACTCCTCACATAACTTCCGATAGAAACGCCTGGATATCTCATCCGTTCTGAAATCCGATGCAACATTGGTCTTTGTATCCACCAGGCAATTGGCGTTATTGGGATACCCGGCCAGCAGCGCCGGCGGATTCACCAATCCATAATTAAAGGTTCCATCATTGCAAATCGTATATCCGATGGTAGGCTTTCCATATAACTCAGGATACTTTTCCATATATTGTTCAATCAGATCAAAATATTCTTCCAGTGTTTTAATCTCCGGATAGCCAAACTCTGCCAGAACGGCCTTCTGAATAAAGAATCCGGATCTCCAATTTGTCTTTATCGGTTCCTCTCCCTGCACAACCCCATAATCAGGCAGTATGTAAATATGACCGTCATTTGCCTTCATTAAATCAAGATAGGGTTCATAATGTTTGTATAAGTTTGGATAATCCGGGAGCAATCCTTCCAACGGAAGCGCTCCTCCTCTGTCGATAATCAGATCACTGGCATCCAGAATATCCGGATAGTTCCCAGTTGCTGTCATGGATTTTCGTTCATTATTTCCATCCCCGGTGTAAGTAATAAACTCAAACCCCACTCCAAGTTCCTCTTTGATCTGCCGGTAAATCTTGTTGTCTGCCGCAGGCTGTTCACCATCGGTGAAAACAGTCAATATCGTCTCCTCCCTCTTTTCTGTTTTCTGTTCCTGATCAAATCCACATCCTGCTATTGCAGCAGCAACCACTGCAGACACAAAGAATTTTTTCCACAATCGCCGCTTTTTTTCCATAGATTATTTTTCCCTTGTTTTTCTCTTTTCTATAAATCATTATACATTTTTACCTGATTTTTTTCAATTACATTCTCATTTATGGTAAAATTCACCTTTCATTTTGTTGCAATCCTTCAAAATGCAAGGCAATATTTCCGCAAGACCAGGATCACTTGCAAAAAATATTCCTTATTGACTGTCTCCAATATCTTCATCCAAAGCCGCGCCAAAATAGGACGGTTTCGGATTCAGCTCATCATCAAAGAGCAGTGGATAATTGGCATCCCTTCCGTCATTCAGCCACGAACCACCATCCGTAAGTCCCCAGATTGTAACGCCTGTAATGTCAGCAGTTCCCCCGTCATCAATCTTTTTATACATCTGAAAAACTGCTTTATAACGGAGCGCAAGTTCCTGCTGTGCTTCTTGTGAATTGTCCCTCTGGCTGATGTCCAGCTCCGTAATCTGAATTTCCAGTCCAAGTTCCCCCAACGTATGAATGGCAGCTTCATAATCCTGAATTGTCGGCACCGCCATTTTAATATGACTCTGCATTCCGATACCGTCAATGAATCCTTTTTCTTTTAACCCTTCCGCTAAGTGATAGATTGCAGACAGCTTCTCTTTCTCATAACAGTTGTAATCATTATAGAATAACTTCTGCTTTGGATCCGCATACTTTCTGGCATATTCAAAAGCTTTTTCGATATAATCTTTACCAATGACCTCATACCAGTAATTTGCTTCTGTCCTCAGATGATTACCGTCTTCCGAATCGGGATCAACTGCTTCATTTACCACATCCCAACAAGAAATCACCCCCGGATAGTTTTCATTACAGTACTCCATTTCCTGCTGAATATAGTTTTCCATCCTTTTTAACATTCGTTCTTTAGACACCAGGGGCGCATCTGGATCATCGCTGAACTCCTCCGCAAACAGCCACCTGGGAGTCTGTTGATACCATACCAATGTATGTCCGCGCATCTTCAGACCATTCTCACTGGCAAATTTAAGCAATGGCTCCGCACTTGTCATATCGACCACTGGATAATCCTTTTCTCCATAGCGGATCGTCTTTTCCCGATTAAGTACCGATTCCGCCTTCATTTCATTTCCGCAGGTCACACTGGAGAACTGGCTCACAATCAGCCTCTGCTTCTCTTTTAAAGAGATATCTGAACGTGTCAGCGAAATTCCCACCGAAAAATTATCCTCATATAAATCATTCAGGCAGGGAAGGATTCCTTCTTTCACATACCGTTCCTGATAGGCTCTCCCGCAGCCGCAGAACAGTATGCTCAACATAAGACAGAAACATCCCGATTTTATTCTTTTAATTTTCATATGTATCTCTCTTTATCGTTATTCTTTCCCTTCATGATAGACCAAATCCTCCTTTTTGTAACTTAATAATTTATAGATGATTCCGTAATAATCTGCTTTACTTATTGGCTACCTCAGCAAAATAAAAACTCGTATTCTTTTGAATAATTCTCCATCCATGAAAATAGTCCCATCAGCAATTAGCTGTGGGACTCTCTTCTATAAAACATCACCTTTTACTTCAATGACAATTCGATCAACAGCTCTCCCGAACTGCCTTGCTGCTCCTTACTCCCCAAATGGAGATCACCAACCGCACCAACGATCCAACTGCCATCCAGAGGAAGGAAATATTCATACCATGCATCAGGGCATTATCTCCATAATCCGCCACCTTTTGGGAGTTCACATTGCTGGTTCCCCATGTCAGCAGGGGCATCATCAGACTGCCGATGAAAATATTACTGATCACGTTAAGTCCAACGGCAACCCAGAGCGGTGTAGCCATCGTGAGGAAGAACATTCCGATATTACTGAGCGTCAAAGCCGCGGATCCAACTATAAAAATTTAATTGTATGATTTTATTATACTCCATGTGAATCCTCCATTCTGTGCCAAACTTTTTGATTGATATTTTCCATCATTTGCTGCATTGTCTGTTCTGTTTGCTGAATATCCGACAGCGGCATATCGAAACACAAGGTATTATAGAAGCTGCGATGTATCTCCTTGATTCGCCTGGCGGCCGGAACAGCCTTGTCCGTTAAGTAGAGAAGTTTCATTCGCCTGTGCAGATGTATCCGGGTGGTCATAGATATATTCCACACATAAAATTGCTGACCCCATCCAATCTCAAAGTCTGACAATGCACGATCATAATATATCTTCATCAACCGATCCATGATTGAATACAACGTCCTACATTCGAAAAACAATCATCCATGTTGCATCATACTCCTTATTTGATTTATTTTTCATACTATACCATAAAAAGTAGCGTTAGCAACTATTCTATTGTTAATCCGGTATGCATGATTTCCATTCTTCTCACACGAAAAAGAGACAGAGATATTCAGAATAATATCTCTGTCTCAAACATCCGCGGCATTTTCAATAATTCCAGTTCAAATTGTACAACAGCCAGTTCAACCGTTTTCTGTTCATTGTTTCATAAGTAGAGCATACCTTATCTGCAATACACACCAGATAACTCTCCCGGTACATCGGCGGAATCGGTGTCAATGGAAACATGTGCTTTCTGATAATATCCTTCTCCCGATGGGTCAGGTGAAAATCCCGGCTGGCATTGCGCAGCGCACATCCCGGATGGGTAAAGCCATGAAAATGTCTTCCCTCTGACTTGTCATGCCAGTCATAAAGAAAATAATCATGGAGCAATGCTCCCCGTATCAATTCTTTTTTCTCAACTCTGATATGAAAACGTTCTGCAAGCCAGCAACTATAATAAGCCACTGCAATACTGTGACGATATACACTTGTGATTCCATGCTGTATATATGCTTCAGTTTCTTTCAATCTGGACTCCCGGATTACCTCATCTACAATCTTGATAAATCCCTCTTCATTTGAAAGCTTAATCTCTTTCTTTTGATTCAATAGTCAATACCCCAATCCTTTCATAACTCACTTTTACCCTTATTCTCAGTATAGAACTATGCCGCACAGGATGTCAAGTTATATTATCTTAACGTTTCAAAATTCACAATCCGGGTTGCCGCGTCTTTGACAAATCTTGCATCATGTTCCACAAAAAGCATCGTCGGCTCAAATATTCGAATTAACTTCTCAATCTGCATTCTGGAAAAAATATCAATATAATTCAGCGGCTCATCCCAGATATAAAGATGTGCCTGCCGGCATAAACTTCCTGCAATCAGTACCTTCTTTTTCTGCCCCTCACTATAGTCTTCCATTCGTTTTTCAAACTGCGCTCTTTCAAAATCTAATTTCCGTAAAATCGCCAGAAACAAGGTACGGTCAATTCCTTCTTTTTCCGCAAATCCATTCAACGTACCAGATAGTCCAGAAGCATCTTGGGGAACATAGGAGATTACAAGTCCCGAAGCCAGCTCCAACCGACCGCCGGAACACGCATTTATCCCCAAGACCATCTTTAAAACACTGGATTTTCCACAACCGTTTCCACCTTGAAGTGCCACACGCTCTCCGTTTCGTACTTGCATGCACAGATGTTTCAACACCTGATGTTGTTCATAAGCAATATCAACGTCCTCCATACGCACCAGAACCTCTTTCTGATGTTTCAGTGGTATCAGTTTCAGATCATCTACCGTCTCCAGATTCTTCAAAAGTGAAGACTTCTCTTCCAACGCTGCCTGTGCCCGATGTTCCAGATTTTTGGAACGTTTCATCATCTTTGCCGCCTTGTGGCCAATAAATCCACGATCAGGACGCAACCCGGCAATTCTGGTTCCCTTTTTCGTCTTTTCCACCTCATCCGACCAATTCTGTGCACTTGCTGCTGCCTGCTCCAATTTGCGGATATCCCGTTTCAACTTTTCATTTTGTACCCGTTCAAAATGATCCTGATTTTCTTTTTGCTCCCACCAGACAGAAAAATTTCCTCTCGACACCGTGATATTACTCTTATTAATAGCAAGTACATGATCAATACAGCCATCCAGAAAATCCCGGTCATGAGAGACTAATATAAAACCTTTTTTCTGATTCAGGTATTCCCGAAGCTTCACCCGGCTTTCCATATCCAGATGATTGGTGGGTTCATCAATCAACAGAAAATGATGATCCTTTGCAAACAATACAGCCAGAAGTACCTTCGTCTGCTCTCCGTTACTCAAGGTGGAAAACGGACGGTAAAGTACATCACTGTCCACCTCAAGCAGATTCATCTCCCGGCATACCTTCCAAAACTCATAATCCGGATCCACCTCCTCGATTACCTCTATGGTGTCCTTTTGTTTATCCGAAACTATATAGGGAAAATAGTCAAACACCTCTCTGGAGCTGATTGTGCCTCTGTACTCATACTCCCCCAGAAGTAATTTTAAAAATGTTGTCTTCCCCCTTCCATTTCTCCCGATCAATCCCAATTTCCAATCCGTATCAATCTGAAAAGTCACCCGGTCAAAAATCAAGTCATCGCTTCCTTCATAGTAAAATGTCAAATCCTGAACACAAATCTGTGACATCTGTTTCCTCCATTCCTTCCATAGCTATCCTCATCAAAGGAAGTTCCATACTCCTTTTGAGAACACAAAAAACCGCAGAAAATATACACTTTCTGCGGCTATAACTTCACACAACAAAACCACCTTACATTGTCACAGCAATTTTATCATCCGAAGGAATCGACAACGATCAGAATTTCTCATAGTTATCAACCATCATTTCAAAGAAAGTACATATATTTCCTGCAGCGCATGACAAAGACAGACAGTGTTACTGTCATCAACTCATGCAATCTTAAGTTCATCCTTATCTGCAAGAAATAATAATCATACTTTCCCTCCTTTTTCTCTTTTTCAAGTAATCACTTGAACTAAAATTACACTACCATGAAAATCAGGAAATGTCAATTCACACTTTCCATAATCTCCTAACCCACAGAACATTCATCCTCACTTCGCTGCCGGGTACTCGTTACAGAGCAGTCTATAAGGAGCCTCATCTTCTTTGATTTCCGGGAATCGGCCCACAGGCGGTTCAAAACGGTTATCGGTGTTATCATCGTTGCGCTGGCTGACTTCACCCAGCAGCACATCACCGCTTCCTGCCTCAACCGTGAAATCATGATACAAATACTGCTGAATATAAATGCTTTCTCCGGGCGTCAGTCGAATCTGTGTTCCCGCCGGAACGGTATAGGTCCGCCCGTCTGTATGAACCGTAACATCTGATACATAATCAATACTTTCATCCGGAAGAGAATTATAGACACGAATCAGTACATTACCGCCCCCGCGATTAATAATATCTTCTGTTTTATACCAGTGAATGTCCCAACCCAACATGCAGTCACGAATTTCATCATATTCATGACCCAAATGCTTCCATTCTTCCGGAGTAAAATGACAAAACGGCGGCAAATAACAACAATGTTTCTTACACATTGTCTCTAACTCTTTTAATGCTTTATTAATTTGTGAACGCTTCATTTGGAAAATTTCCTTTCCTTAAATTTGTGTCAGGAATTGCGGAACTTTATTGCTCCAACTTTGTTGATTAGGACCCGTTACTCCGTATCCATATCCAACAACCATCAGCGTATGGACAATTATTTCTTTGAATTTTAAAATAAGGCTCCGGAAGCAAGCTTCCGGAGCCT
>ERZ779861.3505-NODE-3505-length-12990-cov-4.627677_pt1 | contig 12990 bp, 10 predicted proteins | sample MGYA00511558_ERZ779861 | MGnify/ENA primary metagenome ERZ779861 (study PRJEB29588, sample SAMEA2163432) | human gut metagenome | biome: human gut; feature: human-associated habitat; material: faeces | place: Denmark | collected 2008/2010 ... | reverse complement strand
GGCTACCGGCTCTGCCTGCAACTCTAAAGATACCGTGTTGTCTCATGTGATTCAGGCAATTTCTGTGCCGCAAGAGTATGCACATGGAACGATACGGGTCACCTTGGGAATGGACAATACAGTAGAACAGGTTGACAGGATTGCGCAACAAATTGCATCAATCCTGCGTTGATAAATTCAACCACCAGTTACTTGTAGCAAAGTTGAAAAATATGCCGACAATAAGCCCTTTGCACCCAATGCAAAACGATAGGGCTATTGTTCAAACGATAGCTCCTCGTGGCAAAACGAAAGCCCTGCAATCGTTTTGCTATGCACCCACCGAGAGGGAGTGGGTGCATTTTTCTATACGCTTTTTCTGCTGATTTTTGTGGCCAAAGCAGCGGTGACGGCAAGGAAGGGCAAAACTGCATATTCCCAGGTGCATTCAACGTTTCGCATTAGGATTCTGCAAGAACATAAAGAAAAGGACTGAAACCTTGTATCAAAGTTTCAGTCCTTTCAGCCTGTCAAAGAAGCCCTATTGCAGCGAGGTAATAGGGCTTCAAGTAGGAAAAGGGAGGGAAAAGCCGAAAAAGCATCCACTTGTGGATGGCGAGTTTCTTGAGATTCATCGCAGCAAACTTGAGCTTGACCCAGGTGGATACCGCGGTCAGCCCTCGATAGGGTGTATAACGCATGGCGTGTTTCTCTTTTGCGTCCGCAAAGACGCGCTCAATGGTCTGGGATCGCAGGGCGTAGGTTGCCTTGCCCAGGGGCGAATGTCGGACGTCCTCCGCCCGTTCTATGTACTCATGCCAGATGTGGCGCTCAACGATTTTGGTGCACTGTCGGCTTTGGGTGCAGCGTTCACGGACAGGGCAGTTTTTGCAAACGTAGCTCTTGCTCTTGTATTCCCGGTATCCATCGCGGTTGGTGGTCGCGTAGCTCAGAACTTTGTTCTGCGGACAAAGTACACAATCGTAATATTCATCGTAAACATATTCATACCACGGCAAATTGCCTTTCTTTGTCATCGGGCGCTTATAGGGCAGGGACGGGATTCTTCCGCTGTCAAAGATTTGTTTGCAGATCCATGGAGTTTTGTATCCTGCATCGGCTGTGACCACCTGTACCTCCGGGTAGTGCTCCGTCAGTCGCTCAAATACCGCATCAAACGCAACGCTGTCGTGGACATTGCCGGGAGTGACCTCCGTTTCCAGCACGTAGCCGCGCCTGTCGCAGACAGTATGTGCCTCATATGCGAAGCACTTCTTGTGTTCGCCTTTGTGAAAGACGCCGCTCTCCGGGTCGGTTGTGGATTCAATCACCGTTTTCTGCTTCGGAGATGCCGAAGGTGTGTCATCGTCATCATCCTTCTTCAGCGGCTTCTTCCCATGCGCGGAACGGTCCGCTTCGATCTCCTCGTCCAATTGCTCCTGATAATGCTTCGCTGCTATGGGGATCGATTTTTTCACATGCTTCTTCAAGTTCGCGTTCGCTTTGATGTGCGTTCCGTCCACGAACACCACCTCCGGCGACAGGTATCCTGCACGCGCGACTTCTTCCAGTATCCACCGGAACACGCCTTCGATTACTTCGGCTGTGAAGCGATTCCGGAAGGCGTAGCTGACCGTTGCAAAGTGCGGCAGACGCTGCGACATGGTATATCCCAGAAACCAGCGATAGGCCACATTCACTTCTGCATCTCTCAGAGTCTGTCGCAGAGACCGGATCCCGAACAGATGCTGGATCATCACCAGCTTGAACAGCACTACCGGGTCACAGCTGGGCCGGCCATTGTCCTCACAGTACAAATCTTCTACCAGATCGTAGATGCGCGTGAAATCCACCGCCGCGTCGATTTTCCGCAGCAGATGGTCTTGGGGTACCAGCATGTCCACACACAGCATCTCGATTGCCTGCCGCTGTTCGGTTTCTCTCTTCAGCATCTTCATCACCTGTTCCCATTATATCAAAAAAGGCCGCTTTGTGCGACCTTTTTTGACAGGCTGCAGCCAGTCATTTCGGCTGTGGCAGCGTCACACAGACCAGCAATGCCAATACGGTACTTCAGGCACTCTCCGAAGGCTGTCCGGTCATCTCCTCTCAGCGGGCAGGACTTTTCACCAGCGGCGGACACTTCATCGTACTCCGAGGTGTTACGGCAAACGGCAAGGTACTGGTCAATGATCCCAATGACAGTGACGCAAAGAACTATATTAACCGTGAATTTGATATGATGTCGGAAATCCATGCTACGGCAAATGCCTACTGGATCTTCGACAAAAAATAAAGGAGCCATTATGAACAGAACAAAAGTGATTCTTTCCATTTTTCTGATGCTGTTTCTGCTGCTTGCCGGACTGGTTCTCCCCAGTTTCTGGAAAAGCCAGAAAAAAGAAGCTTCCGGAAACAAAGGCAGGGAACCGGCAAAGGAAACAACAGAAACAAATTCTGATACCCCCATGCCGGAATATCTGGATTTTGATGCTTTAAAAGCATTTTTCTCCGACAGCCAGATTGCTTCTCTCAAAGGGCAGTTTCCTGTCTACCTAAAAGAGTATGTCAAAAAAGAACAGACAAGCATCACCTTCCTGCCGGAAAAAACCAGCTACCCTACCGAAACAACCGTCTGCCTGATGTTTTCACTTTCCGATCAGGATACGCTTCCGGTTACCTATCACACCCCGACGGGTGTGTTTTTATTTGGAGAAGACGGGGTACAGGTCTCTGCAGATACGACTGTTTACGAAAAGCAAACCGATGATTCCCTGCCGTCCCTGACTTCGCAGGACATTGAACACCTGCAGGAAGGCGGGTATCCGGATACTTCTGACAGCCCGGAAGCTCCGGACACAGAATCCGGCAGTGCCTCTGTGCCTTCCGAAGATGCGAAAGATACGAAAAAGGAGGTGCAGCCATGACACAGCCAGAAGAAACACCGGTTTCCTTTATCCCTTCCAACTTCATTGAGAAAGGCAAGATCCTAAACGGAACTTTTGACATCCGCAATGCCATAGAAAGCATTGTTCTTTCCCTGGCAATCGGTATCCCTGTTTTCCACCTGCCGCTGTCCCTGACTGCCCGCATCATCATTCTCTGCATGACCGCACTTCCAGCGGCAATGGTAGCCCTGATTGGAATCGGCGGGGAGAGCATCACTGCCTTTTTGATGAATGCCCTGCGTTTTGTAGTGAACCGCAGGGTAATCTGGAGGTCCGACAGTCTTCCGGAAGGAAAGCCACGCAGGAAACCACGTTTCAAAGAGCCAAAGACAAAGAAACACCGGAAAGCAGAAAAAATGGCAGAGCCTTCCAAAGTAATGGCATCGGCTCCCCCACAGTCTGAACCGGACGCACCAGCTCCGCCAAAAAGTAAAAAAAAAGAACACCGGCAGTTTGATACCTCCACCAAGCGGGGCATCAAAAAACAGGCAAAGGAAGATATCCGTTATCTGAAGTGGGAGCAGAAAGAAGCCAGCCGACAGAAAAAAGAGGCGGCGAAACAGATAAAAATACAGAAAAAAACGGAAGCCCGGAGACGAAAGGAGGAAGAAAAACGGGCAGTTTCCGAAAAGCGGGCTGCAAAAAAAGAGCAGAAAAAAAAGGTGGTTTCCAAGGAGGACACCTCATCTGCCACGTCAAAACCCGTTTCCCGGAAAAAGCGAAAGAAAGACCAGACCTTGGAGGATTATCTTCCGGTGGAAAAAATCGCAAACGGAATCGTCTATACCACAGACGGACGGTACGTGAAGATCCTGGAGATTGAACCAATCAACTTTCTGCTTCGAAGTGCCAGGGAACAGCAGGGCATTATCTACAGCTTTATCAGTTACTTAAAGATCAGCCCTGTCAAACTCCAGATCAAGATGATCTCCAAAAAAGCAGACATCAATAAGCATCTGGAGCAGTCCCAGCTGGAGCTGGAGCGGGAAACCGATCCCCACTGTCAGGAACTGCAGCGTGACTACATCCAGTTTGTCCAGAACTTAAGTTCCAGAGAAGCAGTATCCAGACGGTTCTTTCTGATCTTTGAATATGAACCATTCAACGCAAACCGAAAGGAAGAGGAACGGGAAATCCTTGCTGCTCTTGAGACAGCCTCCCAGACCGCCAAAACCTTTCTATACCAGTGCGGGAATGAAGTGGTCTCCCATGACAATGAGGATGAATTTACTACGGATGTTCTCTACACCCTTTTAAACCGTACCCTTTGTACGGAGGTTCCGCTTTCGAACCGGATCAGCACTGTACTGTCCGCCTATACAAAGGAAAATCGCATGGAGGAACTGGATCACATCCGGATCAACGAGTTTCTCGCACCGGAAAGTGTGGATTTCAAGCACTCCCATTATGTGCAGATCAATGGGCTTTACCATTCCTACCTGCTTGTGCCGTCTGACGGCTACAAAAACCGGGTAACTCCCGGATGGCTGTCACTCCTTGTCAATGCCGGGGAAGGGATTGATATTGATTTCTTTCTCCAGAAACAGCCAAAGGACAAGATTCAGCAGCGTCTCGGTCAGCAGATCCGTATCAACCGTTCCAAATTAAAGGATGCGTCCGATACCAACACTGATTATGACGATCTGGATTCTGCCATCCGCTCCGGATATTTTCTGAAGCAGGGACTTGCCAACAACGAAGATTTCTATTACATGAATCTTCTCATCACCATTACTGCTTCCACGTTGGAAGAACTGCAGTGGCGGATTCAGGAAATGAAAAAGCTCCTGATCTCGCAGGATATGAACTTACACTCCTGCTACTTTTTACAGGAGCAGGGATTTTTATCCTCTCTGCCGCTGGCAAATCTGGACAAGAAGCTTTTTAAGCTGTCCAAGCGGAACGTACTGACTTCCGGGGCGGCAAGCTGCTATCCCTTCGTCAGCTACAGTATCTGCGATGATAACGGAATCCTCTTTGGGGTAAACAAGCATAACAATTCCCTGGTCATTGCGGATATCTTTGATTCCAGGCAGTACAAGAACAGCAACATCTGTATCTTAGGCTGTTCGGGAGCAGGAAAGACCTTCACCATGCAGACCATGGCACTAAGGATGCGAAGAAAAGGCATCCAGGTGTTCATCATCGCTCCGCTAAAGGGACACGAATTTTACCGGGCTGCAAGGAATGTCGGCGGAGAATTTATCCAGATCTCTCCTGCCAGTAAGAACTGTATCAACATCATGGAAATCCGGAAGGTAGACAATTCTGTAAATGAACTGCTGGACGGACCGACACTGGATGCCTCCGCACTGGCAGGCAAGATCCAAAGGCTTCACATCTTCTTCAGTCTGCTGATCCCGGATATGTCCCATGAGGAGAAGCAGCTTCTGGATGAAGCCCTAATCAAAACCTATGCCAGAAAAGGGATTACACATAAAAATGAATCCCTGACAGATCCGCAGCATCCGGAGCAGTACAAAAAGATGCCCATTCTGGAGGATGTCTACAATGTCCTGCTGGAAAGCGAGGATACCAAACGTCTGGCTCATATCCTGAACCGCCTGGTTCACGGTTCTGCTTCTTCCTTTAACCAGCAGACCAATGTGGACCTGACCAATAAATATACGGTACTGGATATCTCCGAACTGACCGGTTCCAGCGATCTTTTAACGGTCGGCATATTCGTTGCCCTGGATTATGTCTGGGATAAAGCGAAGGAAAACCGTACCGAAGAGAAAGCCATCTTTGTCGATGAGGTCTGGCAGCTCATCGGTGCATCCAGCAACCGGCTTGCAGCGGAATTCGTACTGGAGATTGCCAAGATCATCCGTGCTTACTCCGGAGCCGGCATCTTTGCCACACAGGATTTAAACGACTTCTTTGCTCTGGATGACGGGAAGTACGGCAAGGGTATCATCAATAACTGCAAGACCAAGATTATCCTGAACATGGAGGATGAAGAGGCACAGCGGGTGAAGACTATCCTGCATCTATCGGAAACAGAAGTAATGAACATCACCCATTTCCAGCGGGGCAACGGTCTGATCTCAACCAACAACAATAACATCACTGTGGAATTTAAGGCTTCCAATCTGGAAAAGGAGCTGATTACCACAGATCGGCAGGAGCTTCTGGAAATCCTTGCGAAACAGAAGAAACAGGCTGTGTAACTTTTGGCAGCACTGACGCTGCCCTTTTCATTTGAACTTCAAGAAGGAGGAGACTTATGTTACAGACATACAAATCCTATACCAGACGGACGCTGGCTATGCTGCTGGCAGTCCTTGTCGCAGTCGGCGCATTGTTTTCCGGCAGTTTTCCGGTTCATGCAGCCGACGGCACCATTAGCTATAAGGCAGGTGCCAATATCCCTTACGGCAGCTATTTTACCTCCCGCATGAGCTTTGACGGGAGCAATACTGCCTACTGCGTGGAACCACTGAAGAAAACACCTTCCTCTGGTTCCTATTCCTATGACCTTTTAAGCCAGAACTCCCCGCTCAGAAAAGCGCTCTACTACTTAAACGGCGGTTACGGCTACGATAAAGTCGTCAAGGATAAATATTTCAGTGGCTGGAGTGATGATAACAGCTATGTCATCGGACATCTGGTTGTCGCTTACATCTATGCCGGTAATTCCGCTGACACCGGAGCTTTCCATGGCGCCCCGCAGTCCTATATTGATAAAGCACTGGAAGTAGCCAGTGCCATTCAGGGACTTCCGAACCCGCCGGAAGGCTTCCGGGCATTCATCGTTCCGGGACAGGGCAGCCAGACCATTGCCGGAAGCTGGTATCAGGTTCCAAACGGCTGGATCGAACTGAAAAAATCTTCTGCCAACGGAAGCGTATCGGACGGGAATCCGAATTACAGCTTAAAGGGTGCTGTGTATGGGATCTATCAGGGTGAGAAGCTCATCCAGAAACTGACCACTGATGAAAACGGGTATGCCAGATCCGGCGAACTGGAGGAAGGCGATTATACCATAAAAGAGCTCTCTGCTTCCAAAGGCTACATTGTAGACACCAAAGCTCACAAAGTCACCGTAAAAGCAGAACAGACTTCTGCTGCAAACGTAACAGATATTCCGCAGAATAATCCCATGAATCTGGTGCTTGAAAAGCTGGATGCCGAAACAAAGAAAGCCTCCCCACAGGGAGCAGCTTCCCTTGCAAACGCAGAATTTACAGTCAAGTTCTATACCGAGCAGTCTGACAGTGATCCTGCGGAAGCTGGAAAGAAACCGGCACGTACCTGGGTATTAAAAACAGATGTTTCCGGAAAGATGCATTTTACCAAAGATTCCTTTGTAAGCGGCGATGCCTTTTACTATACCAGTGATGGCAAGACCGTCTGTCTTCCGCTCGGTACCATAACGGTACAGGAAAGCAAAGCCCCTGCCGGATACCAGCTCAATCCAACTGTCTTCGTACAGAAAATTACAGGTGACGGTAAGCAGGAAATGGTTTCGGTATACCAGTCTTCTACCATAGAAGAATCTGTCATCCGTGGCGGAGTGAAGATCCAGAAACGTGACAGCGAGACCGGAGAAGCAAAACCGCAGGGTTCTGCCACTTTGGAAGGTACTGTCTTTGCGATCACTACGTTAAATGAAAATCCGGTATTAGTAGACGGAACATCCTACACGAAAGATCAGGTTGTCCTTACACTTACTGCCGATAAATCCGGTTCTGCTGCAACTGCAAAAGATGCTCTCCCATTCGGACATTACCGTGTGGATGAAACAACTGCACCTTCCGGTTATCTGAACAGCGGAAAGATCTCTGTAGAATTTGACATCACAGAACAGGGAAAAATCGTGGAACTGACTGCAAAAGACAATTCCATCTCCAATCAGGTCATCCGCGGGGATCTGGAATTTGTCAAGATTGCTGACGGCAGCCAGAACCGTCTGGCAAATGTGCCATTTAAGATCACTTCCAAAACAACAGGCGAAAGCCATGTGATTGTGACAGATGCCAACGGTTATGCCAGCACTTCCTCCAAATGGAACAAACATACCGCAAATACCAACCGGGGTGAGTCTTCGGAAGACGGCATCTGGTTCGGCACCTCCAAACCGGATGATTCCAAAGGCGCTCTCATTTACGATACTTACACTCTGGCGGAACAGCGTTGTGATTCCAACAAAGGCATGGATCTTTTAACCTTTGAAGTCAAGGTTTATAAGGATTCTGTTCTGATACAGGTTGGAACTCTGACCGATGATGCCATTGAGATCGGCACGACTGCTCTGGATGCCGAGACCGGTACACACATGAGCCAGCCGGCAAAAGAAGTGACCATTGAAGACGTTGTGGAATACGAAGGACTGAAAAAGGGCCAGAAATACAAACTGACTGGAACCTTAATGGATAAAAAAACCGGGGAACCAATCCTTGTGGATGAAAAACCGGTGATTTCTGAAACTGAATTTACTGCAAAGAAATCCTCCGGCTCCGTCAAAGTAACCTTTACCTTTGATGCAACTTCCTTAAAGGGAAAAACAACCGTTGTCTTCGAGGAATTATATCAGGATGAGATGCAGCTTGCAGTCCATACCGACATCAACGATGAAGACCAGACCATCTATTTCCCGGAAATCAAGACTACTGCGAAAGATGCGGACACGAACTCCAATATTTCCTGTGCAAAGGAAGAAATCACGCTGGTGGATACGGTTTCCTTTAAGGGGCTGGTTCCTAACCAGAAATATGAAGTGACTGGAACTCTGATAGATAAAGAAACAAAGAAACCAGTCGAAGCAGACGGAAAACCGGTGACAGCAAAAGCATCCTTCAAGCCAAAAGAATCCGCTGGTACGGTAGATGTTACCTTTACCTTTGATGCCAGCTCCTTAAAAGGGAAAACAGTAGTTGTCTTTGAATCCCTGGCTTACAAAGACAAGGAAGTTGCCGTACACACAGACATTGCGGATGAAGGACAGACTATTTACTTCCCGGAAATCAAAACCACTGCAACAGATGCTGCTTCCGGCACACACTATGCAAAACCGGAAAAAGAACTGACGCTTACAGACCTTGTGGAATACAAAAACCTGATCCCAGGCAAAGAGTACAAGCTGACAGGAACACTCATGGATGCGGAAACCGAAAAACCTTTCGATGTGGATGGCAAAGCTGTGACTGCAGAAACAAGTTTCACTCCGGAAGAAGCTAACGGCAGCGTAGAGCTTTCCTTTACCTTTGATGCCTCTGCACTTTCCGGAAAAACGCTCGTGGCATTTGAAACAATGACTTTTGAAGATCACGAAGTAGCGGTACATGCGGACATCAAAGATGCCAACCAGACCATCTACTTCCCGGAAATCAAAACCACAGCCAAAGACGGCAGTGACGGGGATCAGGATGTCTCTGCTTCCAAGGAAGCGACTATCGTAGATACGGTCACTTATCATGGTCTGATGCCTGGATCTGAGTACAAAGTCATCGGAACCCTGATGAATAAGGAAACCGGAGAGGCTTTGTTAAAAGACGGAAAACCAGTTACCGCTCAGGCAGAATTTAAAGCAGAAAAAGCTGGCGGCTCTGTGGAAGTTACCTTTACCTTCGACGCTTCTGCTCTTGCCGGACAGGATGTGGTTGTCTTTGAAAAGCTCTACTATACAGACGGAAAAACCGAGCATGAGATTGCTTCCCATGAGGATCTGAAGGATGAAGGTCAGACCGTACACATGACGGAGCTTCCGAAAGAACCGGAGACGCCTCCGGTAGCTCCGCCTGTAAAGACCGGCGATGAGACGCCGCTTCTCCTGTATGCCGGAATCGCCATAGCTGCACTTGCAGGTGCAAGTGTCCTGGGCATCGTTTACTTCAAACGCAAAAAGAAACATCAGTAACTCATAACGAAGACTCCTGCAGGCAGCTCCCACATGGAACTGCCTGCTTCTTTAGTAGGTGATGAATATGAAACACCCCCACTGCAAGACAGATGCCAAGCACATCCGTCATTTTCTGAACCTCTGTGAAGGGAACTGGCACTCCTGTATCTACGTCTGGTGCCGCACTTGTAACGCACAGGAAAGCTGTGAGAACTCTGGCTTTTTATTCCATCCGGATGAAACGGGAAGCCCCTGCATCCTCCCTCTTTCAGATGCAGCGCTTTTGTTTCCCCGGATACCGGAGCCAACCGAATGTACCGGAAGCATGAGCATTGCTGCTTTTACAGAGCTTTATCTGCCCTATCTGGCCGCTCAGAAGCTGCCTTTAAAGCCATGTCCCATTCCGGCACTGCTCCGGCTTCAGGAGAACCAGCAATATGACTGGTAACAAAAAGTTGCACTTTCAGGCTCTTATACGTACAGGATATGTAAAGAAAGGAGGCACTGCCTATGTTAAACGTAATTTCAATCATCCAATGTATCGATCAGGTCTTTACGAACCTGATATTTATTCCCATGATTTTTGTCCTGTATGTGAAATTCCGTCCGAAAAAGCCATGGACCAGAAGGCGCAGGAACACTTACCTGCTCTGTCTGGTACTGATCAGCTTATTCCTGCTACGGATTTTCTGTGAGAAGTTCATCTTTACACCGGTTAATTATCCACGTTTCACAGACAGCGGCTTATTCCCGCTCATCCGAGCAATTTTCTATCCCGGCATCTGAAAAATGGGGATTCGTGCCATTTAGTCCGAATCTGGGATCAGTATCCGCTTGCGTCCTATGGGAATTCATCACCTGCTTACTTACAATATAAGTATACAGTACGTACTGGTTATTCACGTACACGTTACGTATCGTGTATGTACAAGCGAGGTGAAAACAGATGAAGAAACCAAAAATCATCCGCTGCCCTTACTGCGGCGGAACAGCAATATTAAGAGATGCATCCTTTGTATATGGAACGCATTCTCATGGCGGACAGGTTTATGTCTGCTCCCACTATCCATCCTGCAATTCCTATGTCGGGGTACATCCGGGAACCAAGATACCAAAAGGAACGCTCGCCAACCGGGAGCTTCGTCAAAAGCGGATTCAGGCACATCGAATTTTCGATCAGATCTGGCAACAGGGCATCCTTTCCAAACCGGAAGCATATCGCTGGGTGGCAGATAAGTTCTGTCTGACAGATAAGCAGGCTCACATCGGACAGTTCAGCAACTATATGTGCGACCAGCTCATTCGGGAATCCGCAGATGTTTTAAAGAACAACCATATTCCCTTCCGCCTCCGGGCAGCCAGCTGAAAGGCGGTGATTGATGATGACCTTACCACTAAATAAAAAGCAAAAACAACTGGTGGAAAAATCCATGGATCTGGTTCCGATCATGATTCGTTCCATGACCCGCACCGCTGCCTATGTAACTGAGGAAGAACAACAGGAATTATGTCAGATTGGATATCTGGCTTTGTGCCGGTCGGCTGTCGGATTTGAGGAAGGAAGATCATTCCAGCCTTATGCCAAAACTATCATCCGTCATGCCATCTTTGACTACTGGCGGAAAATTGCCCGTGACCGCTCCATGCTCTGTTCTCTGGACGAAGCATCATCTGAAGATGAACATCTCCATTATCGTGATTTGTTTTCCTACGAGGATACACAAACAACTCACCCGGAAAAGGTCACAAACCAGACCTTGCTTCTTGAGCATTTAACCCAGCTTGGCACCGGACAGTCCTCAACTATTCAGAAGGGAATTGTAGCCCTCTATCTGCAACAGCAGGGATATACCAGCTTTGACTTGGCAAAACACTACCAAGTACCAGCCAATCGTGTACGGGCATGGCAGAGCAAAGCACGGAAACTATTACAGCAGGATGATGCACTCTATGCACTTCTGACTTAACCTTGAAGGAGGGAACTTTTATGCTGACACTTTATACTGCTGTCGGAACCTTAAAATTTCAAAAAACGACAGGCGGAAAATCCATTCCTCTTGTAATCAACGATGGACAAGAATATGGACTATCGGATGACGAGCTGCTGCTCTGGAGCTGTCTTGCCTTCCAGATTCTGACGCTCCATGAACTCCAGGATGCCTATACCCTGCGCCAGATACAGAAAGAAGGTCCGAAAGGCTTATCCTTCCAACACTATCTGAACCGACTTTCCTTACGCGGTCTGGTTGTAAGCGGAATTGGACTGACAGGGGTGGATGCCTTATATCGCCTTCTCGGCAGTCTGACCATTATTCCCTTGAAGGATACCTTTCCCATCCGGCTCTTTGGCTGCGTTCAGCTTTATCTGGAAGGAACTATTGGTGCAAAAGAGTTTGGCAGATATTTAAAGAAGAAACCCTCTTCACCGATGGAAGATACCATTCTGAAGCTGGCTGATAAGGTATCCCTCACGACCGCTGAGCTTGTCACAAGTATGGAGCAGGAAAAAGTAATCCACAACGAATCGGATATTATGGATGAGTTATACACAGAACCGGAGACAACTTACCAAACACTTGTGGATGATGTCCAGATTCACCATACCCAGTATCCAGTGCTGCAGGCTATTGCTAATTTGTACCTGAATAAACAAATCACATTTCATACATGTTAAAGGAAGGAACCTTATGCCAAAACCATTTTTCACAAAGCTGGTTGCCATCAGTGCAATCGGCTTTTTCTGTGTACTTTTTGGGTGCATCTTCGGGATCGCCACCCATGACCGGCTCTTTATCCTCATGAGCCTCCTCATCGGAATCTGCAGCATCTTGCGTGCACTCAGTTTCTACCACCTGATCCATACACATGCTTATCTGTCACTGGACGTAAGCTGCACGAAACGGGAACAGACACTCTTCGGGAAAAACCAGCAATATTGGTTTGCCAGTGATAACGGAAAGGAATACGCCTTCTCACTGGAAAAGAATATCAAACTCCTAGAGGGACATCGGTATCGGCTGTACTTCCGGAAACCACAGCAGGGAACAGGGCAATCGATGCCATGTGCCGGAGATATTCTCGGATATGAAGAACTCACCGATCAACTGCCGGAACTTCCGGATACATCCGTTTAGATAGAAAATGAGCCGCCCGTACTGCATTGGTATGCTACCCTCATATAGGACAATGAAATATAAAAGTCCTATATGGGGGTATTTT
>ERZ779861.3500-NODE-3500-length-13005-cov-6.945251_pt1 | contig 13005 bp, 9 predicted proteins | sample MGYA00511558_ERZ779861 | MGnify/ENA primary metagenome ERZ779861 (study PRJEB29588, sample SAMEA2163432) | human gut metagenome | biome: human gut; feature: human-associated habitat; material: faeces | place: Denmark | collected 2008/2010 ... | reverse complement strand
TGGGCGACGGGTATCTTCAGAATCTTTCCCAGGACGTGATCTTCCGCACCCCGGGCCTGCGGCCCGACGCGCCGGAGCTGGAGGCCGCCCGGGCCGGGGGCAGCGTCATCACCTCCGAGATGGAGGTCTTTTTCCAGGTCTGCCCTTGCCCCATCATCGCCGTCACCGGCTCCGACGGCAAGACCACTACCACCACCATTATTGCCGAGCTCCTGCGGGCGGCGGGACACACCGTCCATGTGGGCGGCAACATCGGCCACCCACTGCTGGCCGAGGCCGGCTCCATCCGGCCCACCGACTGGGCGGTGTTGGAGCTGTCCAGCTTCCAGCTGATGACCATGACCCACAGCCCCCACATCGCCGTGGTGACCAATCTGGCCCCCAACCACCTGGACGTCCACAAGAGCATGGAGGAATATGTCTGGGCCAAGGAGAACATCTTCCGCCACCAGCAGCCCGGCGACATCGCCGTGTTCAACCTGGACAACGCCATCACCCGGGAGCTGTCCGCCCATGCCCCGGGCCGCGCCCTGTATTTCAGCCGCCAGGCAGAGCCGGAAAACGGCGTGTTTCTGCGGGGTGACGCCGTGATCTCCCGCCGGGACGGTCATGAACGCCAGATCATGACCACCGAAGACATCCGCCTGCCCGGCGTCCACAACGTGGAGAACTACATGGCCGCCATTGCGGCGGTGGACGGCCTGGTGCCGGACGATGTGATCCGCACCTTTGCCCGGGTCTTCAACGGCGTGGAGCACCGCATTGAGCTGGTGCGCACCTGGCGCGGCGTCCGGTTTTACAACGATTCCATCGCCTCCAGTCCCTCCCGCACCATCGCGGGCCTGCGCTCCTTCAAGGAGAAGGTGATCCTCATCGCCGGGGGCTATGACAAGCACATTCCCTTCGATGTGCTGGGCCCCGAGGTGGTGGAGCACGTGAAGCTGCTGATCCTGTGCGGCGCCACGGCAGATAAAATCCGGGCCGCCGTGGAGCAGGCCCCCGGTTACCGGCCGGGCCATCCGGAAATACTGGATGTGACGCCGTTCCAGCGCGCCGTGGAGACGGCCCGGGACCGGGCCGTCCCCGGGGACGTGGTGACCCTCTCCCCTGCCTGTGCTGCTTTTGACCAGTTCAAGAATTTCATGGAGCGGGGCAAGACCTTCAAGGCCATCGTCAACTCCTGGCAGGAGTAACGGCCGCTCCCCCTGCGGCATATATTGACCCATAGGGGGTGTATGCCGTGAGAAGAATACGCTACCTGCGGCTGACGGGGCGGCAGAGGCGGTGGGTCTGGCTGTGGCTGACGGTCCTGCTGGTGACCGGGCTGTGCTGCGCGGCAGTGCTGCACATGAGGCCCATCATCGTGAGCCTGGCCACCGCCCGGGTCTCCAATGCCGTCAACCGCATTGTGGTGGACGCCGTCCGGGATGCCATTGACAGCGGACAGGTGAACTATGACGTGCTCATCCACTTGGAAAAAGACGAAACCGGCCGGGTGGCGGCTCTGGAGAGCAACATGGCGGCCTTTAACCGTCTGCGGTCCCAGATCGCCGACGAAATTCTCCGGCGGCTGTCGGAGGTATCCACCAGCGAGCTGTCCATCCCCGTGGGAACCCTCACCGGCTCCACCCTGCTGGCGGGCCGGGGGCCCTGCGTCCGGGTGCGGATGCAGGCGGTGGGCTCTGCCGACGCCAGCCTGCGCAATGCCTTTTCCGCCGCCGGCATCAACCAGACTAGGCACCAGATTCTGCTGAGCGTGGACGTGTACACCAGCATTCTCCTGCCGGGCTTCACCGCCTCCACCAAGGTCAGCAACGAGATCGCCGTGGCAGAGACCGTCATCGTCGGCTCCGTGCCGGAGACGTACACCTACTTCAGTACCACGCCCGATGAGCTGGAGGATACCGCCCGGGACAACATCATGAACAAAGGATAAGTGAAACATGGACTATAAGACCGAGATGAAGGAGCTGCGGGACACCCTCAACGCCCACGGCTACCGCTATTATGTGCTGGACGCCCCCACCATCAGCGACTATGAGTACGACCATATGCTCCGCCGCCTGGAGGACCTGGAGCGGGAGCACCCGGAGGAGGTGACCCCGGACTCCCCCACCCAGCGGGTAGGCGGCCCGGCCCTGTCCCAGTTTGAACAGGTCCGCCACGACGTGCCACTGGAGAGCCTTCAGGACGTCTTTGACGGCGAGGAGGTCCGGGATTTCCTGCTGCGGGTGGCGGAGACCATGCCCCAGGCGGAATACAGCGTGGAGCCCAAGGTGGACGGCCTGTCCGTGGCCCTGGAATACCGGGACGGCGTGTTCGTCCGGGGGGCCACCCGGGGTGACGGCCAGGTAGGCGAGGACGTGACGGAAAATCTGCGCACCATCCGCTCCATCCCCATGACCCTGCCGGAGAAGCTGCCCCGTCTCATCGTCCGGGGTGAGGTGTATATGTCCCGCAGTGTGTTTGAAAAGCTCAACGCCCGCCGGGAGATCGAGGGCAAGCCCCTGATGGCCAATCCCCGCAACGCGGCGGCAGGCTCTCTGCGGCAGCTGGACCCCAAGATCGCCGCCCAGCGGCAGCTGGATATCGCCGTGTTCAACCTCCAGCTGGCCCAAGGCCGCAGCTTCACCACCCACACGGAAACCCTGGACTATCTCCGCTCCCAGCACTTCAAGGTCATCCCCTATCGCCTGTTGCGTACTCATTCCGATATCATGGCGGAAATCGACTGCCTCAATGACACCCGGATGGAGCGTCCCTTCGACATGGACGGCGCGGTGGTGAAGCTCAATGACCTGGCGGACCGGGAAACCCTGGGCAGCACCGCCAAGTTTCCCCGCTGGGCCATCGCCTATAAATATCCCCCGGAGCGCAAGACCTCCCGCATTCTGGACATCGTGGTCCAGGTGGGCCGCACCGGGGTGCTGACGCCCAAGGCCCAGCTGGAGCCGGTGCGCCTGGCCGGGACCACCGTCACCTTCGCCACCCTCCACAACCAGGACTATATCACCCAGAAGGACATCCGCATCGGCGACACCGTGGTGGTGCAGAAGGCGGGGGAGATCATCCCCGAGATCGTGGAGGTGGTAACGCAGCACCGCCCCGCCGGAGCGGTCCCCTACTACCTCCCTCAGACCTGTCCCGTGTGCGGCGCACCGGTGGAGCGGGACCCGGACGGCGCGGCCCTGCGCTGCACCGGCGCGGAATGCCCGGCCCAGCGCCTGCGGAATCTCACCCATTTCGCCAGCCGGAACGCCATGGACATCGACGGTCTGGGCCCGGCGGTGCTGAATCAGCTCATCGAAAGCGGTCTGGTAAAAACCGCCGCCGACCTGTACGACCTGACCGCCGCCGACATCGCCCCTCTGGAGCGCATGGGCGAGAAGTCCGCCGCCAACGCCGTGGCCGCCATCTATAAAAGCCGGGACAACGACCTGTGGCGTCTGATCTTCGCCCTGGGCATCCGGCAGGTGGGCGAAAAGGCCGCTAAGGTCCTGGCCCGCCGCTTCGGCACCATGCAGGCCCTGTCCCAGGCCACGGAGGAGGAGCTGACCTCCATCGACGATGTGGGCCCCATCACCGCCGCCTACATCCGCCAGTGGATGGAAAGCCCCCAATCCCGGGACCTGCTGCGGCGTCTGGAGGACGCCGGGGTCAATATGAGCTGTAAAGAGGAATTGGTTGACAATCGTTTTGCCGGAATGACTTTCGTCCTCACCGGAAGCCTGGAGCGCTTCACCCGGGAGGAGGCCGGGCAGATGATCGAGCAGCGGGGCGGAAAGTCCGCCTCCTCGGTGTCCAAAAAGACCAGCTATGTGGTGGCCGGGCCCGGCGCGGGGTCCAAGCTGCGCCGCGCCCAGGAGCTGAACATCCCCGTCCTGACGGAGGACGAGTTCCTGGAGCTGCTGAAATAAATAATTCTCGCCAATATAATAATTTTTATGTAAAAGTCATGGAGCCAGTTACCGGCTCCATGGCTTTTTGTTTCTTTCCACGACTCCCGATTGGATTTTACGGAAAAATTCAATGAAATCATTTGTTAAATCATTGACATCCCGATTCAAAGTGCTAAAATGAAAAATGTATGTATAGGTCGGACGGCGGTCTGTGTGGGGCCGCCGCAAAAATGTGTGAGGAGGAACCTATATGAGCAAGCTCCTGAAAATCTGTGACGGCAACGAAGCCGCCGCCTATGTTGCCTATGCCTTTTCCGAGGTAGCGGGCATCTATCCCATCACCCCGTCGTCCCCCATGGCGGAGAAAACCGACGAATGGGCCGCCAACGGAAGAAAGAACATCTTCGGCCAGACCGTCCGCCTGGTGGAGATGCAGTCCGAGGCCGGCGCCTGCGGCGCATGTCACGGCGCACTGGAGGCCGGCGCTCTGGCCACCAGCTTCACCGCTTCCCAGGGCCTGATGCTGATGATCCCCACCATGCACCGCATCTCCGGCGAGCGTCTGCCCGGCGTGCTGCATGTGGCGTCCCGCACCGTGGGCACCCACGCCTTCTCCATCTTCGGCGACCACAGCGACGTGATGAACTGCCGCCAGACGGGCTTTGCCATGCTCTCCAGCGGCAGCGTCCAGCAGGCCGCAGACCTGGCCGCCGTGGCCCATCTGTCCGCCATCCGGGCCCGGATCCCCTTCCTGCACTTCTTCGACGGCTTCCGCACCAGCCACGAGATTCAGAAGATCGACGTGCTGAGCTATGACGAATACGCCAAGCTGGTGGATTACGAGGCCCTGGCCCGCTTCCGCGCCAACGCCCTGAACCCCGAGGATCCCCGGATGCGCTCCCTGGTGGATAACCCCGATATCTACTTCCAGCTGCGGGAGTCCAACAACACCGACTATGCCAACCTCCCCGACGTGGTGGAGGACTACATGGCCCAGATCAGCCGCCTGACGGGCCGGGAATACCACCTGTTCAACTATTACGGCGCGCCTGACGCAGAGCGCGTCATCGTGGCCATGGGCAGCGTGTCCGGCTGTGCCCAGGAAGTCGTCAACTATCTGAACGCCAAGGGTGAGAAGGTGGGCTTCCTGCAGGTGCACCTGTTCCGTCCCTTCTCCCGCAAGCACCTGATGGCCGCCATGCCCAAGACCGTGAAGCGCATCGCCGTGCTGGACCGTGTGAAGGAAGCCGGTTCCATCGGCGAGCCCCTGTATGAGGACATCTGCGCCGCCTATATCAACGAGGCGGACCGCCCCCTGATCTTCGCCGGACGCTATGGCCTGTCCAGCAAGGACACCACCCCCGCCCAGCTGAAGGCCGTGTTCGACAATCTGCTGCTGGAGGAGCCCAAGAACCACTTCACCATCGGCATCGAGGATGACGTGACCCACCTGTCCCTGCCCGTGGGCGCCCCCCTGCTCACCGAGCCGGAGGGCACCATCAGCTGCAAGTTCTGGGGCCTGGGCTCCGACGGCACCGTGGGCGCCAACAAAAACTCCATCAAGATCATCGGCGAAACCACGGATATGTACTGTCAGGCTTACTTTGAGTACGACACCAAGAAGTCCTTCGGCATCACCAAGAGCCACCTGCGCTTCGGCAGGCATCCCATCAGCTCCACCTATTATGTCAGCCGCGCCGACTTTGTGGCCTGCCACAACCAGACGTACCTGACCAAGTATGACATCATCTCCGAGCTGAAGCCCCACGGCAGCTTCCTGCTGAACTGCGAGTGGAAGGAAGATGAGCTGGAGCAGCACATCCCCGGGGACATCCTCCGCTATATCGCCGAAAACGACATTCATTTCTACATCATCGACGCCAATAAGGAGTCTCAGGCCCTGGGCCTGGGCAACCGCTCCAATATGGTGCTCCAGGCGGCGTTCTTCAAGCTGGCTAATGTCATCCCCGTGGAGGACGCCGTGGAGCACATGAAGGCCGCCGTGAAAAAGACCTACGGCCTCAAGGGTGAAAAGGTGGTCAACATGAACATCGCCGCCGTGGACGCCGGCATCAACGCCCTGGTGCAGGTGCAGGTGAAGCCCGAGTGGAAGAACCTGTCCGGTGCCGCCATCCAGCCGCCCCGCGCCGATGTGCCCGACGTCATCAAGAACATCCTGGTGCCCATCAACGCCCAGAAGGGCGACGATCTGCCGGTTTCCGCCTTCCGGGGCATGGAGGACGGCACCATGCCTCTGGGCACCTCCCAGTATGAAAAGCGCGGCATCGCCACCCATCTGCCGGTGTGGGACAAGGACGAGTGCATCCAGTGCAACCGCTGCTCCTTCGTGTGTCCCCACGCGGTGATCCGTCCGTATCTGCTGAACGAGGACGAGGTGAAGAACGCCCCCGCCGGTCTGGAGCTCACCGACGCCAAGGGTCCCCAACTGGCCGGCCTGCGGTACACCATGGGCGTGTCCACCCTGGACTGCACCAGCTGCGGCAGCTGCGTGGCCTCCTGCCCCAAGAGCGGCAAGGCCCTGCGCATGGTCCCGGCCCACGAGGTATCCCTGGACCAGACCAACTGGAACTACCTGCAAACCATCCCCGAGAAGAACGACCGCTTCGACAAGTTCACCCTGAAGGGCAGCCAGTTCCGCCAGCCCCTGGTGGAGTTCAACGGCGCCTGCGCCGGCTGCGGCGAGACCCCGTATGTGAAGCTGCTGACCCAGCTGTTCGGCGACAAGATGTTCCTGGCCAACGCCACCGGCTGCACCCAGGCCTGGGGCGCGGCCATGCCCTGCGTGCCCTACTGCAAGAATAAGGAGGGCAAGGGTCCCGCCTGGTCCAACTCCCTGTTTGAAAACAACGCCGAGTTCTCCTATGGTATGTGCCTGGCGGTGAAGCAGCTGCGCGCCGCCGTCACGGACTACGTCCATCAGCTGGACGACATGACCGAAAACGCCGCCGTCAAGGCCGCCATCGCCAAGTGGCTGGAGACCTATGACGATCTGGATGCCTCCACCCCCGCCACCCAGGAGCTGCTGCACCTGCTGGAGAGCCAGAGCTTCTCCGCTCAGGAGCAGGCCGTGGTGGACGAGATCCTCAAGCGCCGCAAGGATATGTCCAAGAAGACCATGTGGATGTACGGCGGCGACGGCTGGGCCTACGACATCGGCTACGGCGGATTGGACCATGTGTTCGCCATGGGCGAGGACGTCAACGTCCTGCTGGTGGACACCGAGGTGTATTCCAACACCGGCGGACAGTCCTCCAAGGCCACTCCCGTGGGCGCCGTGGCCCAGTTCCAGGCCAGCGGCAAGAAGACCAAGAAGAAGGACCTGGGCATGCTGATGATGACCTACGACAACGTCTATGTGGCCCAGTGCTCCATGGGCGCGGACCCGGCCCAGCTCATCAAGGCCATCCGGGAGGCCGAGGCCCACAAGGGTCCCTCCATCGTCATCTGCTACGCGCCCTGCATCAACCACGGTATCAAGAAGGGCATGGGCTGCGTCCAGCAGGAGATGAAGGACGCCGTGGCCTCCGGCTACTGGAACCTGTACCGCTACAGCCCCGAGACCCACAAGTTCACCCTGGACAGCAAGGAGCCCAGCATGGCCCTGTACGACTTCATGAAGGGCGAGGTGCGCTACTCCTCCCTGGAGCTGAGCTTCCCGGAGAACGCCAAGGTCCTGTTCGCCGAGGCGGAGGACGCCGCCAAGGCCAAATACGAGTCCTATAAGCGCCGGGCCGAGGATCAATAAGGCCGGGCACAATGCAGCCAGATAATCACAACGCCGGATAATTAAAAAGCGATAAGAACCCTTCGTTTTCAGAGAGCGGCACGGCTTCGGTCGCGCCGTTCTCTTTTGCGGCATTTATCCCGACAGAGGCTCCGTTCCCCGGGCATAACGGCCAAAAAACACGTGTGCTTTTTGGCATATACCACAATCTTTCCAAAAATACAAAAAGTCCGTTGCAAAACGGCTGCAACGGTGTTGTATATAGTAGGGGTGAGAGCTTCGACACCGCCATATAAGAGGAAAGAGAGAAAACATATGAAACCGTTCCGACACTTCGCCATCGCGTTCTGCGTGTGTTCCTTGCTTTGTATGCTGACGGCCTGCATGTCTTCAGTTACCGTTTGGCCTTCATTCGTTGATTTATCAAAAAAGGATGTCATCCTGCGGGTAGATGGAACGGAAACTGCCCTACTGTATTGGTACGATGCATCAAACGGCGACTACGAATGGAATGTTTTTCAGATCCTCGACAATGGACAGGTCGCCCCTATTTCTTTGCGTTACACCGATAAAGTGGCACAAATAGAGGACAACTTGTGCCACATAACAGAGTGCTTCGTCCCGGACTATGGAGACCACTATATTCACCTTACTTACATGTCGACAGATCAGGATCCGCTCCCATCCGTGTCAGACTCCGCATTTTCTACATTTTACTCCTACGAAATTGAGAATGGGGTGGCTCGAATGTACTGCTTTTTTGCCTATATTCCCGAATTCTCTGAAGGTTACACCGTGTATATCAACCAGGATGCTGTTGTGATAAACTGAACCAAGAAGGGAAAAAGTCGGCCAGGTTTCCATTCCGAGCTTTGATGGCCATCCTTTTTGCGTGATCGGGCTATGGCCGAACCATCACGGCAATCCAGGCTCGGGAATTTATATCAAAAGCGGGAATCCGGCAAGTCGGATTCCCGCTTCAACACATTTATCTTCCGCCCAGGTCCACCGCATGGCGGATAAAGCTCATAGGCGGCACCGGACGCGGCAGCTGCATGGTAAACACCATCTGCGGCGTTTTCGGCTCCGTCAGCGGCAGCCCCTGGCTGTCGGTCATCATGGGGGCCGTCATGGTAAAGGGCTTGGTGTCCGGCCCCACCACCTCCACCTGATCCCCGCAGGCAAACTTGTTGCGCAGGCTCAGGGTGGCCAGGCCCTCCGGCGTGCAGTCCGTCACCACGGCGCAGATCTGCCAGTCCCGGATGTACCGGGCGTCCTCATAGAACTGCCCCGGCTGGCCATAGAAAAATCCGGTGGAATAGTGCCGGTGGCTGACATGCTCCACCTCGTCCCGCCACACCGGGTCCACCGGCCGCCCGGCGGCCACGTCGTCCAGCACATGGCGATAGGCCCCGGTGACAATGGCGGCGTAATAGGCGGACTTGGCCCGCCCCTCGATCTTCAGGCAGTCCACCCCGGCGTCCATCAGGTCGTCCAGGTGGTCGATCATGCACATATCCCGGGAGTTCATGATGTAGGTGCCCTTCTCGTCCTCGAACACCGGGAAATACTCCCCGGGCCGTTTCTCCTCCATCAGTGCGTACTGATAGCGGCAGGGCTGGGCGCAGGCTCCCCGGTTGGAGTCCCGCCCGGTCATATAGTTGGACAGCAAGCACCGCCCGGAATAGGACACGCACATGGCCCCGTGGCAGAAGGTCTCCAGCTCCAGGGCCGGGTCCACCCGGCGGCGGATCTCCCGTATCTCGTCCATCCCCAGCTCCCGGGCCAGCACCACTCGCTGGGCCCCCAGGTCAAACCACGCCTGGGCGCAGGCATAGTTGGCGATGGACTGCTGGGTGCTGATGTGCCGCTGGCACCGGGGGGCATATTTCCCGGCCAGGGTAAAGGCCCCCAGGTCCGCCAGAATCAGGGCGTCCACCCCGGCGTCGTTGAGCTTTTCCAGGTGCTCCGGCAGTCGGTCCACCTCGCCGCTGCGGGGCATGGTGTTCACGGTGGCGTGGACCTTCACCCCGTGCCGGTGGGCAAAGTCCACCGCCCGGGGCAGCTCCTCATCACTGAAATTTCCCGCAAAGGACCGCATGCCGAAGGACGTCCCCGCCAGATACACGGCGTCCGCCCCGTACAGCACGGCCATCTGCAGCTTTTCCCAGTCCCCTGCCGGAGCCAGCAGCTCCGGTTTTTTTCGCTCCGCCGTCATCCGAACTTCCGCAGATTGGCGTTGTGCTCAGACAGGGTGCGGCTGAACACATGCCGCTGGGTATCGGGATTGAGCACATAGAAATAGTAGTTGGTATCGTCCGGCTGCAGGGCGGCCTGGATGGAGGCCTTACCGGCGTTGGCGATGGCCGTGGGGGGCAGGCCCTGGTGGGTATACAGGTTATAGGGGCTGTCCAGGGTCTGATAGTCGTCCTCAGTGATCTCCCGCCCGGCAGCATACACCAGAGAGGCGTCGATCTGCAGCAGGTGGGCCGTCTCGCCCACGTTCTCCAGGCGGTTGTGGATCACGGAGGAGATCAGCGTGCGGTCGGTGCCGTCGGTCTCCTTCTCGATCAGGGAGGCCATGATGACGATCTCCTTCAGGCTGTAGGAGGAGTTGGCGATCAGCGGCGCCAGGTCCGGATCGTCCACAATACGGTCCTGGAAGTTGGCCAGCAGGCGGCTCAGGGCCGAGTCGGCGTTTTCCTTCACATAGAACTCATAGGTATCCGGGAACAGATAGCCCTCCAGGCGGCTGATGCTGCCCAGATTCTCGTTGTCCACGAAGTCGAACTTGTCGAACACATGGTTCTTGGCGGACTCCTCCAGGGCGGCGGCGTCGGACACGTCGTTCTCCGCCAGCAGCTGGATGATCTGCTCCACGGTGTAGCCCTCGGGGATGGTGACGGTAACGGTGGCCGCCACGCCGCCGGTGGGCTGCATGGACTTGATGAGACAGTTGAAGTCCATGTCGGTGTTCAGCTCATACACGCCGGGCTGAATATAGCGGCTGGCGTGGAACACGGGGCTGGTGATCATGAACAGCAGCTTGGAGTTGATGAGCCCCGCCTTCTTCAGCTTGGTGGCCACCGTCCCCACGGAGTCGCCGCTTTCCACCTCGATGGTGGCGGTCAGGGGGGCCTTATTCAGGGCGCACACATCGTTGACGGCCAGCCAGCCGATACCGGCCAGCAGGAACGAGGCCACGATGACCCCCGCCAGATAGCCCAGCCACCCCAGGCGGCGCTTTTTCTTTGGCTTCGGCCCCTGGCCGGAGCTCGTCTGCTTACGGACCTCCTGGGCATCCCATTTGGCCGTATCGGAGTTCTGATAATCGGACATATGATCGGTTCCTTTCTCTATTTTTTCCGCCGGGCACACCCGGACAAGATACGCCGGAGCCATCTCCGGCATAGAATAGCCCATACAGGAAACAAGTGAGGTGAATCGCATGTGCTTTGACAACAACAATTGCTCCTGCATCTGGCTGATCGTGATCTTACTGCTGGTGTTCTGCTGCTGCGGCAGCGGAACCGGATCCCGCTGCGGCTGCGGCAATGGAGGCGACGGCTGCTGCTCCTGCTGAGGGCCGTACATACCTTCGCCCGGAGGGGACGCGCAGGCGTTCCCTCCCTATTTTACGCCCTTCAGCAGGTCCCGGAGCCGCTCCATGACCTCCCGGTGGATGTCGTCCACGGAGCGGACCTGTCCGTCCCGGGCGCAGTCAATGCGGGTCCACCCGCCGTAGTCCACCACCATGGCGGCGCTCTCCCGGCAGGACCGCAGGTATGCCTCGTCCCGCTCGTGGATGTCGGCGGTGGTGTGGGTCAGCTGCTCCCGGCGGCGCATCATCTGCTCCGACAGCTCCGTGGGCACGTCCAGATACAGCACCCGGTCCGGCTCCGGCAGCCCCAGCTTCCGGTATTCAAAGTCAAACAGCCAATCCAGAAACGCCTGCCGCTCCTGAGGCGGCAGCTTGGAGGTCTGGTGCACGGCGTTGCTGGTGGTGTACCGGTCGGCGATGACCAGTCCCCCCTGCCGGTACCAGCCGCCCCAGTCCTGCTTGAAGGAGGCATAGCGGTCCACGGAGAAGAACGTGGCGGCGGCATAGGCATTGACGTCCGCCGGGTCGGTGCCGAAGGCCCCGCTGAGATACAGCCGCAGCAGCGCCGAGGACTCCTCCTTGTACCGGGGAAACTCCAGCTTGCGGAAGGGCACGCCCCGGCTCTCCAGCTCCCGGCACAGAAGCGCCGTCTGAGTGGCCTTTCCGGAGCCGTCGGTGCCCTCGAATACGATCAGTTTTCCGCTCATCCTATGTTTCCTCCCCCGGCTCGACATATGCATTCAGGTTATTCTACCACGGCCCGGCCCTTTTGTCCATGAAAAAGTTTTCCGCCCCATCCGGAGGCCTCATCTATACATTTTCATTTTCCTGTACAGAATCCGTAAAAATCAGGTGACAAATCCGGACAAAGGCAGTATAATATAGACAAATCATCACCATTGACGGGGTGCAGAAAGGATGTTTTCGCATGAAAAAGCAGATTCTTATCACCATTGGCCGCGAATACGGCAGCGGCGGGCATGACCTGGCGGTCCTGCTGAGCCAGCGGCTGGGCATCCGGATGCTGGACCGGGAGCTTATTGACGAGCTCTGGAAAAATGACCCGGAAATGCAGCGGCTGGCCCAGGAGTACGACGAGCGGCCGGTGAACCGCATTCTCAGCCGCAAGATCAACGAATTTGACAACTCCATCCCCCACAACGTGGCCCAGCGGCAGTTCGACATGATCCGCCAGATCGCCGACAGCGGCGAATCCGCCATCTTCGTGGGCCGCTGCGCCGACTATGCCCTGGCCGGGCGGCCGGGCCTGCTGCGGATCTTCTGCCGGGCGGACCTGACCCAGCGGATCAAGCGCATCCAGCAGCGGCACAATCTCTCCCTGGAAAAGGCCGCGCTGCTGGTGGCCAAAACCGACCGGCACCGCCGGGTCTACTACCACCACCACACCGGCAAGTTCTGGGGCCACAGCTCCTGCTATGACCTGACGGTGAACACCAGCGTCCTGGGGGTGGAGAAAACCGCCGAAGCCCTGGAGGCGTATATCCGGGCATTTCAGGAGCAGGACTGACCGCCGCACATATTTTGATACAAAAAAAAGCACCGCCCGCAGGCGGTGCTTTTCATATGGTTCTTTTACTCGGCGGGGTAAACAGAAACCTGCTTACGATCCTTGCCCAGACGCTCGAAGCGGACAACACCGTCGGCCTTGGCAAACAGCGTGTCATCGCTGCCGATGCCAACGTTGGTGCCGGCGTGGATGTGGGTGCCGCGCTGGCGGACCAGGATGTTGCCGGCCAGAA
>ERZ779861.3495-NODE-3495-length-13020-cov-4.982491_pt1 | contig 13020 bp, 8 predicted proteins | sample MGYA00511558_ERZ779861 | MGnify/ENA primary metagenome ERZ779861 (study PRJEB29588, sample SAMEA2163432) | human gut metagenome | biome: human gut; feature: human-associated habitat; material: faeces | place: Denmark | collected 2008/2010 ... | reverse complement strand
TCTGAATTTACTGTTTTAAAGGTCTTCAATTTTCATTGAAGCGTTCTGATTGATTCTCAAAATCTTTCAAGGTTTCTCACTGTTCAGTTATCAATGTTCTTTGTTTTGCTCTCTTGCGACAGCTTGATTATTTTATCAAATCGCTGTTCGTTTGTCAAGCACTTTTTATTTTTTTGAACTCTGTTTTAAGTTCTCTGTCTTGCGACAGCTTGTTTATTCTATCAAAATGTTTTTCATTTGTCAAGAACTTTTTTCATAACTTTTTCAACTTATTTTCAAAGCAATATTTATAAAGTCATGTCTGTAAAATGTAACTCACAAGCTCTACAACTCAATGTGTCCCGCGAGTCAGCTTTGATATAATATCATCCCGGCACACATATGTCAACGGATTTTCTGCAATTAATTAAAGTAGTAAAACTGCCTTAAAAAACACAAATTTTCTAAATTGTCTGTTTATTATATACAATTCTCACAATTACTATCTGACAGCCTCTATCGCTTCCTTGATATTTGCCACACCGACAATCTCAATTCCACTAATATGCGACACTCCTGCAAGACACACTTTGGGAACAATACACTTTTTAAAGCCAAGCTTCTTTGCCTCAGCCACACGCTGCTCGGACATGGTAACTCCGCGTACCTCTCCGCTTAAGCCCACCTCTCCAAAGCATATGGTATCCTCACGCACTATAATATCCATTTTGCTTGATGCGATTGCAAGCACTATCCCAAGGTCTATCGCCGGCTCGTTCATCCTTATACCGCCTGCTATATTCACATAAGCGTCACAGTCTGACAGTGACAGGTTGGCTCTTTTTTCAAGGACCGCCATGAGTAGATTTACTTTATTATAATCTGTACCATTTGCTGTACGCCTTGGATTATTAAAAAAACTGTGACATACAAGAGCCTGGATTTCGAGAAGTATCGGGCGGCTTCCCTCTATGGAACATGTGACAATTGATCCTGATGCTCCCTCTGGCTTACCGCTAAGCATATACTCCGACGGATTTTCCACCTCAACAAGTCCCTCCGCCTTCATTTCAAATACGCCTATCTCGTTGGTCGAACCAAATCTGTTCTTAACGCCTCTAAGTATCCTGTACGACTCATACCTGTCACCCTCAAAATAAAGCACAGTATCAACCATATGCTCCAACGTCCTCGGCCCCGCAACCGCACCATCCTTTGTCACATGTCCTACTATAAAAACAGAAATACCCAGAGTCTTTGCAAGCTGCATAAGCACTCCGGTTGTCTCCCTGACCTGTGAGACACTGCCCGGTGCCGACGCTATCTCCTCATTGTACATAGTCTGGATGGAATCTATTACAACAACCTCCGGTTTTTTTCGTTGAATCACGTCCTTTGCTATATCAAGACTTGTCTCACATAAAAGCTCCAGTGAATCCGTAAAATCACCAAGTCTGTCGGCACGCATCTTTATCTGATGCAGGGATTCCTCACCTGACACATAAAGTAATGGCACCTTTTTTTGTGAAAGTTCCCTGCATACCTGAAGTAGAAGCGTGGATTTTCCTATACCCGGATCTCCTCCCACAAGCACAAGTGACCCCCTCACAATTCCTCCACCAAGCACTCTGTCAAACTCGGCTATACCTGTCACTATACGCTCCTCTTTCTCGCTTTTTACTGCCGAAAGAGGCAGAACCTGTGCCGCCTTGGATTCTTTTTTTACTTTTCCCGACGAACTTATCGACTTTTTATCTACGGTTTCCTCTACAAATGTATTCCATTCCTTACAGGCCGGGCACTGTCCCATCCATTTTGCCGATTCATAACCACATTCCTGGCAGAAAAATACAGAGGTCTTTCCTTTTGCCATATTGTTCTCCTTTATAAAATACAAAAAGCCCGGCTTTCACCGGGCTAAAAATATGCTCTATTTTCTTGATACTTTGATATCGACTGAATCAACACCCTCAAGCTCTACGCTTAAGCTAAGCTTGCCGCCGAGATTTGTCTTCATAGTACCTGCAACAGCTCCAGCTATATCAATTTCGTACTCTCTCTCCTCTTCAAGGCCAAGAGTAATCTGAGCATCCTCAGGTCCCTCCACAGTAAATGTCACTGTATCAGCAGTCTCCTCGAAATCCATAACCGCTGTTCCCGGAACAGACTCGTATACAAAGAGTCCGTTTCTTTCGAGCTTTGTAATCTCCTTAAAGGTCTTTACCTTGTAGATATCTCCATCCTTCTCAAAATTGTCAAGTTTTGCCTTTGCAGCCAATGTATAATCTCCGAAGCTGAGCTTTCCGTTTTCCTCAGTACGGATTAATTCACTTATTACAGCCATTTTTATCCTCCCGTAGCTATATTGATATATTAATTATAAATCCAATTCTACTCAACAGTCAATGAAATTTGTTTGTTTTTCGTAGAAATTATTACCTTATTACCGCGCTTAATTTTGCCGGTAATAATATCCTCTGACATACGGTCTTCAATTTCCTCCTGAAGTTTTCGTTTAAGCGGTCTTGCGCCATATTTTCTGTCATACGCTTTGTCCACGATAAAGGCTTTTGCGCTGTCGCGCACTGTGAGCTCTATATCAAGCTGCTCTTTGCAGCGTTTCTTAAGCTCCTTTACAAGAAGTGTCACTATATGCTTCATGTCATCCTTGTTGAGAGCTCTAAATACAATGGTCTCGTCGATTCGGTTCAAAAACTCAGGTTTAAATATACGGCGGACCTCCTCCATGACACTGTTCTTCATACGCTCGTGATCCTGCTTTTCGTCATCACCTGCACCAAAGCCAAGGCGCTTTGGTTCTATAATAGAAGAAGCTCCTGCATTTGATGTCATGATGATTATTGTATTCTTGAAATCAACCGTGCGTCCCTGTGAATCAGTGATTCTACCATCATCAAGCACCTGTAAAAGTATATTGAACACATCAGGATGTGCTTTTTCTATCTCATCAAACAGTATAACAGAAAAAGGATTGCGTCTGACCTTCTCTGAGAGCTGTCCGCCCTCCTCATGCCCCACATATCCCGGTGGTGAACCAATCATCTTTGAAACACTATGCTTTTCCATGTACTCTGACATGTCAACACGTATCATGGCATCTTCTTTGCCAAAGACAGCCTCAGCAAGCGCCTTTGACACCTCCGTCTTACCTACTCCTGTCGGTCCCAAAAACAGGAATGAGCCAATCGGCTTCTTAGGATCCTTTAAACCAACACGGCCTCGTCTGACTGCCTTTGCAACAGCAGAAACAGCCTCCTCCTGTCCTATTACACGCTTGTGAAGTATCTGTTCAAGCTTTGCAAGTCGTCCTGCCTCTGACTCTGTAAGCTTATTTACAGGTATTTTGGTCCATCCCGATACTACATCCGCTATCTCATTTTCACCGACTACAGGCTGATTTTTGGCTCCTGTGCGACGGTTCTTTCTGATAAGCTTCTGCTGTTTATTTTCAAGCACTTCCTTTTCTGACATAAGCGCGCCGGCAGCTGCGAGATCTCCTTTCGACAAAGCATTTTCCAACTGGTTCTGCTTATCTGTTATCTCTTTTTTCAGAGCAAGCAGCTCGTCAGATGATGTCAGATTCTTAAGCCTTATCCTGGCAGCCGCTTCATCCATCAGGTCTATCGCCTTATCAGGTAAAAATCTGTCATTTATATATCGTGCAGAAAGGCTTACTGCTGCTTTCACGCCCTCATCTGTTATGATGACACCATGATGCTTTTCATAGAGTCCCTTTAATCCTGTGAGTATCTCTATTGTCTCATCCACACCCGGCTCCTCAACCATCACCGGCTGGAAACGGCGCTCAAGCGCAGCATCCTTTTCCACGTATTTGCGGTACTCTTCTATAGTAGTGGCGCCGATTACCTGTACCTCGCCTCTGGCAAGCGCAGGCTTTAATATGTTAGATGCATCTAACGAGCCTTCTGCTCCTCCTGCACCTATTATAGTGTGAAGCTCATCAATGAAAAGCAGTACATTTTTGGCATTTGAAACCTCACTTATCACCTTCTTGATACGCTCCTCAAACTCACCACGATACTTTGATTTGGCTACAAGCCCGGACATATCAAGAGAAACCAGTCTCTTTCCCAAAAGAATATCCGGAACATTGCCACTGACTATATCCTGCGCAAGTCCTTCTACTATAGCGGTCTTGCCCACTCCCGGCTCTCCAATCAGACATGGATTGTTTTTGCCACGGCGGCAAAGTATCTGGATAACACGCTCCATCTCCTTTTTTCTGCCTATAACAGGGTCAAGAAGCCCTGCCTCTGCCATATCTGTCAAATCTCTGGAATACTGATCTAATACAGGAGTCGCAGAATTGTATGATGTACCGTAGCTTTTCATCAGATCCCTGTATGCAGACGGATCCTCCCCCATCGCACCAAGAATATCTATAAACATCTTCTGACTGTTAACACCCATGGTGTTTAAAAGTCTTGCAGCTGCACAGTCTCCCTGCAGTACTATAGCCATCAGCAAGTGTTCTGTACCTATCTCATTGCACTCAAATCTATCGGCTTCCTCCGATGCACGCTCCAATACTCTCTGTGTCCTTGGTGAATAGCCATCCCTGTCCATCACTTCGATGTTATCCCCCGGTGAAATCAGGTCTTCAATCATCGAAATAAGCTTATCATATTCCACATTGCAGGCTGTTAGAACCTCAGCTGCCACACCGGTGCCCTCTTTTATAAGGCCAGCCAGTATGTGCTCTGTTCCAACATAGCTGTAATTCATTTTCTTTGATATACGTGCAGCCAAATCTATTGCTTTTTTAGCCTTACTTGTATATGGTTTCAAGTCATATCCTCCAGTCATATTCACTAATTTAAGTCGATGAACTGCAAATCATCATCTTCGCTGTCATCTTCATTGTCATCCTTTGCACTGCTGTCTATAGTCTCAAACGGCTTTTTTCCATCATTGACAAAGCCATCAAGTGCCATTTGAAGCTGATTCTTTAAAGCATCCTCATCAGCATCGTTTTCTGTGTCAGAAACGTTTTCCTGCCTTGAATCGTCTTTTAAATCAAACTCAGAGTTTTCATTCTCAACAGCTTTCTTAGAATCAGGTGTAATTTCTACGGTTCTTCCGACATAGGATGCATTTGATATATTTTCATCCGTAGCCATCTTTTGCTCATCTGCAGCATCTTCCGCTGTTTCTTCTGCAGCTTCTTCTGCCACTTCATCTAACGGCTCTTCTGTAACCTCTTCTTCCAGCTCATCTGCTATCTCGTCCGCAGTTTCATCAGTTGTTTCTTCCAAAGCTTCATTTGATACATCTTCTGCTGCATCATCTACATCATCATCGTCATCATGATAGTCCATTGCCTTATATTTTCTGTTTTTCACAGCTGATGCCATAAGCAACAGTAACAGAATAATGATAATAAGAACCAGTATTGCAGCTAAAACAAGATATTTATTGGCAATTCCCGGGACAAGCTCGCTCTTTGTTGTATCGTTTTCATCCTGTGCCACTGTAGGTGTACTGAGCTTGGTTCTCATATATGTGCCATCTACACTATCATATGTGTACCAGCCACTCTCACCATTATCATTCATAGCGTATACGAGGTAAAAATCCTTTGTCTGATCATCGGTTTTTTCGACTTTGGTCTGGTAGGCTGTTGCCACACCCTTGCCCTCTATAGAGAGCGATATCTCATTATATCCTTCAGGCACATCATCCACCTTAGGCAGTAAAACCACTATAAAATGCGACTCTGAATTGATACGGACAAACTCATATGCTGCATTCTGTGCTGCATCATATACAAAAAGCCCATTGCCGCTTTCCGACTGTAAATACACAAGCGTGATATCACCAAAGGTGCCATGAAGGGTATTGTATTCAAGTCCGTCAATCACTGTCTTTGAGTGCTCAAAGCCTTCAGGAACAACATCCTCAGGAATGTCATTTACCATAGTCCACTCTGTGCCATTTATATCGAACTTCTTCCAGTTATCCTGCTTATCTGCATTCTCCGGATCATCCTCGGCTCTTCTGGTAACAACTATATTGTATGTGCTTGTGCTGCCGTCCTCTGCTGTCACAACAACGCTGACCGTATTCTCTCCAACCTCAAGTGAATCATTGCCTGTGACGGATGTCACACTCGCCTTTGAATCAGCCGGATTTGCTGTAACCGCAAGGCTTGAACAGCTGTAATCTACTGTAGCTGTGTAATCCTTTGTCGCAGCAGAAAACTCAGGGGAAAGCGTACCTGCTGAGATAACAAGCGAACCAAGAGATGCGTTTGAGGATTTCTTTTCCTCTTTGTTTTCATTATCTTTATTTGCATTGCTATCATTGCCGGTATTGCTGCCGGAATTGTCCTTGTTATCCTTGTTGCTGTTTGAATCGTTGTTTGATGAATCACTTGTTACCGTCACCTTCGTGCTGGCACCGGTAATTATACCTCCGGCATCGTTGCCCTCTGCATCTCCTACAACTGTACAATATGCCTTTATAGTGCAGCTTCCTGCAGCCTTCGCCGTAAATGAAAATGACTGCGATGTGGGATATCCTGCGGCGTCACCAATATTGGCCACACCATCCCCTCCGTTACTCAGTACTCCCTCGTCAGAACTTGAGATAACTACAGTGCCAAAATATCCAGACGGCATGGAAACCGTCACCTTGACTGTTTTTCCAACAGCTATAGAGCTTGAGCTGACACTGAGGCCAAGTCCCTGCGCATATACATGCTCGGCAGGTGTGAAAACAAGCATCACCGCCACAACAAGTGATAATATACATCCAAATAATTTCTTCATATTTTCCTCACATTTCTAATTCTGCGATATCTTTGATTTGCCCAGTATGTGTCTGTTCATGATTATCATATCAAGGGCATTTCCACCATCACCCTTTCTGTTGGCATCAGCTGCCTCCAGATAAGCACCTGTGAGTGTTCCCTTTCCTAAAATATGTCTGTTGAGCTTAATCATATCAATGGCATTTACAGCACCGTCACCATTGATATCTCCATATACAACAATATCATATGTCTTTTTCAGGTTACCCGAAGCATCATAAACAGCCACTTTATTGCCTGTTGCAACCTTTCCGCTGTTTTCTGAGCCTGAGCTTGTCAGAAGCTTTACAGTACCTGATGCTGATACTGCTATATTCTTCACAAAATCAGCTGCACCGGTTCCAGGCTCAATGCCTGTAATATAAGTACCTATACTGTATTTACCTGATGTTATGTTTACATCTGTATTATTTTGGTTATTATTGTTCTGATTATTATTGCCACCTGCATTATTTGCAGATGCCGCCTGCCTGTTTATATTGATAGTGTATGTTCTTGTATCACCGCTTTGCGACTTGCAATTTACCTTAATTGTATTATTTCCAACAGCAAGCGAATAGCTTCCTGTGCCTGAAACACCACTGTTTCCTGAAACTGCATCTGCCGAAACAGTCACTGAGCTTATAGCATTTGAAACAACTGCTGAATAGCTTGTTGTCGCTCCATTGAAGGCCGGTGTGAGTGTTATACCGCTTATCGCAAGCGACTGCAGATAGTTATTGGTATCGCCAGCTTTATCGAAGCCCACTGCTGACGATGGCATATTGTTGTATACAGGTATTTTAAATACAAAAGCCTGATTCTTGTCTGAATATCCTTTAGCCAGACTCTGTCCCTCAGTAAGAGCCGCTGTGGCATTGCCCATGTACTGATGGGAATACAGCGAGCTTTTATTTACTACATTAAACTTCTCAAAATACAGTGTATTTTGACCCTTATTTATATAATTGCTGCCCACCTTTACAGCTCCGCCGCTTATGGACTTTACTCTTGTATTCCAGCCCTGCTTCTTGGCAAAAGACAGACCATTTTTATAAATCTTATCCTTCGTGTTTCCGGTTGCATTAAAATTAAAATAATTATAATATCCTTCGTATCCGGAATATGTACCCGAAATAAGAGGACTCGTTCCCTTTTGTCCCTGCTCCTGCTTTAAACGCGATGCTATATGGTATGCACTTACTCCACTGCTCTTTGCCACATCCATGAATGTGCTTGCATAATTGATTTTCTCACCATTGTTGGAATAGGTCTTTGTTCCCTCCATAAATGTGCCTTTTACTATGGACTTGACACCTTCAAGTGCCTCATTCGGACTGTATGCCAGACTCTGAAACTGAAAAATATTGGTCTCATCAAGAAAATTCCTTGGATCCATGAGATAAGCAATATAGGCACTGCTTGCTGACACCCATCCCGGTTCGTACTCAACCCACGTATTTGTTGACCAGTTATATGCTCCTGCAGCTGTGGATTTCTTGGCATTGTCTGCTGATTTGGATACCAGATTAAGTCCGTTTACACTTTCATTTTCAATCACCGTATCCCAATTCAAACCTGTATTTACAGTCTCGAATGTCCAGCTTGGATACTTATTGTGAAGAGCTGTAAGGTTTGGAATATAGCTGTCAGGAAAGCCTGCATTCTTCATAGCCGTGACAAAATCGGTATTGTCTCCGCTATTATTGTATGTCACCTTTATGTATGTACTGATAGTCCAGCCTGTAAATGCCTTGCCGTTTAAAGTACCCTTGACATTGTACCAGACCACACCGTTTACCCTGGTCTCTCCTATTATGTCAACCTGATGGTTCCAGTTGAGTGAGACAACCTTGGTAGTGCCGGATGTGCCTGCTGCATTGCGGACATACACATTGCCACCTGTAATCGTACCTGTAGCATATGCTCCCGATGCGGTTGCAAGGGCAAGCTGCTCCTCATTATTCTGCTGTATGGCATCCGCATTACCGGTGTCTGCCGAAGCATCCCCTGTCTGCGCATTGTCTGATGCAGCTGTGCCGGTACCTGCTGATACAAAATCAGACCTTATATAGCTGACACACTCCTCATTATTTGCTGCCAGATTGTACTTTGCCTTGTACCACACCTTGCCGTCTGCACCTGTGGTCTGCTCAAGAATAGTAATATCCTTGCCATTTGAAAGCTTGTGCTCCAGCTCATACTCTGTTCCCGGTCCGCTTCTCGCCGCTACCCAGTATCTCTCATCACACACAACCTTAGCCGCCTGATCCGCATAGACTGCTATGCTGCTGTATGGCGCCAGGTCACATGCAGCTAATGACAATGTAACGACAGAGGCTGCCAGAAATTTATTTATCTTTATCATCAAATCCCATCTTTCTTATGTGCATTGTTTACATTAATCCATTATCCATTTAATTATAATAGAATATGACCTTTGTATCAATGTATTCGGCAGAAATTTATTATTTTTTTATTAATTAAAAAAACTCCCTTCAACGTGCAGCTCATGCTTACGTTTCAGGGAGTTGCCTGATTCATATTCTGCTTATTCTTACTGTCTCCTGTAGCTTTTTCTAGCTGAACAGGGATTTTATCTTATCCCATAAATCCATGAAAAAGTTACCAATCTTTTCCCAGAAGCCCGGGTCATTTATCTTATCGCCAAGCTTTGATGCCCAGTCCTGTGCCTGGTTGATGACTGAATCCCAGTCGATATTGGCATCCTTTAGCTTCATTAAAAGAGATGTAAGCTTTGCAATATCATCATCAGAAAGCTTCAGGTCGTAATCCTTTGCAGCCTCCTTTATCGCATCCTTTATCTGGCTCTCATCCTTGAGCTTTCCATCGGCAAGCTGCTTCTTTAGGTCAGCAATCATTGCCTCGATATCCTGCGAATCGCCGTCAATGCTCTTGTTGAGCTCTCCTGTTGTGACAAGCTCATCCATCGCTGCGTCTGTCACCTTGTCGTCAAGCTTCTTGCCTGTCATCTCCTCGTATGCCTTTAGTGTGCCTACAAGTGCTGCCGTTCCGGAAATAGGGAAAGGGCCTGCGACTATGATTTTAGCATCAGCTATGCCTGCTGTGGCAAGCGCATTCTTGTACATTCCTACCGTACAGTAATTGATATTGTGCGTGGAAACACTAAGACCCGCACCCTTTTTATCCTCTGTAATGAGTACTGATGAAAGTGACCTTGTGCCAATCTCGCTCTTGCTGATGTATGAATCGAGGTACTTGTGCTCCTCATCATTATTTACATAGACCACATCGTATTTGTCCAGATCAGTGAGCTCGATTCCCATAAATCCAAGCACTGTCGCTCTCTGATCCGGTGTGAGGTCTGCTCCAAGACTTAAGTATGGCTTATCATTATTGCTGATGGTCACCTTGTCGTTTGCCTCACTGCCAGCTGTCGTTGTGCTGTCTGCAGTACTGTCTGTGTTACTCTTATCAGCTGCGTCACTGCTGTCACTGCCTGATACATCAACGCTTGAAACTGTATCAGTCTGCGTAGCTGTCTCTGTTGCAAATACAGCCGGATTCATCGTAAACAGTGTCACCGCTGCAAGCACGCTACATACAATACTCTTTGCTTTTTTCTTTATTAATCTAATCATTTTTCCTCCAATCTACTGCTCTATATCATACGAAATTGTAAAGTTGCTTCCGTCGAAGCTGACATCTGCCATGCTTCCGCATACCACAGGCATCATCGGCGACATATGACCTATATCCAGATCCATGATGATTGGCACATTAAACTCTCTAAGCAGTGATGAAAGCGCCTGTCTGTGGTCTATGCCAAACATTTCCTCTCCGAAGTGCGCCGGACGTCCGATAAGAAAGCCCTTTACATTTGAAAACCATCCTGCATTTTTCATCTGCCACATAGCCCTTCTCATGCCCATCACATTAAGGTCACAGGCCTCAAGGAACCATATGATACCATCATCACTGTAGCGCTCATTAAATTCCCTTACATGGTCAAACGATGTACCAAGCAGATTGATAAGACAATCCATGCAGCCACCCAGCAGCCTGCCTCTCATGGTAAGCCTGCTTTCCTTTGCAACCGTGGGAATAGAGCTGATGCACGACTTTTCAGTCAGGTTGTAACCCACAAACGGAGCATTCTCATCCTTTATCGATTCCTTCTCCCACATAGGGTAATTGGTAAATGAAAGCTTCCTGCCACAAAGCAGATTAAATGCATCGGTAAGTGACTCATGCCACACCTCCATGCCAAAGCTGCCCGCACACGGCCCGTAAATACCTGCTGTATCTGCAATAGTAGCCTCCAAAAATGTGAAATTCGTGTTGTCGGAATAGCCCATGTACCATTTCGGCTTTGACTGTTTCACGCGCTCAAAATCAATATAAGGCACTACCTCGCACATCAGCTCGCCACCACCACAGGATATAAGCACATCACTGTCAGCAGAAGCATAGCTCTCGTTCAGCTCTTCTGCGCACTTCTTAGGTGTATTGCTGATACCTATGCCACTGTCGCACCTGCAGTTAGGTCCCTCTATCGTCTTATAACCCATGCTGTGAAACCTTTTAATGGCATTGTCAAAGGCACTCCTGTACGGCTCTGTTGTACAGCCCATCGAAGGCGCCACAAAGCCTATTGTTCCTCTATCCTTTAGAAATTCAGGGTATCTCATGTTTCTATCATCCTATCACTATTATTTACATATCTTAGCTTCTGTCTGAAGTAAAATATGTAGGATTTTATCATTTCTGTCAAGGTCATTTTACTGTCATAATTAAATGTCGTCGTGTACTGCACATGCTGTCTGTTGCACCAGTTGTATATATCATGCAGACTTATCGAATCAACATTCTTCATATTGTTCATAAACACCTTAACCTTTGAAAGCTCATCCTCACTGTCAATGTATAGATGAAAGATAGTATTCGGACATTCAATTATTATCTGCTGTTCTTCTATATTTTTCATCACTGTATCCTCTATTGAATGATGTATCCTGTGTGATTAAAAACATTATCGTCTGTCACACCGGGATGTGAGTAATAACAAAATATCGTAACTGTTCAGTACCTTCACAGCTAAAAAATATCACATAACCATAGTACTACACCGGCGTCACAAAATCCAGTCATTTTTGCCTGCCAATTCTTACTATTTTATTAAGAAAAACGGTAAATATTATACTCCCTCACAGTCAAATGCCGGAATGAAGCTGTCCTTTGCCACGTCACCCTCCTGTATAAATGCATTCGTGATTCCTATTTCGAGGGCATAGTCAACAAGCCTTTCATACTCTCTCCTTGTCACTGTGCGGTTTATCTCAGGATAATCCTTTAGTGCAATCGGCGTAAACTGGCTCATCATGCTTATATATACGTGATCATGATATGTATCATACAGGTACTTAAGTACATCCTTTGCATCATTCACATGTCCCGGCAGTAGAAGCTGTCGCACAATAACTCCCTTTTGTATGAGTCCTGTCGAATCGTCAATCACGACATCCGGTTGCTGCCTGACCATCTCTGAAAGCGCCTGCTTTGCGACAGACGGATAATCTTTTGCCCTTGAATACCTTGCCGAAAGCGTACTGTCCATATATTTAAAATCCGGAAGGTACACATCCACTATACCCTCAAGCAGCTTTAGCTCTGTCACATTTTCATATCCGCTCGTATTGTATATAATAGGAAGCTTCATGCCGCGGCTTTTTGCATCGTTTACCGCCCACACTATATCAGGGATATACTGCCCCGGTGTGACCAGATTGATATTATTTGCGCCTTTGTCAGCAAGTTCCATAAAGATATCACTCAGCCGCTCTTTACTGATTACCTTTCCCTCTTTTCCGTCAGAAATTTCCCTGTTCTGGCAGAACACGCAGTGCAGGCTGCAGCCTGAGAAAAAAACTGCCCCACTTCCTCTTTTTCCTGATATGCACGGCTCCTCCCAATAATGAAGTGCTGCTCGCGCCACCTTTATTTCAGATGAAACGCCACATACGCCTGTTTGTCCGGTTCTTCTGTTTATGCCACATTTTCTGGGACACAATAAGCAATTCTCGTATTTATTCATATTTTTCATTTTAACCCTTGCTAAAAATAATGTTTGATACTACAATCTATATGATTAAAGGGTCAAAATGTATCATCTATGCATGCTTGCATGCAATTCGATGTATACCTTAGTGACCCGCACTACACCGAGA
>ERZ779861.3494-NODE-3494-length-13023-cov-37.809454_pt1 | contig 13023 bp, 16 predicted proteins | sample MGYA00511558_ERZ779861 | MGnify/ENA primary metagenome ERZ779861 (study PRJEB29588, sample SAMEA2163432) | human gut metagenome | biome: human gut; feature: human-associated habitat; material: faeces | place: Denmark | collected 2008/2010 ... | reverse complement strand
TCGTAGGCTCCGAAAAGCCTTGTATTTACAGCGTTCCTAATAGGAAACAATCATACGCTAAGCATACTTCACGGTTAAAATACAGATTTGTATAATTTGAAGTTACATACGATTCGCTTGCGCCATTTACGGGTTTGGTGAATGTTGCATTATGCCCTGTTTCGTTTGTATTGAGAGTTATTGTGTCAATAACCGCCCATGATACACCGTTAATGATTTTAAGAGTAACGGTATCATACGCACTGCCTTTTGTGATCGTTGCAACTAAATTTACAGACGATAGTTGACTTGGAGAATACTTGATTGAAGAGGGTCTCCAGTAATGCGCATATTCTCCGGCCGAATTCTTAATATACCCACTAATATCGAAACCCCATTCACCATCTTTTTGAGAATAATAGGTTCCTAAATCTAAGCCTATTTTATCACTTACATATATTCCAAAGAAGCCATAGGGTACATCAGGATCTGACAAGCTGCTTTTAAGATTAACTGATGGTAAAGTAAACGTTCCACTTGCCTTGTAATATCCTCCTGTTACAGTCCGAACCATGTAGTGTAGCCCTGTCCAATCCGAGGAATTTACATATGTTTTCACATCTCCAGAATATGACATAGTTACCGGAGATTCCTTCGCTTCAATGCATGATAGCGGATCTTTGCAAAGAATCGATGCATATTCCAAATCTATTTCATTTTCAGCCGAGGGAGTTGCAGTTTTCCAACTCGATATTAAAGTGTTTGCTTGCTCAAACGTAAGGTTATTTGTTTTAATAACAGATGCTGCGGTTTGTAAATCATATACTGTCCACTCATTTAACATAGCAGAACTTGAAGAATACTGCAAAAGGAAATCATAATCTTGCTGCGTCTCTGACAGTTGATCTTTAATGCGAGAGTCCACCGTTCGTAAAGATGCCAAGTCGGATAAGCTCATTTCCATAACGTCCGTATCTGCATATTGTGAAACATCACTCCATGCAAAGCAAAATGAAATAGATGAAATGAGTGCTGCGCATAAAATAAGATCTAAACCTCTTTTTATAACTTTTTTCATGGGATCATCTCTCCTTTTTCATCTGCAGATTATTGCTTATTTTTAGCTTGTAGACGGTTTTTGCTACTAAGAGGCCTATCGAAGGTACCGTTGCCGACAGCGACAGGTTGTACCATCGTCTTACCAATGGGTAAGGAGCATTGCTGCTACAATTCTTTTCATAAAACCACCCCCTTCCGTATATCCTTGATAAAATTTTTTGCTTTTACCTAATAAATGCAGAAGAAGTGCTTTTACTTGCAATTTTCAGCAAGAATATTTCATTTCATCGTTTCGACTAAATACCCTCTTTTAGATATGTGCAAAATTTCCATCTGACTAAGCGCCGTATCGATAGCAAATACGGGGTGTTCTCCCAATTGAACTATATATCCAAGCACAACCATTCAGCCTTATTTCTCGTAAATATTGTATTAGTTTCCGCTTTGTGCAAAAAATGGCGGAGGCATCGACATCACGTATCGATACCTCCGCTGACATTTATTTATGCTGCCTTTTGCCGAAATCGCAAGTTGCGGATGCCGTTTGCCCTGACCTGGAGTTCCTGCGAGAGGAGCTTCAGGACGGAAAATTCGTCATCCAGCCCATCCAGTTCTCTTTGCAGTACACCTTCATAGTGCCGTTTCTTCTCCTCCAGAGCCTGCACCTTCAAAATCCAGCGATCCATGATCGCAGGGCTTTGGCTGTTGCTTTTGATAAGATAATCACACTTTTCCTGATACACTGCAATCTCTTTTTTGACTGCATTATAAAATTCTTCTGTCATCTTTTCACGCTGCTTCGCATCGTCAATGATATAAAAGCTGTTGACAATCAAAGGTGTCGTTCTTTTGTTGAGACCACTGAGGAGCGTGATAAAATCCTCAAAAATGTCCACTTGGTCCATATGGGTACGGGGAACAAAATACATGTGACCATTGACACTCAGTTTGGTGGCCTCAAGGCCCCGTAAGTAATTGAGGCAGATTGTTTCAATCTGCTTGCGGTTGGCACAGCGCTGATAGAGTTCAAAAAGTTCTTCTGCATGCCGGCAGCACGCAGGCACATCCACCGCAGAATCGTAGACCATATTGTCGCTGCGGAAAATGCCGTCTGCCTTGTCGTAGCTGATATTTGCCAACTTTTCGTATTGATTCGTCTGTCGATTCAGCGTTTCCTTTATCAGTTCGCGGGAGAGAACACCAGGGGTGTGCTTATTATCCCGGCAGTAGGCAAGGTAGATGTTCGTCTCACTATTCTCCGTAACAGGGATGCGCTCTCGGATATCACCTGTGGCAGAGCGAAAGGCATCTGACACGGAAAGCCGGTTGCTGCCGCTGTACGGGATCCCCAGGCTCTCACACAGGTGAGATAACTCGTCTTTATCCACCAGAAGATTTGCCAAAGAAAAATACAGAAACTTTCCTAGCATGTGCTGCTGATCACCAGCAGCCGCACCGATAAGTTCATTCATGTTTATGACTTTATCCATATTATAGATCATCCTTTCTTCACAGTAAGTTCTCTCACCAGTTTTTAATTACTTCCGACAGCTTATCATACTGCCCGGATATGAGCAGCCCGCACTCGTAATGAAAATTGATGTCGGTCAGATAGTACTCGATTTTTTCCATCGTTTTTTTGTCACCAATTTCCCGTGCGTGCTGATGCTTCTTGAAAAACTGCTTCATCTGGCTGAGCGTAATGCCATACTGCCTTTTTCGAATTATCGCTTGGATTCGTACTTTTTCTTGTTCTGTTAACATCGTTTCTCCTTTACATCGTTGCAGTTCGGCTTAAAAGGTAGTCATCCACGCCCTTGTAGGCGGGATTCCATGTGTATTTTGCATAGCGGATACCCGGTATCTTCTGCACTTCTTTTCTCATAGCAAGGATGGCATTGCGGACATTGGAATTTGTCATCTGATCCATGTCCATTGCCTCCACGACCTCATGGACGCCAAGCTCTCGGATGGTATCGGTCAGCCCGTGAAGTGCGTTGACTCCGCCGATGCAGATAAATAATGCATCTTTTGCGAGAAAGCTGGCCACGTCGCCCTTGAGCGGGCCCTCTGTTATAGTAAAAGTCCTCACCTTGACGGTTCATGACGTCCTTGAGATAAAGGCCAGAATTGATGGCGCTATCCAGTTCTTCGTAGTCCTGACGGGTATCGCCTACGTCTCGCATGCGGGAGCGGTTCACCATCGTCGTCTGAGCGATTTTAGAAAGGATCTTTTCTTTTGACTGCCGCTTGACAAGAAAGCTCATGTTGACTCCCTCACCAGCCTCTACCAGCGGGGCAAGCCAGCATGAGCCGACAGTGGTTGCATAGCCATACCCTGTGATATAAAGATAGGTATGGTATACGCCGTCTACAACAATGTAGTCCTTACTTTTCGTATCCACAGTGGTCGGTGCCAGAATATCGAGGATCGTAGTAGATCCGGCCTCCAGTTCTGTGAGGTCGGGTCTCTCTTCACCGAAGATCACACGCTTCAAAAGCGGCTGTTCGGTTTGTTCTTTCTTTGTGCGCTTCTCTTTCGGAGGCACCTTATGGATTTTTTTCGCCGCTGCATTGCGGGGCTTCTTTTTCACTTGCATGATTACTCCTCATAAATGCCGTGTACGGCCGTCGTCATATCAAATACGCCATCCGGCAGCCGGACGCGCTGACTGGTTTTCTTACTCAGGATCTCATAGAGCAGTTTGAGGACAAAGTTATCACTATACTGAGGTTCCAGCACCTCAAGCTCGCAGACATCAAGGTAATCCGCTCCGTCGTAGACCTCAAATTCCGCACCGCGGCGTTCACAGCGGAGCAGAATCTTTCCGGCTTTTTTGCTGCCGCTCCGCGTTTCGGAAAATTCCATCGTCAGCTCACCGGCAAAGTGGGAACAGGCGCGCAGGATGTCTTTGGTTTTTCGGAAAACAAAGAACATATCATCGCCCGAAGCCGGGAGCTCTGCTGTAAGCCATGTTTCGAGATCTGTTGCCGTCAATGTGCAGCGCCCATTCTGAATCCGGAGACAGACCTCCTCCAGAATGGGTATTGCGCACTTTTTGAGGATTTTACTGATTTTGCTCATTGCATGGGAAAACTCTTTTGCGTCAACTACTGCACGACTCATGCCGCACGCCTCCTTGTCTGTTTTTCCAGCACCGTCTGCATCCGGATCGTTTGGGTGGAAAAATCCGTCTGCATGGCATTGTTTTCTCCATGTGTCAGAATGTTATAGACCATGATGAGCACAGCGGTCGCCGCAGTCACATTGGCCACAATACTCTGCGGATCTTCCTGTGCGGCTTCCGCACAGCTGATCTCCGAAGGGAACAGGTCGGTGTCCTTCAGCATTTCAGGATGAACGCCGCCGATGGATTTGCGGATCGTTCTTCCGTTTCTTCGCACGCCGCACACGACCTGCCCGGTGTACTTTCCGTTGCCGCTGTCGATGTAGATGAGTTCCTCGCTCTGATGAAAAGCCTGATGGCAGAGCTGCCGCGTCTTATTGTTATCCACGCAGCCCAGCAGCAGTACCATTTCCTTCGTCCGCTTGGTAGAATAGGGATTCAGCTCCCATTCCTTCGGCTCGATCAGCTCCATCAGATCCGGCAGCTTTTCAATGAAGTTTGGAACATACTCTGTCTCCATTCCAAGCACAGTGGAATACCGCTCTGCCAGCACGCGGGCTTTATTTTCACCCAAGTCTGCGGGGACAAAGTTCTGCCGGTCCAGGTTCTTTGGCTCGACAATATCCCCATCGCAGACAACAAAGCGGGCAGGACGATCCAGCATATGAAGCAGGCGAAACACATACGGGGCAACATATCCTCCTGTGCCGCCGGCTCCCAGCATGACCACCTTGACCGGGCGATCCGTTGGAAACTTCATAGGAACGCCTCCTCCAGAAGGTCCCGGAAGCTGCGCTTATCCGGCTTTTTGAATCGCTCGGACTTTCTGCTGCGGATACTTACCTGCGTCAACCATTCCTTGGGAAACGGCTGCTCCAATCCTTCCATCACAATATTGGGATCGATGGATACAAAGGAGTCGCCGCAGAAAATACGTGCTTTGACGTCCGGATAGAATTTATCAAGTTTTCCCAAAACGAGGTAGAGTCCTGTGGATCGCTCATCCTGATCATCTTTACCGGAGAAAAAGGCATCCATGCTGTTATGAGAGTGGATATCCGCGTAGCAAAGATACCGCTCTTCATCGTCATAGAGGCAGTCATGGAGATCGGCCTCTACTTCCTCCTTGCATACGCTCTGCTTGGGGACGTAGGCAAAAAAGCGTTTTTCCGCCTTGTCCCAGTAAATCTGGGCAAATGCTTCATTCTCCCCATGATCCGTCATAAAGGCGCGAAAAAAGGCGATGATCTGTCCCATCAACTCGGCGGGGATTTTCGGCAGAGCCGGGGAAAACCCGGCTCTGACCTCAGAGAAATCCACCACATTCTTTTTGGGGGCGATAAACTCGCCCTGCTCCATCTTGCGAAGCTCATAGATCCTGCCGTCGTTGGAGGGGATCAGGCAGATAACCTTATCCGAGTTGCGAGCCTCTTCCAAGGTGCCGAATTTCCCCTTATAAGCGGCATTCCCCTTGGTTTTCATTTCCACCTTTGGCTTTACATAGCAGCAAGGGGCTTTGTCCTTCGTTTTCTTGAGGGCGTCGAGAAATTCGCGGGAGCGTTCGATCATCTCCTTCATGGAAATGATCGTGGTCCCCTTGGGGTCTTTGACCTCCTTGCGAATACCGCAGTATTCCACGCTCCAGGATACTCTTTTGCCTTCCTCCAGATCGGTAAAATCATCGGACTTACGGATGCGCAGCTCCTCAAAGGTCATGGAGGGATCGTCGATCTCCTCTTTCACACCCTTGTGGTAGAATACCGGCGGCTTTTCCAACAAGCCTTTCTTGGTATTCTCCGCTGTTTTCTGCTCAAAGGCCGCGGCAATGGGATTCTCCGCAGGAGCTTCGACCGGCGCCTTGGCGATGGGTGCGGTTGTCGGCTGCGATGTTGCAGCAACTGCCGGTGTGATTTCCTGCGCCACGGGTGTCGGAGACGACGGAACGCTCTGTGCTGCCGCCGGAGGTGCAAACGGATCTCCCTGCGGTGCAGCGCTGCTGTCTCCAAAAATCGCGCTGATATCCAATCCTTCTTCTTCGGGGATCTCCTGAAAGGGCCACGCGCCGTTGCTGGGTTCACTCATAGTAAATTGCTCCTTTCGATTTTGGGACAAAAAAGACCGCAATCACTCCTATGAGCAATTACGGTTTCATTCTCGTCCTTATTACATTTCAAGTCGTTTGAGTTCGACGGTACTCGCAAGGAGCATGCCACATCTCTATGCGGTAAAACCGCCATGAGCTGTGCAAAGGGCATACTACCTCCTTTCCACTCTTTCTTTCCTAACTTACTCCGCCCTAACTTACTTCGCCCTGAAATACAGCTTCATTGTAGCATTACGGGGGAAGGCTGTATAGTTGGAGTTTTTCCATAGCAAAGAGAATGCTCTGGATATTGCCGGCTGACTTCACTCAGCCGGAGCCTGCAAATAATTTTGCGCATAAATCTTGACGGGACCCTTTGTCAACAGCACCAATTTGTCCCAAAGCAACCAAAACAAAATGCGCCTGTATAACACAAAGGCACACAGGCGCAAGAAATTACATATTCACTTAAAAGCTGACAATATACGATACTGCTATTGTAAAATCCGGTTTTTCCATTTAATGTCCATCCAGACGAAGAATTAGTTGTTGGCATATCAGATGCAGGCAGAAGGACGGATGGTGTCTGTCCGTGTTTATTAGCCCATGGACCATCGTTTGTACGATACCAGTAATGATAGTCGTAGTTTCCTCCCTGCTTACCGATTCTCATAACGATCATCCACTGATTGGAAGCAAGTGTAACATTCGGACCACTCACTTCCTTCCAACGGCCTCGGAAGTTACTATTGAGCCAAGTAGTCATTCGTGTCTTGGTGCGTGCAAGGGCTTGCGCCGTCGTGGTAGACTGATTCTGAACATAAAGATTGTCGAAGATTATAATGGTGGAGACCTGTATCAAAAGCACTTGTATCAAAAGCATAAGGGCATTTTAGTAGATACTTATGTCTATAGCGATGGGAGTCAGGTGACTGCATTCAAATGGGAGAAGCAATAGTATGTAGATGCGATCATTTTCAAGGCGAAGCCTTCGATTTTTATTGATTTGTCAAGTGTTTTTGTGAAAAAATATTATTTTTATAAATGCTTATCGACTTTAGACAGCAACCTACAAAATGTGGTTTGTATGGATCAGCTTTACCCCTGATTCAATCGCAGGAACAGCGAGAATCAGTTGGGAAAGGCACCTAAATCTTGTGCCTTGCTGAGTTAAGCCGATAAGCATATTTTTATATATCCCCCTGCGCTGAAATAAAAACGCTCAATCACCATCATAAGTGATTGAGCGTTTTGCGCGCAAACTTAATGACATTGCCTCTATGAGAGACAGTGAAATAAAACACTGTCAATCATGGAGGGAGCATTACTATGCCACAGAAGCAGAAATTAAGCGCAGAGGAAAAGTAACCGTCAAACCACCCCAGCGCATAGACATGCATGAGGCAATAGTAGCGGAACGTTGCGAAACGTTTGTATCGAAAGAAATGGCAAGAATGCCAGTTCCCTTGAAAATGGCAATTAGGACGGAAAACAGCAGGCCGGAGATCACCGGCGCTGGAATCGCAAATTTGCGAAGTACATGGGATCGGCGCACAATGGCACGTCCCGCAAAAATGACGAGTGCGGCAAAGCCGAGGCTTGTCAGATACTCAAATTGAAATGCACCGACCGCGCCATCAGCCCCGGGGGTAAAGGTTCCAAAGTAAGAGATCAGCTTATTCATCATATTCGCCCCTTTCAGGATCATTTGTTTGCTGTGCGGCTTTTTACTGCACGCGATATCCGCTCGCGCACTTTTCAAAAGCGTATGCAAGCCGCTCATCGGGAGAGGCAAAGGACTGCGGCTCAAAGCCTTCTGCCTTTTGGAAGGAAACGATGCGATTCGGGTGATCGATCCAGATCACACAGGTGTTCTGCGCAGAAGCTTCCGTTTTCATTTTTTCTCTCCGTTACACATAAGATTCATGATTTTTATAAAAGCTTGTCGGCTGTTGCCTGACAGGCGGCAAACCTCTCAGCTGCGGCGCTTTTCCCCTCGCGCAGCTCACAGTGCGCAAACTCCGTCGTCTGCGGCAGCAGTAGATCAAAACGCCCGATCCGGTTGATCTTCAGATGCAGCCGCTCCGCCGATAGGTCGAGGATATGCCCGCCCTGCGTTTTGTCGCTGCTCAGATAATGAAAATGCCAATCCGGTATGCAAATGCCGTCCACATACCGCGGGCACCAGACGGCGATCACATTGCCGCGGGTGTTTTCAAAGCAAAATTCGTTCCGGCTTTTCGCCGCCTCAGAAAGCACCGGGTAGGGCTTCCGGCAGCTGTTCCAGCTTTGCGTATGCATAGTCTTGAAAACGCCGCCGGCCTTGATCATATAAAAGAGATTGGGATTTCCCTGCACAAACGGCGCAAGCATCTGCTTGAGCGAGGTAAGATCATCGATGCCGTTCAGCGCTATCTCCGGGGCGTTTTCGTCAAACACCATGGCTGCGGCAAACGCCATGCTGTCCTCCGGCCTCATAACGGTGACCTCGCCGTCCGGCGCTGTCTTGTAGGCTGCGCCGTTTTCAAAAGTTATCACGCCGTCCAACGCTGTGCCGATGCCGACCCCGGTATCGGCACAGCGCAGAAGCTCCCGCACACTGATGACCGTATCGAAATTCCCAAGCGCCAGCGCGTTCCATGTAGACGCCTGAAACAGTGTTTTCACCATACTGCCATATCCTCCTCGCGAAAGGAAAAGGCGGTCTGCCTTTCCTGTTGCGGAAGGCAGGCCGCCTTTTCTATTGACTTACTCGATGGCGATCTTGCTGGAGGAGGTAAGCTTCTTCGGCTCCTCCTTCGGGATAAGCACGGTCAGCACGCCGGACTCGTACTTGGCCTTCACGTCCTCGGGCTTCACGTCGCCGACGTAGAAGCTGCGGGAGCAGGCACCGGAGTAGCGCTCCTGACGCAGCACGCGGCCCTTCTTGTTCTCTTCGTCCTTGTCGAGGCCCTTCTCCGCGCTGACGGTCAGGTAACCGTCCTGCACGTCCACATGGATCTCGTCCTTTTCAAAGCCGGGCAGCTCCACCGCAAAGCGGTAAGCCTTGGCGTCGTCCGTCTCGCGGATGTCGGTCTTCATCAGGTTTCTGGCGTGCTTGCCAAACAGCGGGCTGTGACCGCCAAAGAAGCTGCCATCAAAGAAATCATCAAACATGTTTTCACCATAGATGCTGGGTACCATAACAATTCCTCCATTCAAGATGAAATATGGGATTCCAATTTATGTGAAGCACGGCGGCGTGGTATCAGCCGCGCCGCAGCAGTGCCTGCCGATCAAATGTCCTTTGTTCTGGAAATGCAGGCGTAGACAATGGAACTGACGCCCTCCAGCAGAAATACGATGCCGACCGTCATGCCCATGGCCGCCACGCTGACCCACGGATCCATCAGGCAAATGAAACCGGCAAGCGTCAAAAGAATGCCGACTGCAAGGATCCATCCCCACGCGCGGACACCGAGGGCGCGCAGATCAAACGAACTGACGCACTGCGACACGCCAGAAAACAGCAGCCACAGCGTGAACAGGAACGGCAGCGACAGCATCGTGAACCACTGGTTGAAAAGCAGGAACAGCGACATGATCACCGTCAGAATACCATCGAGCAACAGCCAGCCGGAGCCGAGCATCACGCCGCTTGCCGCGGCAAACACCACGATCTCCGCAACGCCGGACAGCAACAGGAATATACCAAGCAGCAGCCCCGCCGAGAGCAGCGCCACGTCCTGATTGCACAAGCAATAGATGCCCGCGGCGATCAGCAGCACACCAGCTGCAACATTCAGGATACGCATGGACTTTGTACTCATAACGCCATCTTCTTTCTTTTTTCTCTTTCTGCTGTATAGTTTAGCTTTTTCTGCGGTAAAGACAATACGCCGCCGGTACAAGAAAAGAAATAGAGCTTGTGCCAAAAGCACAAGCAAGAACGAGAAAGTATGGACAGGGAAACCATTCGGACTTTAATATGTTTTACAAAGCTTCGATAGCATTGTTCATAAATTATGTGGTATAATTTTATGAATTAGAATATAAAGATTGAAATTGCAGGAGGCTAATTATGAAAAACAAAGGTTGGAAAATTCTTCAAATCATTCAACTTATTATTTTCTTATGCTTTAGTGCGTTCTTATTCGCAAGAACAGTAGATGGGCATGGAACTGTACAGACATTAGAAGTAAAGCTGATTAGTTTTGCTATATGGGCGGCTTTTTATCTTGGCGTCTTAGCCATAGAGTGGTTGATCTACGTTATTGTTCGACGCTCTAAAAAGCAAAATTAACATATGCCGATTTTTCTGTCACAAGTCCGGCAAGTTCTTCACCACACAGCGATTCCCCACATCAGTCAAGCTATGCTTTTTTGACAGCAATATCCCCGGATGGCGCATAGCCATCCGGGGATCTTTTTCAGGTATGTATCAGGAACTTCCACGGGATGATCACTTGGTGACAACCAGCTTGTCGTCCTCCACGGCCACGGCGTCCTCCACCTTGCTCTGGATGGCGCGGCGCAGGGGACGCGCACCGTATCTGGGGTCAAAGCCCTCCTTAGCAAGCTCCTTTACCGCCTCGTCGGAAGCATCCAGATGGATGTCCATGGTCTCCATGCGTCCGGCCACGGTCTTGAGCATCCGGCGGGTGACCTCCTCGATATCCTGCTCCGTCAGGGCGCGGAACACGATGATGTCGTCGATACGGTTCAGGAACTCAGGGCGGAAAGTCTGGCGCAGCTCCGCCATCACGGTCTCCTTGGCCTGAGCGTATGCTCCTCCGTTCTGCCGTTGATGCTGCTGCGATAGATGAAGCTGGCTCCTCATTTCTGCCGCAATTTTCACATTTCATAATCATCCCTCCGTGAATCTGTATATAAATCGTTCAAACTTTCCTTTCTGACACACAGTTTAGCTTTTCCTCTTGCAAAAACAAGAAGCTGCCGATACAATAAAGAAAAAACGACTTGTACCGAATGCACAAGCCGAAGAAGGAGGCAGACCATGGAGGAAAAACGCTGGGAGTCGTGCAATGCAGAGGCGCTACTGGAGGAGTTCTTTTCGCAGGATGATCTCCGGCAGTTAGCGCTGAGCACAGGGGAACTGCTGGGCTGCCCACTTCTGGTGCTGGACGACACCTTTCATATTGCGGCGCACCACCTGCCGCTCGGCTTTTCCGATGCGCTCTTTGAAACCGCCGTGCGCCGCGGCGAGATCTCCTATGAGGCCGGCGCAATCATCAGCAGAAACCCAATGCTCACAGCCGGTTGGGCGGACTATGTCCAGCTGGCGGACAGCCCCTATCGGCGGCGTTTTGCGCCGCTCGTCAGCGCGGGCGTGCGCCTCGGCTGCCTCATCTGCGTGGATACGGACGGACATTTGGAAAAGATCCCGCCGCAGACTTGGGAGCTGGTGGAGCACATCCTCGCCAAGCAGCTGTTCATGGAGGTGAGCCGTCAAGACAAGCCCTCCGAGACGGCGGAGGACATCCTCATGCACCTGCTGGACGGCGGATTTTCTTCCGCCGCGCACTTCCAGCTACAGGCGTCCGGCACTTACCTGGCGGATTTCCACCCGCTGACCTTCGCCCTCATCGATCTTGAGGCCTACCATAATGCGTACATGGGGAAGCGGCATCTGAGGGAGGAACTGGAGACGCAGATCCCAGACGCTCATCCGTTTCTGTACAAAGGCGATATTTTCCTCTTTCTGCACAGAGAGGGGGATGCGGACACGCTTTCCACGCTGGCAAAGGAGTTTCAGCTCAAGATCCTCGTGTCCGAGCCGCTGGATGAGCTGTTTGATCTCCCGGGGCTCTACCGCACGGCGCGCGAGGCGCTGGAGCTGATGACGGACGAGCGCTTTCACGGGGAGCCGGTCTGCTCCGTGGCGCAGCTGCGCACGCCGCTGCTGCTGAAAAATCTGGAGGGGCGCGGCGACCTAATCCCGATTGCGCTGCACCGCCTTGCCGCCCGCGACCGTGAAAAGGATACACAGTACTGTGAAACGCTCTACCATTACCTCACCTGCTGCCACTCGCTGAAAAAGACCAGCGACGCGCTCTATACCCACCGCAACACCGTGCTCTACCGCATCCGCAGATTGCAGGAGGATTTCGCGATCCCGCTGGAGGAGCCGTCCCAGCACGCCGACCTGCTGCTGGGCGTGTCGCTCATTTTGTTTGAGATCAAGGGGCCGGACTTTTTTCTGCGCGCGCCGAAAAATGAAGCATAAAACCGGCGCGATCACGCGCCGGTCAGATAAAAAAGGATGATATTATGAAGGAAAACAGAAAGCTTTTGAGAGAAGTCCTCAAGGACATCCGCCACGACATGACGGACGAAGAGGTACTGAACCTGCTGGCGGACAGTAAGATTTCCGAAAATCTCGCAGGCGAAAATGAAAAATACACCCTCGGCCAGCGGGCGGCAGACGCCATTGCTAAATTCGCGGGCAGCTGGGCGTTCATCTTCGCCTTCACCGGCGTGCTGATCCTCTGGATGGTTGTCAACACGCTGCTCGCGGCCAAGGCCTTCGACCCCTTTCCTTTCATTCTGCTGAACCTCGTGCTCTCGTGCGTCGCGGCCATTCAAGCGCCGCTCATCATGATGAGCCAGAACCGGCAGGAGGAAAAGGACCGCCGCCGTGCAGAGAACGATTATAAGGTCAACCTCAAGACAGAGATCATGATCGAGGATCTTTACGACAAGGTCAATGCCATCCTGGACAGACAGACCGCACTGGAAAAACAGCTGACGGAGAAGGGCGAAAGCGCAGGGCAA
>ERZ779861.3492-NODE-3492-length-13038-cov-2.531772_pt1 | contig 13038 bp, 8 predicted proteins | sample MGYA00511558_ERZ779861 | MGnify/ENA primary metagenome ERZ779861 (study PRJEB29588, sample SAMEA2163432) | human gut metagenome | biome: human gut; feature: human-associated habitat; material: faeces | place: Denmark | collected 2008/2010 ... | reverse complement strand
CCACTTTGCGCATTACGCTGATTCCGCGTTTTGCAAGTTCTTCGCGTATCTCGTCTGCGTTCATTGCGTGATTTTCGTCGGTGTTTTTACACAGAATATCCCACAAGACAAGCAACTTGATTTTATTACCATTTTCGTTTGCCAATTCGTTTTCCTCCTTCCTCGTTTTTATAGAAAAGAGCCGTCTATTTTGAGAAGGACGGCTCTTTTTTGTTAAAACACCAGTGCGTTTATTTGTTTCCCTTCGTTTTCAAACGAAACGAATGCGAAACTGCCCGAGCCGCCCGTTGCTTTCAACGCATAAACAAAACCGGGATTTTGCTCCGTACCGATGAGGGCGTTTGCGGCGGTTGTTCCGATTTCCGCGTTCAGCTCTTCCGCGCTGCCAATTTTTAAGGCGACGTCCAGCGTATGGAAGAAATCCGAGGTATCGTCACCCGAAAGGTTGTTGAGCGTAAGATACTTAGGAGTAACGGTATAGGCAAGCCCCTCTCCTTTTTCAATGCGGACGACGGAAGTCACATACAACGCGTCCGGCACGAATCCTTTGAGCAGATTGAAAGGAAAACCTTTCATATCGTTCTTGAACGGAGTAAGATCCAGTTTCACCGTCACGTTCAGGTCGGCGTTGCCCGTTTCTGCGTCGATTTCGGTAAAGGCAATTTGCAAAACGCATACGGAAATTTCTTTATCCGCTATCGTCAGCACTCCGCCCGTCTGCTGATGAAATACGATTTCGGCAAGAGCACCCGCCTGCTGTTCGGAGAGGAAAACGGGCTTTGCCGTAGCGCCCGACAATGCAAGCGCCGTAAAATCGACGGTGTACCCCTCGTAGCCTTTGCCTTCCTCGTAAAGCACGACGTCGCCCAACTGACTGTCCGTCTGCGATTTCAGATCGGCAAGATCTTCGCTTCGATACGCCGCAGGGAAAGATTCCTGCTCGTTTACAGGTTGACTTAATGTTTTCAACTGTCCTACGGTGCGAAACAAGTCTACGCCTAAATTCACCCGCGCGACGATATACACGCTGATCAGCGCCACGGCTAAAATTCCGATAATTACGATAAGACTGATAATCAGTTTCTTGATTGCGCTCATTTTTTCTCCCGTTTTACTTCTTTTTGAAGATGGCAATGAGGTCGGCGAACTTCTTTTTCTTGATTACGAACCAGAAGATTGCAAATCCGCCGATTCCTGCGACCACTACCGAACCGATTACAATACCTGCAATTTGTCCGCCCGAAAGTCCTTTCTTTGCCGCGGGAGCATCTTCATACACAGCCGTAAGAGTTGTTGCGCCCGTGACGGTGAAGGTATAGGTTGCATCCGTGCTGACGATATTGCCGCTCGCGTCTCTCCATCCCTTAAAGGTCTTCCCTTCTTCGGGGGCGTTTGCCGTGATGGTGACCGTTTCTCCTTCGGTATAGTTGCCCGTGCCGTTACCGCCCGTGACAGTCACCGGTACTTGCGCGGGTTCTCCCGTCGCGGGAATGCTCCCGACCTGTTTATAGCCGCAAACCGAGCAGATGCGCTCCTTTTCGCCTGCAACGCCCGCTTGAGGTTGAACGGTAACCGTCCACGCGCCGTACGTATGCGCCGCAACGCCCAGTTTTTCGTTGCAACCCGTGCATTTGTGCCAATGGTTGGTATCGTCCGAGAGCCATTCTTCTCCCGCCGTATGTGTGGTATGACCGAGCGCGGGGGTAATGATATATCCGCAGACGGTGCATTTGACGGCTTCGGTTTCGGTGGCTTCGGAGCGGTCGGGCGTGTGGGGAGCGACGTCCACTTCTTCACCGCAAGCACAAACGTGCCAGTGTCTTGTGTCGTCTTTTTGCCAGGTCGCCTCGGTTGCGGAGTGCAACTCGAAGTTGGACTGTATCGTCACGTTAGACGTGGACACGGTAAAGTCGGTTGAAGTTGCGGCGTTGTTTGCAAAGTCGCCTTCTCCCGTCTTGGTCCAGTCTTTGAAGTGATAGCCTGCGGGCGCGGCAATCGCCGTGAGATGGATGGTCTCCCCTGCCTTTTTGTAAAGGTCTTCCGTACCGGTGCCTTGCTTGATCGTCACTTTGGAATAGATCTCCAACGTCTTGGTTGCAACCTTTTCGGGATCTCCGTTGGCAACCGCTTTTATGGTGAGAGTGGAAGCGGTTTCGTTTGCGGCAACGGTGAGAACGCCGTCGCTTGAAATGCTCGTGCCTGCCGAGCCGCCTATGACGCTCCATGTGACCGTGTTGTCAAACGCGCCGGTGCCCGAAACGGTTGCTTTGAAGGTGTACGCGCCGTCTCTGACAATGGTGGTGTCGCCCGATGCAAAATCAACCTGAACGTCCGTCACGGCGACGGGGATGGTGGTGTCCTGCGCAACGAGAACGATTCTGCGCAAGGGCGAACCGCCGAGAGTGGTTGCCGCCGACAATCCGGTTGCATTTCCGTTAACCGTAAACGTGGACCAATACTTGCTATCCATCTCATTGTAAACGTAAGAACCGACTGCGGCAAACTCTATTTCAATCGCATACTCGTGCCCCGCGATAAACTTGCTGTCTTTGGGATATTGTCCGCTGGCGGTGTTCAAAGCGTTATCCGTGAGATCGAACACGCGCCAGAGCGCAACCGTGTACTTAGACGAATCAAGCGACGCAAAGACAAGGTCGTTTGCCGTCAATTTGTCCGTGATTGCGGCGGGAGTCATGGTTGCCCGGCTCTCTCTTATGTACTTGCCTGCGGGGATCACCGTGCCTTTTTCCGCCAGAGCGCCGCACACCGAGCAGTATTTGTCGCCGGTGTATCCGTCCGTATCGAAGGTGGCTTCGGCAGCATTTTTCAACTCACCCTCGGTGTCGTGCGCGGCTTCGTTGCCGTGGACTGCGCATCCCGTGTCTTTGCAGGGATTCCAGTGTTTTGTCGTGTCGTATTCCCACGTGGAAGTGTCAAAGTCATGCTCTGTAACGACAAACTTGACGGTTGCGGTTGCTTCCACGCTCGATCCGCCGTACTTGGAATATTCAGGTGTTCCGCTGAACTTTATCGTGACGACGTATGTGCCCACTGCCAAACCGCTGTTGGGCTTTACGCTCCACGACTTAGTATTCTCCATGCCCGCTCCGACGGAATAGGGGTTAGCATAGTAATCTAACGTGAAAGAACTTGCGTTTTCCCCTTCGAGAGTAATGGAATTAAGGTCGCAGTTGATTTTCCCCGTACCCGTGTTGACAACGCGTAGGGGAACTTGCGTGACCGGAGAATATCCCACTCTCACCGTGCCGAAATCCACGGGATCAACGGTTGCGCTGTACGTGGGGGCGGCAACCTCGCCGATATTTACGGTGATGGTCTTCGAGTATCCGTATTTGTCCTTCACCCTGACGGTGATTTCCGTGGCTTCACTTACGCCTCTGATCGTTGGAGCGACATATATTTTATTAAAATTGGATTCGGTCGAAACAATGCCGACGCCGTTTTTATTCCCGTCTGCCGCGCTCACGACAGAGAAGACGTATTCTCCGCTGCCGCCGCTTGCCGAAAGCGCAATCGAAGAATAGCCGGCGTCACCGCCGTAAACGGTGGCGGGAACGTCGTACTCCGCCTTGTCTTCAAACGTAAGGGGCGTTGCGATTTTGTTGTAAGAGTAATTTTTGAAACTTACGCCATTGGCGCACTTATCCCAAACGTGGACGAGGCAGTCGTCGTTTTCAAAATACTGTTCGCTTGTCAACACCTTTGTCCAGGAAGAAATCATTTCAGCGCCGTTGGCAACAAGTGGAAACGCGGTCAGCGACGAGCCCGAACTTCCGGGGCATACGGAAGTGATCGTTGCATTTTTTCCAATCAAGCAGGTTGTGTACGAAGAAGACGTATATACGTCTCTCCATGTGTCGTAAGTCGAACCCGAGCCCGTATATTCCATTTTGATATCAACCGTGCCGTTGAGAGCAATGCTGCCTTTGGCGAAAATGCCGTACGTCTGATAATCTTTGTCGCACCTAAGGTCGATATTGAGCGTGGCGTTCTCGCCCACGGTCACGTTGCCCGAACCGATGTCGTCCGTCTTCATGTAAATTGCGTCAACCGAACCGTTTTTTTCTGCCACTTCGCCGTAAACTTTTACGGTGACGGTGCAACTTTCGTCAAACGTCAGATTGCCGTTGTTTTTAGAACTGCTTTCGCCTTCCATTAAAATACCATGCATATACACTTGGTTTGATGCTACTACTTGATAGTCAATGGTAAGCGAACCGTTCCCCTTGAACGTAAGGGTGGAAACGTTGTACGTGTAAATCGCCCTGTTTCCGTACGGCGCGGTAACGGTGATTCTGTTATCGCCGACAAGCACAATATCCACTTTGCCGTTATTGACTCCGCCGATTGCGATTTCCTGCCCGTCGTAGTTGTTGAGCGTGAGCGTACCGTTATAACTCTCGTCGGTATCCCAAGACCAACCCGTGCCTGTTTTGTCTGCCGAACCGCACGTGACTTGCAAAAACGGATTTGCCGAATCCGCATAAACGACGGTTGGCATACATACCGTCGCGATTGCAATGCAGGCAATCATACAGACAAGCAAAAGCAAGCCTGTTATTACGTTTTTCTTTGATTTTGTATTCATATTTCACCTCGTAAACATGTTTTTTGTTTCGCTCACGTTTTAACGTGAGCAAAAGTTTTTTTCAGAAGCTACCATTACAGCTCGATTATGATTGCCGGCACGACTCCGACAAACGTCTTCGTGGCAAGATACTTAGTAGTTTGGTCGAACGGCGGGCAGGAAGTGACGCAGGTAACGTAGTTTTTGCCGTCGTCTCCTTTTACGATTCCGTCGCGCAACCAATACGGGCAATAATTGTCGCCGTAACCTTGCAACACTTCTTTATACGCCCCCAGACAGAACGGATACCTGTAAAGCCCGAACGGCTTGGGGTTGTTTATGCTGATTTCATCCGAACTCGGCAAGAATATCTTGTCGCCGAAACAGGCTTCGTTGCCCTGCAAAATCGCCTGTTGCGCGGGTGTAAACAATTCGTTGATCCAAGTATTGATCAGCCAAGAACGAATCCAACTGTTTTCGTAGGTGAGTTCCCCTTCGTCCGACTCGGCGAAGCGCTGACTGATCCAGATTTCCTTACTGACGAGATAGGCTTTGCCGTCCTCTATCTTCACGATTTCCCACATGGCGGTGCGCTGTTCAAACCAATAGGTACCCGTCCAGTAGCGGCTGTTCGTCGTTTGAGCGCTGTCGTTGTCCTTACGATAATCTTTGATATACACGCCGCGGTAATTAAGACCGTTGTATTCGACGTCGCAATAATACGTGGTTGCGTTTTCGCCGCTGTCGCCGTTGCCGAAGTCGAACGGAGTCCAGTTTTCAAGCGTTAAATATGGACTGCCGGCTTTTTCCATAAGCGCGTTTTCAAGATTGCCGTCTTTTACCTGTTCGCAATAGGTCTTGCCCATTTTTATATACGCGCCGTTGGGGTTTGCCACGCCGTTGGCGTTGACGCGGACGTAAGTCTGCGTCTTGCCGCACATAGAGCAGACGCCGTCCTGATAGTCGTGATCGGTAATGGGGATTTCTTCGGTTTTGGTCTTTCCGCAAACGCAGGAAAGTTCTTTCTCGCCCGCGTGCTGACAAGTGGCTTCGGTAATGATTTTTTCATCTGCAAACGTGTGCGCCACGGTTGCCGTATAATCGCCGAATTTGCACTTTTCCGTGTGTGCGTCGTCGGTGATTTCCGAATACTGCACGTCGTGCCCCGTGAAGTTTGCCGCAAAACTGATATTTTCCGCACCTACGGTAAACTCATACACAGGTTCGCGTGAAAGCACTTCGTCCTCACCCCAGAAACCGAAGTGATGTCCGCTTGTCGCAATCGCTTCCACGGTGATTCTTTCGCCCTCGGTGTGCGTCGTTTTATAGCTTGCGGCGTTTTCGTACAGCGTGCCGTTGACTTTCAGCATGCCGCATTCTGCCAAGGGAAGTATATTGATGCTGACGTTTACCTGCTTTTTAGGCTCTTCAATTTCACCGCCCGATTGCGCGTCGGGGGCAATAATAAAGCAAGAAAAGCCGTCAGTTTCAAACGACACCGTTCCGTTTTGCACGGTGGGTTTGATTTTTTCCACCGCGCCGTCGTCCTTGACATGATATACCGTATACGTTTTGCTCGTATCGATATCCGGCACGGAGACGGTCACTTTCACTTTGCCGCTCGGCTGTATCTTTACGCCGTCTTTAATTACCGAAATATCGTAAACATAAATCTTTCCGTTCTTGTCGTACTTTTCGTCCGCAATGGAATCGAGAGCGGTTTGTTTATCTGCACCGACTACTTCCACCGCTTTCAAAGACGCGCCCTCCCCGAACTTTCCTTCGACGGAAACGCCGCTTTGACTTTCGAGCGTACCGCCTTTGTTTTCGGGTGAACCGTTGCACGCCGCCAACGGAATCGCTATGATTAAACACAGAATAATTGCAAATATCCGAAATATACGAGTTTTCATATTACGAACCACCTTTGAAACTTTTAATCTCTCTCGCAAACGGATTTACGCAAACGCCCAAACGGGCGCTTGCGTAAACTTTATACATTTTACCGTTATTTCTTTTGTTGAATGGCACATGCGTCGACACCGCCACCGCCGACCGGTGTGAATACAAGAGTAACGGTATCCGATGCTCCCAAAGTAAATACGCCATTGACGACGGTTATTTCAGCGCCTTTGCTGTCGTAAACCTTATAGGTCGCAACCCCTGTATCCATAATGACTTTCCACTCGGCATCGGCGAGTTCCACGTTAGCGTAAACCGTTTTGCCGAAATCAACATCGCCTGTCGTGTAATAACCTTTATCTTTGTCATAAAGCATATCGACTTCAATGCCGTCAATACTCGTAATCGTACCTGTTGCCACTTCTGTAGTACCTTCCTTCAAGGTAAACGTATCACCGACAAACATATAACCGGCATTTTCCAGCAAGAATGTTGCGGTAACCGTTTCACCCGGCATGAATAGATCGTCATATTCATTTCCGCTGAACGAAATGAGGGTTGCATTTGTGGATTTACCGCTACCATATACGAACGATGATTTATAGTTCACCTCAACAGGCGAGTGTCTTCCGCCTTCATCTTTGGTTTTAAGATAAACACTTGCCGTTACTAATTTTGCCTTTGCGATGATGTTTGCGGTAACAGTCGTATCTTCCACACAATAGTTGCCTGCCGCCGCGCCTGATAGAGCAAACGTAACGTTTACGGTTACGTCGTTGCCCGGCGCGCTGCTTGCAAACGTTGCGGTCGGAGTTACGGTTACATCGTCCTCGCCGATAATTCCGCTCACCGCAAGGCTGCCGTCCGCAATGGTGGCTTCGGTAGTGCCGTCGTAATACTTATCGTCAACGGTAAAATCTACTACAAGCTGCTTTTTCGTAATCGTTGCGGTGCAAGTATCGCCCCATGCATAGTTCATGGTTTGTTCTTCGCTGTCGCCGATATATAAAACGTATTCGTTAAAATCAAAATCTTCGTCTTCGTTGCCGTCTTTGTAAACGCCTGCGTTTGCGCCGATTGCGTCAACGTAAATTTTAATGCTTTCGCCGGCAATCAATCCTTGTTCCACCGTCAATGCGGTTCTCTCAAATCTGCCATGACCGTCGTAAACTTTTGTCAGATTTACGTTCGACAAAGTTTTCGGATTGATTTTGGCTTGCAAGGTTTCGCCGACGGGTGCAAGGTAGTTGTTTGCAAGTGCGCCCGTAAGAGCGTATGAAACCGTTACGTCCTGCTCCTCAACGCCAAGTCCGTACGCAACGTCCTTGCTTGCAAAAGTACCGGTTGCCATAACACCTACGGAAGTTTCATCACCGCTTACCAAGCCTGCAAGCGTGCCTGCCGTTACGGTAGCCGTATCGTTTCCGTCATAAACTTTATCCGCAACGGTCGTTCCGCTGATAGTCAGTTGCTTTTTAGCTATCGTAAATTCGAAGGTTGCTTGCGCCGCTTTCCACTCCGACGTCGCCGCAACGGAAACTCTCAATTTATAGTTTCCTGCGTTCGCGGGTGCCTCGGAAGACCATTCGGTTTCGTCTGCGCCTTTGTATTCAAGCGTAATCGCGCCGTCACCGTTTTTGGTAAAGGCTTCGGCAGAGAGGGTATAAGCCTCGCCGTCGTAAGTTTTGCCGAGCACGACGCCGTCTGCAAGCAGAACTTGATTTTCCTTTGCTCCAAGAGCCTCGCCGTTGTCAAAAGTTTCCGTTCCTTTTTTGCCGCATACGCAGGACTTATAATATTTTGCAGGCTCGGTATAAGTTGCTTCGCTTGCACGATATTCGTCGGCTACGACTTCTTTATCGTAAACGTGCGCCGCCTTATCTGATATTTCGTCGCAGTTGGCACATTTATGCCAATGATCGGTGGTGTCGCTCGTCCATTCGGTTGCAAAACTATGACCGTTTTTTTCGCACTCGGTCTTGTTCCCGCCGCAAGCGGTAAGCGCAAATGTCAGACCCATCGCCGCAACGAGCGACAGAATGATGGTAAGCAGTCTTTTTTTCATCATGATCTCCTCCTGAAATTTTTTATGCTTCACCGTTTACTCTTGTGAGAGTGAGCCTATAATAAGTTGTATAGCCTTCGCCTTCTTTATCGCGGATTTCACACAACAATCTGTCGTTTTCTTCGTCGTATGTAGTCAGCGTATAAACGGTGTCACCCATAATTGTAAGCGTTGCAACGTAAACTCCGTCGGTTTTCGTATAAGTTGCGGAATCGGACATAGTAGATTCACCCATTGTCATAGTCAAGGTTAAACTTGTTTCTTCCACCGTCAAATTGAACAGATCTTCTGACAAGGTTGTTCCGAGAAAAGGGAATTCTTCTCCCAAATTAACAACGGTTCCTGCGGGCATAACGACTTGATATGTTTCCCAACTGCCGATCACCGCATCTTGCCACTTTGCATAAAGGGTGATGTTTTTGCTCGGCATATAGCCGAATACGAACGCGTCAGGTTTGAGAGTCGTGCCGCCGTCGGTGCTTTCGTACCAACCGACAAAGCACTCTCCGCTCTTTGTCGGCGTAGCCGGTACGGTGATCTCATCGCCCGCTTCGGCTTCGATTTGTGCAACGGGGCTTCCGCCGTTCGTCACGAAAGTAATCGTATAGGTTTTGACAGTCGGCACCACCGCTCTTTCATAACCGCAAACGTTGCAGGTCGTATCCGCGTCGTTATCGTAAACGTGCGCGGCAAATTCCCCCTTCTCTTCGCAGTTTTCGCCCGTGCAGGCATGCCAATGTCCCGTTTCGTCGTGCGTCCACTCCTCGGAAAACCCGTGTTCGTGTTTGCTTTCGCACGCAGTAAATACGGTCGCTCCCAAAACGAGAGCAAGCACAACGCTCAAAATCGCCTTAATTGATTTTTTCATAAGATAAACTCCAGAAATTTTTATTTTTTCGGGGGCGATTGCCGCCCGTTAAAACCTTTCTGATAACTTCCGCGACAGATTTACAGCGAATCCACCACGTCGCAAAGATAGTCGGTCTGCACGGACTCGTAAAAAAATACATCGATTAGCCCCGTTTCCTTTGCTTGCTTCACCTTTCGAGCAATTTCCGGATCGGAAACGTTGTCGCACAAAAGTCCCGTTTTCAAAGACGGATTATTCTTTCTGACGCACCGCACCGTTTCCATACGCCGCTCAAACGAATTTTCCGCCGCGCGCCCCGCGTCCATCAAAAGGACGTCCGCGAAAAACACGTCGCACGCCATAGCCACTTTATCGGGAAGTTGCGAAAGCGACTTTTCCGCAAAAAAACCTCTTTTTTTCAACGCGCCGATCACCGCTTCCCTGACGAGCGTGCTCTGTATTGCAACGATTACTTTTTTCATTTTTTTGCGGCGCCTCCTTTTCGGGAATAGGTGAATATACGCAAGACAGCGGATTACCGTACTATTATTACCGTACTATTATTTTATCATTTGATTTTCCGTTCGGGGAGTGTCAAATGACCCCCTTCCGGGCATTTTTTTAAATTTTCAAAAAAAATCGGCATAAAAAATGCTGTGAACCTAAAAGTTCTGCCACCTTTAAGTTCACAGCAAAACACTGCCGTTTTTGAAAGCAGTTTTTTCCGTTTTCTAAATGTCGTCCTCCATCCTGTCAAGGATGGTAAGCCCCGATTCTCTTGCACGCACGGCAAGCTCGGTGCGGCTGCGAAAGCCCGTTTTTTCAAGCATATTTGCAACGTGATTGCGCACGCGTTTTTCGGATATGCCCAGTTTTTCCGCAATTTCCGCATTCGTAAATCCGCCCGTCATCTCGCGCAGAATTTCAAGTTCTCTCGCCGTCAACTCTCCGCTTTTCGCAAGTCCGAGTTGAATTTCGGGCACGTCGTCGGGATAAACGGATTCGCCGCTCAGCACGCGTTCGATAAGCGTTAAAATCGGTTCTACGCTGAAATCCTTATACCAAAAGCCCTCTACGCCGATCTTTTTCGCCCGTTCTACGTAAGAACATTCGGGCATACTCGTAACGATGATTATTTTAATTTTTTTATTCTGCGCCTTGATTTTTTCCGCCGCGACGAGACCGCTTGCCCCGTTTTTGGTTACTACGTCCATCAGAACGAGGTCGATAGCGTGCCTTGCGCAGCAGATGTCCGCAATGGCGGCGTTGTCGATCGATACGGCAAGGTTGAACTTTTGTTGCGACTTTACGATCGCCTCGAAAAGTTGCCGCGGCATCGCCTGATCTTCCACGATCATCACGTTTATTTTATCGCTCATCTTCTTTTTCTCCTTTCGGAATACTCACGGAAAGCAGAAACCGCGGAAAACTTTCCGTTTTCATACTACCGCCCGCCATTTCCGTTATTCTACGCAAAGAGGAAAGTCCTCCTCCCTCTACGATTTCCGCTTTCGGCGGTGCCGTTATTACCGATTCTTGCCGTAAAAAATGCCCCGTCGTCCGATACCGTTATATAAAGTTCGTCGCCGTCTGCGTGCCTTGCGGTGTTGGTGATACACTCGAACACGGCGTTTGCAAGAATTTTTTCGGCGTCGCTCCCTTTCGGCGGGCGCACGCCCGTGTACAATATTTTCACGCTTACACTTTCCGCCGTTTTTTTAATTTCTTCCGCCCTGTCCTCTTCCGTTTCGGGCGAGGAAACAAGCGAAACGATGCCGTTCCATTCGCGTATCAACGCGTCTTTATCGCATTTCTCCTGCGATAACGCTCTTTTGGTTTTTAATATCAAAGAACCCATACCGTCGTGTACCTTCACCCGCGCCGCAAGCGTTTCCCGTTCTTTGGTAACTTCGGTAATGGTTTCGCCGTATTTGCGAAGTCTTACATTCATTTTCCTGAGTTCTTCATTTTGTTCTTCGACTTTCTTTTTGAGCGCAAATTCACGGCTGATGTCCGAACCGGATAACTCGTAAATAGTCTTGCCGTCTAAAATATGTATGATCCGCTTGTAACAGCTTGCCCGTCCATCGTTTTTCTCAACAAGCACCGAATCGCCTTCCCGGCTGCAAACGATACCGTCCGCTACTTTGCCTTCGCACATAGCCGACCAGAATGCCGTGCCGTCCAAAAGTGGCATTCCCGTGATCTCTCTGCATTCGTTGCCTATCTGTTCATTCATAAGAAGCAATCGCCCCGTTTCGTCGTAAAAGCAAAGACCTGCCGGCAATACGGAAATCGCGTCCTTGACGGACATAGCGGTAAGACCGGACAACCGCTTTTTTATGACGAGCGCCAGACAGACGCCGATGGACGCGAGCAGTAAAAATGCAATCAGTACCATGCACCATGTAGGTCCAAAACAGACCGAACCCGAAAAATTGCTTCGGTTTTCGCCGAAATCCCGAATCCGAATGCCGTCCGCCAAAAAGCAGAACATCAGGATCGCGCATACCATACAAAATAATTCCGGAACAATATACCGCAATTTGATCCGATATGAGATGCTTATAGCAAAACATACTACCCCGACAAAAGCCGCAATTAACAGGGTGATAAACGTGCCGCGAAAAACAATTTCGTTGCAATCAACGAACGGTATCATACAATCACCCCTCTTTCGCCAAACGTCAGCGTTGCATACAGCGTTTCGTCCTGCTTCTGCAGTCGAACCGACGCCCCGAGTTTTTCACATTTCTCCTTTCGCCAACTCTCCGATATACTCTCCCTTACATTGTCAAGAGCAATGCGACAATGCAATAACCCGTTTTTATCCGACAATCGAACAAGACACGCGGAAAGGTCGGGGAGCGCGCTCTCTATACAGTCCTCAAAAAATTCGTACAGAAAAGTAATCTGCTCAATTGGAACCGTGCCGTCGCCCTCAAAAATCACCGACGCCGCCGCGCCGTAGAAAGAAAGGGCGTCCGTAGATTCGCGTATAGCGTATAAAAGTTCAGATAATTGCACCTGCCCGTTTTTTGCAAGCATTGCAAAATTACTGCGCCGTTTCAGATACACGCCGTAAACGACGGCAAGGCGTAGCGCTTCTTCTTTCTCTTCTTCGCTTATCGCCTTGGCAAAGCATTTTTTTATCTTTTTCAGATGCGGGCGAAACACGGCGAATATCCCTTTGTACAGGTTGTTCTGTTCTTCGATTTTAGAGCGCTGTTCTTTCAGTTTGTTTTCTGCGGCAATCAGGTCGCTCTCCTCCGCAAGCGTTTCGTTTATTTCCGCAAGAGATTCGTTTATTTTATTGATGACCGAATAATCCTCCGTCCAGAACACCTCTCCGCCTCGTATTGCTTTTGCGCGCAGAACAAGGTCTTCTCTCAACTTGGTTTTGCTTCCGTTTGCCGCTTTCATCGCCTGTTCGCGCGTGATTTCGGGCGCGTTTTTCGAGGTTAAAACGACGTTCAGGTCTTTATCGGCAATGCCTGCGGAAACGTCCGCCACGTAAAAAAGTTCTTCGTGATTGACGTTCGACGGGATAAATCCTATTCGGATAAGGCTTTCAAAAACCACAACTACGCTGAAAACAACCGCTTCCGGCATTCTGATAAAGACTGGATCGAA
>ERZ779861.3489-NODE-3489-length-13046-cov-6.306212_pt1 | contig 13046 bp, 2 predicted proteins | sample MGYA00511558_ERZ779861 | MGnify/ENA primary metagenome ERZ779861 (study PRJEB29588, sample SAMEA2163432) | human gut metagenome | biome: human gut; feature: human-associated habitat; material: faeces | place: Denmark | collected 2008/2010 ... | reverse complement strand
CCGCCTGTCGGCCAATGGCATCGGCGGTGCGCTGGTTGTCGCCGGTCAGCATGACCACCCGGATGCCCATGTTCTGCAGCTCCCGGATGGCGCGGGGGCTGTCCTCCTTGATGGTGTCGGCCACGGCGATAACGCCCAGCAGACGGCCTGCGCCGCCGAAGAAGAGGGGAGTCTTGCCCTCAGAGGCCAGCTTTTCAGCCTGCTGTGCCAGTGCGGCGGGCAGGGTGAGCCTGGTCTGGATGAAGGCGGCATTGCCGGCATAGATGTCCATGCCGTCCAGCTTGGCCGCCAGACCATTGCCCGGCAGGGCCGCGAAGTCAGTGACTTCCGGGGGAGTGATGGCCTTTGCCTCGGCGTCGGCAAGAACAGCCTTTGCCAGAGGGTGCTCGCTGCGGCTTTCCAACGCTGCGGCCAGCGTCAGCAGCTCCGTCTCGGTGACGCCCTCGGCAGGCAGCAGGTCGGTGACGCGGGGTGCGCCCTCGGTGATGGTGCCGGTCTTGTCCAGCGCCACGATCTGGGTGCGGCCTGCGGCTTCCAGCGAGGCGGCAGTCTTGAAGAGGATGCCGTTTTTTGCGCCGAGACCATTGCCCACCATAATAGCCACAGGTGTTGCTAGGCCCAGTGCGCAGGGGCAGCTGATGACCAGCACGGAGATGCCGCGTGCCAGTGCGAAGCCGACATCCTGCCGGATCAGCATCCACGCAAGGAATGTGACAAGTGAAATGCCCATGACCACCGGCACGAATACGCCCGACACCCGGTCGGCGATCTTGGCGATGGGCGCCTTGGTCGCGGCGGCGTCGCCGACCATGCGGATGATCTGCGAGAGCGTGGTATCCTGCCCGACGCGCGTGGCTCGGCAGGTCAGAAACCCGGACTGATTGATGGTGCCCGCCGAAACGCTGTCACCTGCCGCCTTGTCTGTGGGCAGGCTTTCGCCGGTCAGTGCCGCCTCGTTGACAGCGCCGGAGCCGGATTCCACCCTGCCGTCCACCGGGATGCTTTCGCCGGGGCGGACGACAAATATATCGCCCGCCGCAACCTGCTCTACCGGAACCGTGACCTCCCGCCCGTCCTGGAGGAGTGTGGCGGTCTTGGGGGACAGCTTCATGAGACTGCGCAGGGCGTCAGTGGTTTTTCCCTTGGAGCGCGCCTCCAGCGTCTTACCCACCGTAATGAGCGTCAAGATCATGGCGGCAGATTCAAAATAGAACTGCATCATCCAGTCATGCGCGGCGGCGTGGTCGCCGCGCGTCGCGGCATCGGTCATGGCGAACAGCGCAAATACGCTCCACAGGAACGCGACCGAGGAGCCGAGCGCTACCAGCGTATCCATGTTGGGGGCGCGGTGCGCCAGTGCCCGGAAACCGCTGATAAAGAATTTCCGGTTGATGAGCATGATGATACCCGTCAGAAGCAGTTGGATCAGTCCCAGCCCGATGTGGTTGTCCGCCAGCCGGGCGGGCAGAGGGAATCCCCACATCATATGCCCCATCGAAATATACAGGAGCACCAGCAGAAATCCGACCGACCAGCACAGCCGGCGCACAAGGTGCGGCGTTTCCCGGTCGGCGAGCGGATCGTCCGCTGCTGCGGTGTCCGGGCGCGGTGCCTCCGTCCCTTTCGGTGCGGCGCCGTAGCCCGCTTTTCGCACGGCTTCCGTAATGGCGTCCGGACTGGCATCGCCCTCCACGCCCATGGAGTTGGTCAGCAGGCTGACGGCGCAGGACGTAACGCCCGGCACGGCAGATACCGCCTTCTCCACGCGGGCGGAGCAGGCGGCACAGCTCATGCCTGTGACGGAATACTGCTGTATTTTTTTGTGATCCATACCTATCTCCTCCTGCACCTGCACGGCTTTTCTTTTCCTACCGGATTTGTAGGAATAACGCACGGCGTGATTATATACCAAAAGTCGGTTCTTGTCAATAGGAAAAACGGATTTTCTCGGGGAAACCCCTTGAAAATACACGGCGGATATGATATAATGTGAGGGAAGTATGGGCTTGGTATACCCGGACAGGCTGTTTTCTTTCGACGGAAATCTGCCTGATGCAAATATATATACAGGGTGAGGCGCGCCGCGCCGGAGCCCGGTGTGAATTCTGGTAAGGAAGGTACACAGTATGCGAAAAAGAATGCCTTTGTGCAGACATTACCGCTTCGGCAGGGCACTGTGCTCCCTGCTGCTTCTGCTGATACTGGCGGTAGGCACGGCGCTTGTCTCTTGCAACGCCATCTGGGATCGCGGTGAGATAGAATTTACTCTGCCTGAGGAAAAGACGGAACCGGATTCCGAGACGGAAGACTCTCCGTCCGGCGCGGAATCGGAAACTCTGTGCAATCATGACATGAAGGAGGTACCCGGCTCCCGGCAGGCGGCGACCTGTACCGAGAACGGGCACTATGTTCTCCGCTGTACCTACTGCGGACAGGAAAAGACCGGATCCATCCCGGCGACCGGGCATACCGAGGAGATCGACGTTGCCGTGCCCGCCACCTGCGAGCAGGACGGACTGACGGCGGGGACGCATTGCGCCACCTGCGGGGAAATTCTGCGGGCACAGGAGACGGTACCGGCACTTGGTCATACCGAGGTCACGGATGAGGGAGTGGCACCGACCTGTACCGAAGCCGGCAAGACAGAGGGTAAACACTGCTCTGTCTGCGGGAAGGTTCTGATTGAGCAGAAGCCGCTTCCGGCGGCACATACCAAGGCGATCGATGCCGCCGTGGCACCGACCTGCGATAAAGCGGGAAAGACGGAGGGCAGTCACTGCTCCGTTTGCGGCAAGGTGCTGGTTGATCAGCGGGATGTTCTCCCCAAGGGGCACACCGCCGTGACCGATGCCGCCGTGGTGCCGACCTGTGAGCAGGCGGGCAAAACGCAGGGAAGTCACTGCCGCGATTGCGGCAAGGTGCTGACCGCACAGCAGAGCATCCCTGCCAAAGGACACGTTGCGGTGGCGGATGCCGCCGTCGAGCCGACCTGCGAGACGGCAGGCAAAACGCAGGGGAGCCATTGCTCGGTCTGCAACAAGGTTTTGACTGCCCCGGAGGAAATCCCTGCCACGGGACACACCGAGGTCACGGATGAGGGGGTGGCGCCGACCTGTACCGAAGCCGGCAAGACAGAGGGCAAGCACTGCTCGGTCTGCCATAAGGTTCTGGCGGAGCAGACGGAGGTGCCTGCCGCGGGACACAAGGAGGCAGTTGATGCCGCCGTAGCGGCAACCTGCGAGCAGCCGGGCAAGACCGAAGGCAGGCATTGCTCGGTCTGCGGCAGCGTGCTGACTCCGCAACAGCCTGTGCCTGCGCTGGGGCATACATGGGTGACGGATGCCGCCCGTGCGCCGACCTGTACCGAGAACGGACTGACGGAAGGCGAGCATTGCGCAACCTGCCATACCGTTCGCGTTCAGCAGACCGAGATCCCTGCGCATGGGCACGAACCGGTGGAGGACGCCGCCGTGGAGCCGACCTGTGATCAGCCGGGCAAGACAATCGGTTCGCATTGCGCCGTTTGCCAGGCAGTGCTGACCGCACAGCAGGAGGTGCCCGCTACCGGACACCGGATGATCAAGCATCCTGCCATTGCATCGACCTGTTCGGTGGCTGGCAAAACCGAGTGGGAGGAGTGTGAGATCTGCGGCTACTGCCCGGCTCCGCCGCAGGCGGTGGCGAAGCTGCCGCACCAGGAAGTGTTTGAGCCCGGTCAGGAACCGACCTGCGAAAGCTTCGGCTGGACCGGCGGTTCGTTCTGCTCGGTTTGCGGGCTTGAAATCGTGCCTCAGACTATCCTGCACAAGCTGGATCACATTACGGTGGAGGTTCCGGAACTGAAGCCGACCTGCAAGACGGCGGGACACACCAGCGGAGCGCGGTGCGGACGGGAGGGATGCGGCGCCATCCTGTACGGTCTGGAGACGATCCCTGCCACGGGACATACATACGACCCGAACGTTTCCTCCTGTACGGAGGATCAGGTTTGCCTGGTATGCGGAGAGGTTACCCCGTCCCTCGGCGGACACGTCGAGAAGGTGTTGCCTGCCCGTGCGCCGACCTGTACCCAGGACGGCTGTACCGAGGGGCGCGTGTGCGCGGTCTGCGGAGTGACCATTGTTGAACAGAAAACAGTTTCGGCAACCGGACACACCGTGGTGACCGATCCCGCCGTCCCTGCAACCTGTATGAAGGAGGGACTGACGGAAGGCTCCCATTGCAGTACGTGCGGAACAGTCATGAAGGCACAGGAAAAGGTGCCGCTGGCGGATCATACCCTGGTTACCCTGCCGCGCGTGGAGCCTACCTGCGTTTCCATCGGCATGAGCGAGGGCGTGTACTGCTCCGTGTGTATGCGGACATTCACGCTCCAGCAGGTTCTGCCGGCGAAGGGACACACGGAGGTCATTGACCACGGTAAGGCGCCTACCTGTACCGAGGCGGGCTGGAGTGACGGATCGCACTGCTCGGTCTGCAATCAGACGTTGCAGGCACAACGGTACCTGCCCGCAATAGGTCACGTCGTGGAGACTGACCCTGCTGTTGCGGCAACCTGCGAGGAAGCGGGCAAGACCGAAGGCAAGCATTGCTCGGTTTGCGGAAAGGTGCTGGTCGAGCCGGCAACGGTGCCGGCGAAGGGGCATTCCGCCGTGACAGACCCGGCGGTTCCCGCAACCTGTGAGACGCCCGGCAAGACGGAAGGCAAGCATTGCTCGGTTTGCGAGAAGATACTGATCGCGCAGACAGAAGTTCCGGCAACAGGGCATACAGAGGTGACAGACCCGCCTGTCGCACCGGGCTGCGAAGTGCCCGGCAAAACGGAAGGCAAGCATTGTTCGGTCTGCCATAAGGTGCTGATTGCGCAAACCGAGGTTCCGGCAACGGGACACACGGAGGTCATAGACCCGGCGGTCCCCGCGACCTGCGAGACGCCGGGCAAGACGGAAGGCAAGCACTGCCCGGTCTGCGGGAAGGAGTTGGTCAAGCAGGAAATCGTTCCCGCAAAGGGGCATTCCGTCGTGACCGACCCGGCAGTTCCCGCAACCTGCGAGACTGCCGGCAAGACCGAAGGCAAGCATTGTGCGGTCTGTAACAAGGTTCTGACCCCGCAGACCGAAATTCCGGCAACGGGGCACACCGAGGTTATCGACCCGGCGGTTCCGGCGACCTGTGAGACGGCAGGTAAGACAGAAGGCAAGCATTGCTACATCTGCAACGCTGTCCTGAAGGAGCAGACGGAGGTTCCGGCAACAGGGCATACCGAGGTAATCGACCCGGCAGTCCCCGCAACCTGCGAGGCGGCGGGTAAGACCGAAGGCAAGCACTGCTCTGTCTGTAACAAGGTGTTGGTCGGGCAGACCATGATTCCCGCGAAGGGACACACCGAGGTCACAGACCCGGCAGTTCCCGCGACCTGCGAGGTAGCGGGCAAGACCGAAGGCAAGCACTGCTCTGTCTGTAACAAGGTGCTGGTCGGGCAGACGGAGGTTCCGGCAACGGGACACCATTGGGATGACGGCAAGATCACGACTGAACCGACCTGCGAAGACAAGGGCGTAAAGACCTATACCTGCACGGTCTGCCATACGACCAGAACAGAAGAGCTTCCCGCGAAGGGACACACCGAGGTTACCGACCCGGCAGTTCCCGCAACCTGCGAGGTGGTGGGCAAGACCGAAGGCAAGCACTGCTCTGTCTGTAACAAGGTGCTGGTCGAGCAAACCATGATTCCCGCGAAGGGACACACCGAGGTCACCGACCCGGCAGTTCCCGCGACCTGCGAGGTAGCGGGCAAGACCGAAGGCAAGCACTGCTCTGTTTGTAACAAGGTGCTGGTCGAGCAAACTATGATTCCCGCAAAGGGACACACTGAGGTTATCGATCCGGCAGTCCCCGCAACCTGCGAGGTGGCGGGCAAGACCGAAGGCAAGCACTGCTCTGTCTGTAACAAGGTGTTGGTCGAGCAGACGGAGGTTCCGGCAACGGGACACCATTGGGATGACGGCAAGATCACGACTGAACCGACCTGCGAAGACAAGGGCGTAAAGACCTTTACCTGCACGGTCTGCCACGATACCAAGGCGGAAGAGATTCCCGCAAAGGGGCACGAGTGGGATGACGGCGTAGTTACGACCGAACCCACCTGCGAAGATACGGGTGTAAAGACCTATACCTGCGCGGTTTGCCACGCGACCAAGACAGAAGAGATCCCTGCGAAGGGGCACACCGAGGTCGAGGATCCCGCTGTGGCATCGACCTGTCAGAAGGAAGGACTGTCCAAGGGATCTCACTGCTCGGTTTGCAATAAGGTGCTGACGGAGCGGAAGCCTGTAGGGAAGCGGGGGCACTCCCTTGTGGAGCTGCCGCGTGAGGAGCCGACCTGCGACAAGCCCGGTCATACCAGCGGAATGAGCTGCACCATGTGCGGCGCAGTTGTGTTCGGGCATACCGAGATCCCGGCTCTTGGGCATCGCATGGAGAACGGCGTTTGCAAGGTGTGCGGGTACGTTGCACCGACCGAAGAGGAAAGCACGCCGGAAAACAAAACCGGGAACGATGGGTGATTTGCCGATCGCCGAATGAAAAGTCACAACCACCGGCTTGACCGGTGGTTGTGACTTTTCATTTCACGGATTTATTTCTTTTCGTAGAACCAGAGGACGCCCGCCCGGAGCGGCAGTGCATCACAGAAGCCTTCCCGTGCCAGCTGTTCGCCGGATACGGTAAAGCTCCGTTTGCCGAGCGGATCGGTGAAGGTGTAGGAGCGGGTAGGATCGGCGTGCGGGTGCACGGTCACGCTGTCCTCCGCCACGCGGTTGTTGCGGATGATCTGAATAAAGCCTTCGCGTTCCCCGTCAAACTGCATCGCGTACCAGTCCTCCTGCGACGCGCGGCAGGCGGTCAGCGGGTAGTAGTCGCAGGACAGCTCCAGGTCGGCGGCACGGCGCCAGACCGGGATCATGCGGCGTGCCAGTGCGAACTGTGCGGGGGTGTCGTTCCACTCCACCATGCAGGTCATGGCGGGCGCCATGGCATTCTGGAATGCGAACTCATCCAGCGGCAGGTTCGTGTTGCCGTAGGTGCCGTCCGCCGTATCCCAGTTCATGGTATGGGCGCGGAAGTAGGGGATCCATTCAAACATCTCGCGGTGCTGGAGCTGTTTGATGGGGTGCTTGCCGTAGCCGACATCGGTGTAGTGCAGCGGTACCGCCCGGCGCATGGTCTCGATGTCGTTCCGGCGACCGCCCGAGGCGCAGGAGTCCATCCACAGTCCGGGATTGCGCTCCAACAGCGTGTCCCAATAGCGATAGTAGCCCTGAATGTGCAGGTTTTCGCGGATGCCCACGCGCCCTTCCTCAACGTTGGTATCCCAGTACTGCGCAGGTGCAAAGTTGAAGTCCTGCCGGTAGATGCGGATGTGCGACTCCTTGATGATGCCGTCCACCAGATCAATCAGCCAGTCGCAGGCGGCGGGGTTGCCGAGGTCGAGCAGCGCGTTGCCGTCCCACCAATCGTTCGGCTCACCGTGGTAGCGGAGCAGGAACTCCGGATGCTCCCGGAACAGCTTGGTGCCTTGGTAGACGCGCTCCGGCTCAAACCACACCAGCAGCTGGATGCCCTCCCGGTCGCATTTCTCTCCGATGGGCGCGAGTCCGTTCGGGAGATGCTCGGGGTGCGGATACCAGTTTCCTGTCGTAGGCCAGTTGTTGTCACAGGGATACCAGCCGGCATCAATCCACCATATATCGGGGACCAGACCGCCAGCCCGGTAGGCGTCAATGGCTCTTTTCTGATTTTCTTCGGTCACGCCGCAGAATTCCGGCAGACCGTCGATCATCCACGTGTGCAGGATCAGCTTGGAGGGGAGCGGCGCGCCGTTTTCGCGCGGCAGAATGTGTGCGAGGTAGAAGGAGCGCCACAGATTGCGGGCGCGATCCTCCCCGCCGGTGTATGCCTCGTAGGTCATACGCGGGGTGCGGACGGTCTCGCCCGGCTTGAGGTAGGAGGCAAATGCCGCCTGTCCTGCCCGGAGCGTGACGGCATCTCCGGTGCGAAGCACGTCCACCCGCCATGTGCCTGTCCAGCCGACAGCCACATTGATACCCCAATCGCTGAAGCGCAGCCGCATATAGGGGAAGGCGCCTTTGCAGGAAGTTCCGTCGCGGTCGGGCTGAATTGTCAGCGTTCCGCCGTCCTCCGGCACGGTATCAAACCATGTGTAGCCGTCCTCGCCGCAGGTGTCTCCGTTGCTGTGCGCCAGCACGGGGGACTGCCCGCTGTACGTGGTGGTGATGTGCCAGTCCGACAGGACAGGGGAGTTATCGCTGCCCCGGTTGGTGACGTACATGACCCAGTCCACGACAGGGAAGTCAAGGAAGGACTGGCAGACGGCGCGCAGTTCCAGCCCCTCGGGCGTGTGCGCGGTAACCGTTGTTTCGTACAGATTGGCATCCACCCGCCGCGTCTCGGCAACCGGATGAAATTCGGCGGGGAAGCCGCAGTAGTGCCTGTCGCCCAGCGTGTATTCCACCGGGACAGAGGCGGGGTTTGTATACGGATGGAGGGCAATCAGCCGTTCCATGTCCTGTTTTGTGCTTTTCATGACTGTGTCCTTTCGGTTTTTCAATATGATCGGAGATTCCCTTGGCAGAACCACAGTGCAAGTATACCATATTATTTGGGGAAAAGCAAGAGCTTTTGTTCAGGAAGTGCTGAATAAATCGGAAACGCTTCTCCGGCGCAGCTGTTTCGTCTGAGCGCGGCGTTCAAAGGGACAAACTCCCCCCTGCGGATCCGCGGACAAATTTCCGAAAACTGTTGACAGTGGCGGGAAAATGTGGTATACTCATCTGCGAATTGAATAGCGAGCGAAAGATACGGTTTGAAAAGTTGTACGCTGAGTAGATGAAAAGAAAATCCGGTTCAAATCCGGAACAACCGCCATTGCTGTGTCTGACAAGGGGAAACTTCTGGTGCTTTACCGTTCCGGCGGGCAGGATGCCGCCGAACAGCCGGACAGGCGCTGTGGAGAGGGTTCCGTTGGTCGGATGCCGTCGTGTCTTTCTGGTTCAACATGTTTCGGGTGGGAAGCGTGCAGCCGAGGAATTTCCGGCAGGGATTCCGGTTTGTGTGCCGTCAAGCCCCTGTTTGCCGTTCCCCGGTGCGCGTCTTCTTTCTTTGGAAGGTTGAAGGCGCTTTTTGTGTGGAAGGAGGGAAAAACGATGTCATCTGGTGAGAGCGGACTCCGGGCGGGGAGTCAGATCATCAGGAAAACGCGTAGCGCGACAGGCGCTCCACTGCACAAAATTTCCGGAACTTCTGAGGAGGATGATGAAAGATGAATCTGAAAATCAACAAACTGACAGCCGGGCTGCTGGCAGTTATACTGCTGCTGTCCGTTATACCCTTTTCCGTACCGGTGTCCGCTGCGGAAAACGAGCCGGTTCTTACTATCGGTACGCCGGCTGAATTGCAGGCTTTGGCGGACGCAGTCAACAGTGGGGAATCCTATGAGGGCAAGACCGTGACACTGACCGCCAATATTGATCTTGGCGGCGAGAGTAACCCCTGGACAGCGATCGGTACGGCTGCCAACCCGTTCAAGGGGACCTTTGACGGTGGCTACCATGTAATCAGCGGGCTGTATATCGCATCCGGCTCGGCGGTCGGACTGTTCGGTGAAGTAAACGGCGGCACGGTGCAGAACCTGGTCGTCCGGGGCGAGGTGAACAGCACATCCAACGCCGCTGGCGTGATCGGCAAGCTGACCGCCGGGCATGTGCGCAACTGCGGCAACGAGGCATCGGTTTCCGGCGGATCCTGCGTCGGCGGTGTCGTCGGTGCGGTCAACGGAGCCGGCACGGTCAGCGGTTGCTACAACAAGGGAACGGTATCCGGCACGACCGGTTACATCGGCGGCGTGACGGGACAGCATTGGAGAGCGGGCAGGGTGGAGAACTGCTACAACGCCGGCACCGTGACGGGACCCGCCACGGTCGGCGGCGTGACAGGCGGACACAAGGCGTCGTCCCCGGTGCTGGAGCATTGCTATAATGCGGGCAATGTGGTGGATTCTGCCGGAAACGGCAACAATGTCGGCGCCGTTATCGGTGCAAGCCGCGGCAGCTGCACCGACTGCTACTATCTCAGCGGCACCGGAACCGACGGGAAATGTACCGCCGTTGACACGCTTTCCGCCGCACAGCTGGGGGAGGCGTTCACGGACGGAGACGGAATTCCGGCTCTTGCCTGGGAGTCCTCCGTATGCGGCGATGAGCCTGTGCGCCCGTCCTACACGGAAAAAACCGAGCTTTCGGCACAGCTTGCGGCTTATATCCGGGCGGCGGTCGCCAGTGCCCGGAAGCAGGGCGGCATTGAGGGCAGCCTGCTCGGCAACGAGAAGTACCTTTCCGGCGTCAGCTCGACCGCGACCGACTGGATGGCGCTTGCCATGGGGCGCTTTGGGTATCGGAGCAACGGCACGTATTCCTACATGATCGATGACGGGGACGGGTATGCGGCGTATCTTGCCGCGATGCGGGCATATATCGAGAAAGCATACGCCGACAACGGGGGTATCCTGCACCGCGTCAAGGCGACCGAATGGCACCGGGCGGTCGTGGCAATCGCGGCGCTGGGCGGCGACCCGACGGCTTTCGGCAACTATAACGGTCAGCCGATCAACCTTATCGCGGACGGCAGCTACAACTGTGTGCTCCGGGACGGACCCGGCACGCAGGGGCTGAACGGCTGGATTTGGGGGCTGATCTCCATGGATACCGGTATGTACCCGGTGCCGGACGATGCAAAGTACCCGCGCGCGACCTTTATCACGGAAATCCTGAAAATGCAGCTGACCGACGGGGTACAGGGCAACGCATACGGCGGCTGGGTACTGGGTGGCTACGGGACAACCTCCGATGTGGATATGACCGCGATGGCAATCCAGGCGCTGGCGCCGTACTACAACGATGACACGGTGTATACCTATACCAACGGGAACAGCAAAACGGAAGTTTCCAAAACCGTGCGGCAGTGCGTGGATGAAGCGCTTGACCGTCTCGGCTCCCTTTTGAATGAGGCGGGCGGATTTACCTCATGGAACACGGACAATGTGGAGAGCATTGCGCAGGTCATGGTGGCGCTCTGCGCAGTCGGCATTGATCCTGCCAAGGATGCGCGCTTCATCACCCGCGACGGCAAGACTCTGCTGGACGGGATGCTGCGCTTCCGGCTGTCGGACGGCGGCTTCTGCCATGTTGTGAACGGTGGCTGGAACTCCATGGCAAACGATCAGGCTACCTATGCGCTGGTTGCCTACTGGAGATTCGAAAACGGGATGAGTGCCCTGTACGATATGCGGGCGGACGCGGGAGACGCGGCGGATGCCTGCCGGGCGGCGATGGCTGCCATCGAGGCGGCGGATGATTCCTCTGCGGCTGACTATAAGGCGCAGTTGAAGCAAGCACTGGCGCTGTTCCGTGCAGTGCCGGAGGCAGAGCGGCGCTACGTGCGGAATTACTCCGCGTTGGCGTCCGCCATTGCGCTGGTCGGCGGGGAGGCGGCGCTGGATACGGATGCTCCCTACGTCACTTCCATCTCCGTGACGCAGGTGCCGAACCGGACGAGCTACTTTGCCGGGGAGACCTTTGATCCTGCCGGACTGGTGGTGAAGGCAGTGTACAATGACGGACACAGCGAGGAACTGAATGACTATCGGCTGTCCGTCACGGGCGAGCTGAGCCTTGAGGATGGCACCGTATACGTCCTGTACGGAATGCTCAAGACCTCGTTTTCCATTGAGATACGGGAAAAAATGCCGTGGCAGGGAGCCGGGACGCCGGACGATCCGTACCGCATCGGCACTGCGGCAGAACTCAAGGCGCTTGCCGACCGCGTGAACGCCGGCGCGCCCTTCACGGGCAATGTTTTCCTTTTGACCGGGAACCTTGACCTGAGTGAGTATCCCGACTGGGTGCCGATCGGCAGATCGTCCGCCAAGCAGTTTGACGGCATTTTTGACGGACAGGGATATGCTCTGGACAACCTGTATTCGAATGCAGGCGGGCTGTTCGGCTACGTCGGCAGTAACGCCGTCATTCGGAATGTCGGTGTGGCGAGCGGTGAAATCGGCTCGGACAACCGGTCCTTCATTGGCGCCATTGCCGGATGGAGCAACGGTGCGGACTTTATCAACTGCTGGAACGGTGCGGACATTCGGTGCAGCGGCTGGAGCGGCGGTATCGTCGGAACGGTGCGGGACGGCGGTGACAGCATCATCCGCGGCTGCTATAACATCGGCTCCGTGACTGCCCGGGACGGCGCAGTCGGCGGTATCGTCGGGCATCTGTCGGCGGGGGGCAACGGAACCTCCGTACACGTTACGGTTTCCGCGTGCTACAATATGGGTATCGTGACGGCAGATGACAACGCCGGCGGCATTGCCGGCAGAGTGCAGGCAGGAAACGAAATCCGGAACTGCTACAATGCCGGTAAGGTCACTGTGACCGGAATGAATATCCTGGACGGCGCGGGGGGTATTGCAAGCCTTGTGACATCCGGCAACGAGATTTCCGGGTGCTACTACGACGCCGGTCAGACAGTCTGCGGCGTGTCCGGCGGAGAGGATACCGCGACCGCCCGGACGGCGGAGGAGATGCGGTCGGATTCGTTCCTTGCCCTGCTGGGGGACAGCTTCAAGCGGGACGCCTACGCGCTGGTGAACGGCGGTTATCCGTTGCTGACGTGGCAGAGCACCGAGGATGCCGACAGCATCGACCGCGTTGTGGAAATGATCGCGGCTATCGGTACGGTTACGTTGGACAGTGAGGATGCGGTTCGCGCGGCACGGGCGGCGTATGATGCGCTTCCCGAGAAACTGCAGGCGAATGTGAGCAACCACGCGGTTCTGACTGCCGCCGAGGCGGCGCTGGAAGCACTGCACCGGGAGACCGAAACTGAGACCGAGACTGAAACAGAGACTGAAACAGAAACAGAAACAGAAACAGAAACAGAAACAGAAACAGAAACAGAAACAGAAACAG
>ERZ779861.3475-NODE-3475-length-13072-cov-3.062534_pt1 | contig 13072 bp, 15 predicted proteins | sample MGYA00511558_ERZ779861 | MGnify/ENA primary metagenome ERZ779861 (study PRJEB29588, sample SAMEA2163432) | human gut metagenome | biome: human gut; feature: human-associated habitat; material: faeces | place: Denmark | collected 2008/2010 ... | reverse complement strand
GCACCGCCGGCCTGCGTTCATATCTGCGTGGAGAAGCGAACAGGCGGGAGGCGCTGGGAATCGATACCGTTCTGTGCAGTCAGTACGGTGCCTGTTCAGATACCTGTCTGCCTTGGCAGGGGAAGGTATATATAGATGATGTTTGGGGTCGCTTTGACGGCGAACGGCGGGGAACCGCTGGGAAAAGCCGGAATGGGAAATGGTATATGCTGCTGTCCACCGCTGTGGAAGCGGGCCTTTTTCACCCAAACTGTCGTCATACCTTGTCTACTTGGATTGAGGGCGTAAGTCGGAAGCCGGAACCGATGGACTCGGAGCGGGTGAGAAGTGCGGCAAAGCTGGAACAGAAACAGCGACGCATGGAAAACAGAATCCGCCGCCTAAAAAGACTTGCGGAGGGAACGCTGGAACCAGAGAAAGCCAAGGAGTACCGGCGCAAGGCCCGGGAGGCCCAGGGAGAGCTGCGAACATTTATTTCCGAACACAACGACCAGCTTCGTCGGGATTACTGGAGAGAGAAAGCCCATGGTGTTCCTGCCGACGCGCATAATATGGCAAAGCCGAGTAAAAATTGACCAGCCCCATGTATCCATCCACGCTTACATAATCGGCTCGGGATTGCTCCCGAAACCTAACCGTTAAATAACCCCCGTTGACGAAAGACGATGCGCAAGCACCGTCTTTTTTCATACCCAATTTTACAAAAAGGAGGAAGGGACCATGCAAGAGGAAGAAAGGGATTTTGAGGAAAGGGAAACGGAATCGACTGCGGAGGAAAATCCGGACCCCCCCGTCTCCGAAGAGCCGCCTGCAGAGGAGCCGACGGTTGAAGAAGCGAATCAGCCGCAGAACGATCCAGAAAAGGAGAAGCTGATCCGGGAACTGACCATCGCCCGCGCCCAGTTGGCGGCCGTACAGTCGGACATCGATCCAAAGCAGGCTGCGGACGCGGTGATTCTGGCTGTGTACGCGCTGGAACAGGAGGGCAAGGCGGCGGATGAAAAGGCTATTGCGGCGGCCCTCAAGGGTGTTATAGAACGACACCCGGAGTGGAAGGCCGGAGGAACACCGAAGGCGCCTGAAAAAGCCGGCGCGGAAGAACCGGATAAGAAGCCGGAGGCGAAAGGCGCCACGGCTGGCAAGGTGATTTTTTAACAGAAAGAAAGGATGAAGAAACATGGCGAGAACCAATGCGATCAGTCTGCTGGCTGGAACCAGCACTCCCGCAACCCTGTCCGAAGTATACGGCCTGGTGGTTGAGAATGTACAGAAAGGGGCGCTTTCCACCGCTCTCAAATCCAATCAGTACAGCGGAAATCCCGCCGCCGGTTCGGTAGAGTTTCAGCGGTTCACCAATTCCGCCTCTAAGGATTACGGAACGGCGAGAGCGGCCGGAAAAGGCGATAAAGTGACCGCAAGGCCCGTTACGGTTAACTTGTCCGTCCACAAGGAAATTGTGGAAGAGGTAGCAAAGTTTGATATTGACACTTTTGGCGTGGCAGACATTATGCGGCGCCGCGCGGACAATCACACAATCTCTATGATTTCCGACCTGGATTCCGCTTTTTTCGCAAAGGCTGCTTCCGCTGGGACCGCTTTTACTCCTGCGTCTGGTGTGACTACCATTCAGAGCATTTTAGAATCCATGATCCAGACCCTGGAAACGGTCAAAAACGACTATACCGACGGGGTAAACCGCAATCTAATGGATTTAGTGCTCTCCCCCGCCAGGTACGGCGAAATCAGGACTTTCCTGGATACGCAGTCCAACCCCAATGTGGATACCGCCGGGGAGGAATTCGGTATATATCACGGTGTGCGGATATATAGCTGCACCCGCCTGCCGATTACCACCGAAACGGTGGAGGAAACCAAAACCAAGACCACTATAACCGACGGAATCTTGATGGTTCGTGGCGCTGTGGCCCAGCCGGTGGTGACCTATCCTTACGGCGATCCCGAAAAAATCCCGTTATCCAATGATATGGCCGTATCCCTGTTTTATGATTACGGAACCGAGGCATTGACGCCTGACCTCATTTTTAAATGGCAGACATCTACCACGGTCTGATAAGGAAACGACAATGGAAAAATTCGTGAATCGTCAAACAGGCGTTATCCTGGAGCCCTCCACCCGAGAAGCGGAGGATAATTTGCGCAAAGACCATCGATATACCAGCGTAAGCGAATCTCCAGATAATAAGCCTGTCACGCGAAATAACGGAAGGAAACCGAAGGCCCGAGAAAGAGAGGAATAACCATGTATGTGAGCGCGGAGGAATACGCTGACTTGAGCCGAAGCCATGCGGTGCCGGAGGAAGAACAGGATAAGGCACTGGAGGATGCGGAACGGGATATTGACAGTCTGACATTTTGCCGCGTCCGTGCGGCGGGTATTGACACGCTTACTGATTTCCAGCGAGAGCTGGTCAAGCTGGCGGTGGTGCGGCAGGCGGATTTCAAGGCGCAGTATGGAGAGCTGTTGGGGAATCCTCTGGCCTCTTATTCGGTAAACGGCGTTTCTATGAGCTGGGATAAGGAGACGGTACAATACGTGGACGGCGTATATACCGCCCCCTTCATCCTGGCGTTGCTGCGGCAAACCGGATTGACTTACCGGGGGGTGGGCTGATGAAATGGCCGGAACTTGTGCCGGACGCGGTTTGCCGTACCCCTATCACCATCCGGTTGGAGGAGGAAGGGGTCAACGAGGACGGCAGCCCAAAGACGGGTGGGGTCATCAAAACTATGTGCAACCTCCAGCAAAAGAGCAGATGGAGCATGAATGAAGAGCGGCGGCTGATTGAGTTACGAGCCACCGCTCTTTTCAATGGAGACATTGCTCCGGAGTTGGAGACGCTGGCCGGTACAGTCGAGATAGAGGGGGGCGCGTCCTGGGTTATCCACGCGGCGGGACGGTCCAGAAACCCGGATGGAACGGTCAATTATACCTGCCTGGAGCTGATCTGATGAGCGTAAAAATTGAGCTTGACGCCAGGGCGCTGCAGGAACTGGATAAGGCGGTACTGCGGGCGGCCTGGCTGACCGTTGAGGCGCTGGAAACTGACGTGATAGCAGCCCAGGTTATGCCGTTCAATACAGGCACCATGCAGAATACCAACACCTTCACCGATGTTCAACAGCGTGGAGATAAGGTTGAAGCCGTCCTGATTACCGACAGCCCACAGGCGCGGCGATTGTATTTCCACCCGGAATACAATTTCCAAAAAATCAACAATCCCAACGCCGGCGGCGAATGGTTGAATTCATGGATTGACGGCAATAAAAAGGATTTCGTCCCGGATACCTTTGCAAAATTTCTAAAGAAGGAGGCGGGGATGTGACGGCAGAAAACCTGAAAAACTGGATCAAAGAAAAACTGGAGCTAGGAGAGGATCAAATTGCCGTGGGATGTATTGACGGCAACAAGGAACAGTTTATCGGCGTGTATGACGGTAAATCCTCCGGAGGACAACGGATGTGTATCGGCGGGAGGAGTAATACGCGATACCAGGAGCGGGCCTTCACTATCCTGGTTCATTGGTCCTCCTCTCCAGTTGCCGCTTTTGCCAAGGCCCAGGAGGTATACAATCTGTTTTTTGGCCTGTCCGGGGCGGGTATGGACGGGACTGCGGTCATAGCTGCAGACCCGGGCGGACAGCCGGAATGGGCCGGAAGAGATACCCGCCGGATATGCGAATATGTGATCAGGCTAAAACTAACGTATGAAAGGACGAGGGAGAATGCCAACTAACGCAGGTGTATTTCCGGTATTTGACAATGTTTTCAAAATTGGCACGGAAGGCCGGGCCAGTGCTGCGGAAAAAATGGTGACCATTGCGGAAATGGAGAGCTTTTCCGTGTCTATCGACGGCAACGTGGAAGAATGGAAGCCCATGGAGTCAGAGGGATGGACAAAGCGCATGACCACGGGGAAATCGCTGACACTCAGCCTTGCGGGGAAATTATGCCCCAGCGACCCCGGCAACGCCTATATCGCGGGGCTGGCCTGGAAATCCGGCACCGACTGCGACACCAAATTCGAGTGGGATTTCCCAGACGGGAGTAAGCTTGAGTTCGACGCAGTAATTAACGTTACCGCCATCGGCGGCGGGGACAGCACCAATGGCGGCTTTGGAATTCGACATCATGAGTCACGGAAAGCCAACCTATACCCCGGCTGCCTCTGTATAAGATTCACGGCCCCCGCCAGACGGCGGGGGCCCTCTATTTGAAAGGATGATGGAAATGGGGAAATTGTACACTCTGGATGATAAGCTGTTGATCGGCGGCCCGGAAATCCGTATAGGAGATAAGGTATACCAGGTGGACGACCGAAAAAAGACGGTAGATAAACTATCGAAGCTAGATTCCGAGGATACGGACGCCATTTTAAAGCTGGCTTTTGGGCCGGAAGCGTTTAAGGAGATTGACAAGATGGATATGCCATTTGCCGCATATTTGCAGCTTGTGAAGCTGGTTGTGGCCGCTATGACTGGCGAAGACGAGGAGGCCGTGGAGGCCCGATTTCAGGAAGCCAAACAACCGGGAAACTTGGTATGATCCGGATTTCGATCGGGTGCTGATCGAGCAATCCATCGCCAAGCAATACGGGGTACTCCCCAGTGAGCAGGAAAACCTCCGGTATACCGATTGGGCCAAAATGGTGGGCGGCTTGATGGACGACACGCCCCTCGGGCGGGTGGCGGCAATTCGGGCTGAAACCGATCGGGAGGTTATTCGAAAAATGACCCCGGATCAGTGGGAGATCCGGTCGGAGTGGGCGAAGTTTCGTGCAGGAAGCAAAACGAAGGAAGTTCATCAGGAGCAAATGAAGCAATTACAAGCCATGATCGCGGGCTTGTTCGGGAGGTGACGCTTTGGGTTCGTCTGTGGGTTCTATATGGCTGAACCTTGAAATAACCAATACCATAGCCAAGCAGCTAAAAACCATCGCCAAGGGTTCGGAAGCCCAGGCGGCGGCCGCATTTAAAGGCGTGGGCAGCGCGATATCCGAATCGATAGCCAAGCCCACAGAACAGGCGGGCGCGGCGGTGCAAAAATCCCTGAAAGGCACGGAGGTGGCGGTCAAGAAAACCGTCAAAGCCATTAAGACTGAAACCGGGGCGTTGTTTGCCGATGAGGTATACAGCAAAAAGGCCGCCATGCCGGCATCGTCCAGAGAAGCAGTCGCACGGCCTAAACAGGAGGTTACAAAAAAATCGAGTGTCAAAACAGCGGATGTAACAGGGTTACGAGCCTCGTCGGACGCGGTCAAGCTGCTTGAGCAGGAACTGGACAACGCCAATGCAAAAATTCGCTTGCAGGAACAGGAGGTTGACCGGCTGACCACCGCTTACAACGGCATACCGGTCAACAAGCTGGGCGGCGAGGAGGCCAAAAAACTGGAGGCACAGCTCGCGGCCGCCGAGGGGAAACTTCTATCCATGCAGCGTACAGCAGGCAAAACTGGTGAACAGTTGAAAAAGGCGGCGCTGGATCAGAGTCTGTCCTCTATGTCTGCAAAAGGGCTCCAAAAGCGTGATAATACACTGGAGAAGGAAATTACTAGGCAAAAGACCGCGCTGGAATCCTTGGAAAAAGAGTATGACAAGGCCGCGAAAAAGAAGGCGACCAACCCGGAGCAATTCGAGGCATTAGGAAAAAGGATACAAGAAGCCAAGTCGCGGCTGACTTCCCTGTCAAGCGAATCCGAAGCGGTCAAGAAGCGTCTTGGAGCCAGCGCGGAACAGCCGAAATCCAAGTTTACCGGATTAGGTAAAAAAGTCAAAAGCGTAGCCGCCGGGATGAAAAAAAATCTTACCAATTCGGTGAAGGCTTTCCCAAAGACGGCGGCTAAATCCGTGGCCGGTGTGGGAAAAAGTGTGAACGGTCTGGCAAAGAGCGTCAAAAGTGCTTTCAAATCGGCATTCCTCATGGCAGGGTTGTACGCTGCCTTTCGAGGGATAAAGTCACTGATTGGCGAAACGGTAGGCCAGAACGAGGAATTCACCAAATCCCTGCAGGCTATCAAGGCCAATTTACTTGTGGCGTTTACTCCTATTGTGCAAGCCATCCAACCGGCGCTTAACGCCCTTGCGTCGGGGTTCGCCGCTGTGTCCAAGCAAATAGCCACGGTGTCCGCCGGCTTATTCGGCCAGACCTATAATCAAGCCAAAGCTGCAACCAAGCAGATGAAAAGCGTTGGTGCAGAGGCAAAGAAAGCGTCCTCTTCCCTATCTATAGATGAACTTAATATTGTGGGTTCCGAAGATAGCGAAAGCGGCGCCGATTTGTCCGCGCTCGATACCACGCAGTATGGTGATCCGGAGGCTTTTGGCCAAACGCTGTTAAATATGCTGAAAAAAGCGGCGGGTGCCGTTGGACCTCTGATGTCAAAAATTGCTGACGGCGTAAAGAAGTATGCACCGACAGTCATAACTGCTGCCGCCGATGTGGTGAAAAGTCTGCTGTCTGGTATCAACGACAACGCTCCCGCGATTATCCAGTCGGGCATAAGTGTTCTGAAAAATCTAATTGACGGTATGAAATCTGTATTGCCGGAGCTAGGGCCGTTTATCGTCCATGTTATCACGGCAATAATCAGCGGATTCCTCACCTGGACACCGAATTTGATCGCCATGGGTATTACCCTGCTGTCCAGCGTACTCTCCGGACTTGCGGAGAAAATTCCAGAATTGATCCCGCTGGCGCAGACGGCCATCATGACCATTGTCCAGGCGATCACCGATAATCTACCCACGATTATCAATGCAGGCATGATGATCCTAACTTCCCTGATTTACGGGATTTCCGACATGATTCCAACCTTGATTCCCATGGCCATGGAGTGTATTCTCACGCTGGTGGAAGGGCTGGTGGACAACCTGCCTGCCTTGATTGATTCCGCTATTGTTCTAATTACCTCTCTGGCCCAGGGATTGATCGACGCGCTGCCAATCCTGATTGCCAAAGCGCCGGTGATTATAAAAAAACTGGTGGACGGTCTGGTTGATTCCATCCCCAAGCTGGTGGACGCGGCTATTGATATCATCATGGGATTGGTAGATTTCCTCATCAACAATTTGCCGATGATTTTCGAGTCGGCGGTCGACATCATCATGTCACTGGCGGACGGCTTGGTTGACGCCATTCCCAAGCTGGTGGCGGCCGTACCCAAGCTGATCAAGGCGCTGGTGGACAAAATCATGAGTACCGATTGGCTGAAAGTGGGCGGTGATATTATATCCGGTATCGGAGATGGATTGATGAACGGTGTGAAGGGCATTGGTAACACCATCAAAAAGGCGGCCAGCGGAATAGTGAATGGGTTTAAAAGTTTTTTCGGCATTCACTCTCCCTCGCGGCTGTTCCGGGACCAGATCGGTGAAAATCTGGCCCTTGGTATTGGCGAAGGCTTCCAAGATGAAATGGGGACCGTGTCTAAGTCCATGCAAAAAGCGATCCCCGTACCGGCGCTATCTAATATTTCCGTTAACACGAATCAGGCGAAAGCGGGCGGCAGTGTGGCCCCTCTCAATACCCTGGTGGATATGATCGGCGGCGCCAGAGACCCGGAAGTGCTGAACCTGTTGAAAGGGATAACCACGCTCCTTGAAGCCATCAAAGACAAAGACCTGCGGTTATATATCGGGGATAGAGAAATAGCGCAGGCGGCAAACCGAGGCGGTAAGGCCCTGGGCTATTCTGTCGTTACGGGGTGATGATGTGCAAAATACTTTTATAACTGTCAATGGATCGAGATATCCATACCCGGATTGCGAATCCGGAATGCAGACGCAGACTACCCTTGTGAACGGCGGCAGAAATGCCCAGGGCGTATTCATCGGACAGCGGATAGGGAGAGATCAATCCAAGATTGAATTGCAATGGACGATCATGGAAGCGCAGACATGGACCTCCCTACTGCAGCAATTTGAACGCAAGTTTGTATCAGCCGTTGAATACTACGATGTGGCGAAAGGGGCGGTCATTGTCCGAAATATGTATGTGAGCGACCGGACCGCCCGCCCCTTCCGCATTGATCCGGCAACCGGAATTTGGCTGATCGCCAAGGATTGTAAGCTGAATTTGATCGATACGGGGGGATAAGGGTGTATCCAGTAAGCGGGAAATACAAGGAGATGATGGACCAGGATATCCGGGAGGCGGCGATATCCCTGGAGATGGACCTCATCCGACTGGATATGGACATTCAAACCAGCTATAGCGTGACCGGACCGGATGAGGCGGACTACAGCGATATGCTGCGGGTGAGCGGGGACCCGCCGCCGAAAAAGGCGGCTTTGGAGCGCGACTATATGCGGGCGGACGGGTCCTACACCCTAGCGGATGTACCCTACTATATCAGCCCGGCCATATCCGGCACAACTACGGATTCGTCCGGGTTGTACCCCATCGATTCATGTGGGGTCACGCTGGTGCAGCAGCGGGGGACGCTCTCCCCCGTTTCCCTGGTGCTGGAAGCAGACCCGGCCGTCGGGAAGGTGCAGGCGGTACAAGGGAGCTATTCATCCGTCCTTACCTCAACCGACGGGGTATTCCGCTTCACCGGCCTGCCGGGGGATTCCATGACGGATATCTCTCTCACGGTACTGGCTATGAACGGTCCCCAACGTCGGGCGCACCTATATCAGGTGTATATGGGGACGCTGGAAACCTACGGGCGGATGGATATCTTGTCGGTCGGTTACGTGGATATCAACGACGGCGTTTGCCTGGAGCTTCCCCAAAAGACACTTTCGGTAACGGTCGACAACCTGGGAGGGAGATATGATCCAGAAACGGAATACACCACTCCCACCTTCCGGAGATTCCACACCCAGGCGCTGGTTCGAATGTACGTGGACCAGGAGGTATGCAGTATAGGGCGGTGGTTTTTGGATACATACACAGTGGATGAAACCTCCGTAGCCTTTCACTTTGTCGGGCCGCTGGCGGTGATGAATGAATACCCCCATCTGTGGAGTTCCACGGAGGTCAAAACCACGCTGCAGAGAGTGGAGGAAATCGTCAGCCCCAGCCTGGAGCTGATGGACGTGACCACGGATAAGCCGGTCAAATCGGGAGCGGAGCGGTACGGGATAACGGCGGAATGCGGCGAATGGGTATGGTTATACAATATCCCCCGTCCCTCCCCGCCGGTATCCGGTGCGCAGGCGCTGCAGCTTCTATGCAACTACGCCAATAACGCCATACTCCAGGGCCGTACATGGCTGGACCCCCAAAACAACCACGCAACCGCCGACCTCCATATTATTGGCATGGGCTGGATAGGGGGACAGCGGGAAATCCCCTACCGCCTCATGCTGGGTACGCCGAAATGGCAGGTAGAGGACGTGGTAGGCCGAATCCGGGCGGAGGTATACTCCACAGGCAGCGAAACCACAAATGAAACCCTGGCGGATCAATTTTGGTTGTCTGTCGGGTACGATGAAGCGGTCACAGCGAAGCAGCCTGTCGCCTCCGTTACCGTCCCACCCGGTTCAGGAGGCTACGGCACGGCCTTGCGGACGGCGGCATTTGCTTACGCCTGGTATTATACCGCGCAGGATGAGAGCTATTACACCCCTTCCCCGGTAACGGCGCAATTACATAAAATCATCAAAACCCCCGTGACGGCGGAGTATGGGGAGGGTACGGAAAAAACGCTTTCCAACCCGCTGCTGAGTAATTCAAGCGAAAGCTCCTCATCCGTGGTGACGGTACAGAACTATTTACAGCGTATGTACAACGAAATCAAACATAACCTCACCGCCACCCTGTCCCACCGGGGATACCCGGAACTGGACGCGGGGGAACTGGTCATGGTACAGACCAAGCCGGAGGGGGAATATGTGGAGTGCCGGGTGCTGGAAAACCGGTGGACGCTGAACGGCGGGGCCTTGAGCGGGTCAACGAAAGTGAGGCGGTTGGCGTGATTACCCCCAAAACGGATTGGAAAAGCACGGACTTTTATAACCTGGAGGACCACAACCGGATTGTGGACAATCTCAACGAACTGCTGACCCGGTACGAGCTTGATTCCCCGATTCCTCACGGCGTGTGGGGGGAGCTGCTGACGGCTGACCACCGGCTGGCCATTTCCGGCGCGTATAACCGGATCATCCAGGCGGCGGGGTATACGGGGACCATCGACAGCAGCGACAGGTGGTTCGACGCGGAAGAACTTAACCGGATCGAATCCGTTATTCTGGCACTGAACCAGCCGGACGGCAAGGCGGAATACAGCGCCGGGCTGATTTACGATACCGGCGCGGTATATGAAGGAGGCGCACATGGTTAAGATCAATTTCAAAGGGCTGGTTGCCCAGTATAAGAACCGGTTCCGGCTGCTGCCAGTGGCGTACGCGGCGAATTTATACGATTTGGTCCCCGAGAGAGGGACGGTCACGCAGGAGGGCGACGAAATCACCGCTGAAGCCATGAACCAAATGCAGGAAAACATAGATCAAGCCGTGGTGAATCTGGAAGAGACGGTGAACAACGAACTGTATGGAGAGGCCCTCCATCTGGAATATGAGATCGGCGGGTTCGACGTGAGCCAGGGCGGCGAGGTGGTCGCCGCAATCCGTGCCCGGCCGGTGGACAAAGCGATTTTCGTGCGAAATGGCATGAGAGTAACCGGGGGCGGGACATATCAGGTGGACGTTACGGAGGTGGATTCCGCCGGAGCGGTTGTCAAGCACCTGTGCAGCTATGCGGACGAGTACGTCATGCAGGCAGATGGATATATCCGCTTCTCGGTGAAAAGCGTAGCAAATCCCACCGCCGCCGTGACGGAGGAAGATCTGCTCCTCATCGCGGAGAAGGTGGTCATTCTGAACGACAACAGCATGGACAAGAGGCTGGAGGCGCTGGAGGAGAGCGACCGCTTCTGGGCCACGTCCGGCACATGGGACATCCGGCAGGGCTTTTCCGGGTCCGATTACACCCAAAACGCCAACGGGAATGTCGACGTGCCGGCCGATACCGTGCTGTACCGGGACGCGGTGACGGACCTGCTCTTTCAGAAGCTGACCTGGACCTTCAAGGTGAACACAGTGGGGGCGTTCGCTTTCGGGACCCGGGACGGATCGGGGGCGGCCAACGGGTATTATGTCCTGGTGAACCCCGCCGACAAAACCCTGAAAATCTACCATGCCAATTGGAAGGGGACCCTCTCCATCAAGCGCAACCTCACCATCGACTTCGACATCCTGGCGGGGGAAACCTACTATGCGGAGATCATCAAAACCGGCACCCTCACCACAGAGCTTACCCTGAAATGTATCAGCGCGCCGGGGAAAACCTTTTCGTACACCCACAACCAGTTAAACAACAAGCTGCGCGGCTGGGGCGGCGTGGCGTTCGGCTCGGCGGGCGGGGTGTTCGAGCTGGTGAACATGACGCAGAAGGCCCGGTCGGAGGCGGAATGCGAGGTGCTGCTGATCGGGGACAGCTTTCTGGAGAACGCGTCCTCTGAGCTGGAGTCGGAATACGCCTATGCGTACAAGCTGCGGGAGAAGCTGGGAGAGAAGCTGATCGCCAGCGGGCGGGGCGGGGCCACCACGACGGCGCTGAAAAACAAATATACCACCGATTTCCTCGCGGCCAAGGCGAAATATACGGTGCTGCAGATCGGGTCCAACGACAGCCTCTCCCTGACGGTAGCTACCTTCAAGGCGAACCTGCTGGAGCTGATCGGGCGGGTGGAGGAAAACGGGTCCATCCCCGTGCTGGTGACCATCCCCCGGCGGTACGACGCCGACAACACGGCCTTCATCACCGAGGCCAACGCCTGGATCAAATCGCTGGGGTATTGGTACATAGACGAATACGCCCTGCTGCCGGCCGCCCGGCTGCTGAGCGATACCATCCACCCCAACGCCGAGGGGCACGACCTCATACTTAGCAACCTTCTGGCGCTGATCCCGGTGTGATATGGATTGGAGGAAGGACAATGGAAATGGAAATCATTCAGTGCTATCAGACAAAAAATCCCTGCTACCGGAAGGGAACGCCGATGAAGCCGGTGGGGATCGTGGTGCACAGCACGGGGGCGAACAATCCGCACCTGTGCCGGTATGTGGACTGTCCCGAACGGCTGGGGGTGAACCGGTACGGCAACCACTGGAACCGGCCGGAGGCGGCGACGCTGGTGCATGGAGCCATCGGACTGGACAAGGAGGGGTTTGTGACGGTGGTGAACACCCTGCCCTATACCATGGCGGCGTGGGGCGTGGGCAAGGGGAGCCGGGGAAGCTACAACTACGACCCCACCGGGCACATTCAGTTCGAGATGTGCGAGGACGATCTGACCGACCCGTCCTATTTCGATCAGGTGATGGGAACGGCGGTGGCCTACTGTGCGCGGCTTTGCCGGGAATATGGCTTGGCGGCGGAGAGCATAGTCAGCCACAAGGAGGCCCACGCGCAGGGGTACGCCTCCAACCACGGGGATCCGGAGAACTGGATGGGGCGGTTCGGCATGACGATGGAGGACTTCCGGGCGAGAGTCCGGGCGAAACTGAAAGGAGAAGTGACAATCATGGGAAAGGTAGTCAACAGGGACGAGCTGGTGGCGTGGATCGACGCCCATGCGGTGGAAGTGGAGAAGCAGCAGGAACCGGAGGTCAAGCCGGAGCCTGTTGCCATCAAGGCTGGCGACAAGGTGGTGTTCAAAAGCGGCGTGACCCAGTGGGGCACCGGCTCGGGCAACAAGGGAATCCCTTCCTGGGCGCGGGACGGCAAGACCACCTTCACGGTACTGGAGATCGTCAAAGACGGCGCGGAGGCCCGGATCGGCAACGCTTCCGGCGCTTACACCGGCACCGCTTATCTCAAGGACCTGGAGAAGGTGGGCTGACATGGACACGGCGGTCATCGTGGCGATCATTTCCCTGGTGGGCACGCTGGGGGGCAGCTTCGGCGGGGTGCTGGTATCCTCCAAGCTGACGAATTACCGGCTGCAGCAATTGGAGAACAAGGTGCAGGAACATAACAACTATGCCCGCCGCCTGCCGGTGATGGAGGAGCAGATCAAGGTCATCAACCATCGGGTCGCGGATTT
>ERZ779861.3473-NODE-3473-length-13080-cov-5.015432_pt1 | contig 13080 bp, 9 predicted proteins | sample MGYA00511558_ERZ779861 | MGnify/ENA primary metagenome ERZ779861 (study PRJEB29588, sample SAMEA2163432) | human gut metagenome | biome: human gut; feature: human-associated habitat; material: faeces | place: Denmark | collected 2008/2010 ... | reverse complement strand
TTTATAATTAGTTTTATAAAAAGAGTGAATTTACAAAAAATGTAAACTCTCTTTTAATTGTTGACCTAAATAATTATTTAATATATAATTATGTTAGGAAAGTTGTGATTAAATGAAGAAAAAAATATTAGTAATATTTCTAATAATGATTATAATGTTTATTCCTAGTTATAAGGTAGAAGCTAAGACTCTTCAAGATTTAAAAAATGAGTTAGCGGATTTAAAAGCTAAAAAGGCTGCTACTGAGAATAATAAGAATTTAACTGATAGTCAAATTAAGTCTTTAAGAGTAGATATTGATAATACACAAATTGAAATAGAAAATACGAAGAAAGAGATTATTGCTGCTACTGAAAAAATTAGTAGTTCTGAGAAAGAGATAGAGGAGAAAGATAAAGAGACTAGTGAACTACTTAAGTTTCTTCAAGTATCTAATGGGGAAAATGTTTACTTAGAATATTTATTTGAAGCAGATTCTTATACTGATTTTATATATAGATATTCAGTTGTATCACAACTTACTGAGTATAATAATAATTTAATGGAAAGTTTAAAGAAATTAGTTAAAGAATTAGAAGATAGTAAAGTAACTCTTGCTAGTAAGCAAAAAGAACTTGAAGTGCAGAGTAATAACTTAGCTTCTAAACTTGCTACTTTGAAGGCTAATTTATCTAAATTAGAAGAAGAGGGTACTACTATTGATGAAGATATTGATGCTAAAGAAAAAGATATTAAATATTATGAATCAAAAGGATGTAAATTAAATCAAGATATTAATTCTTGTGTTACTATTCCTAACTCTAGTGGTTGGAAATTACCTCTTACTAGTGCTTGGGTAACTAGTGAATATCAAGTAGTTAGAACTGATTGTATTGGTTGTGGTGGTATTTCACATCGTGGTATAGATTTGGGAGCAAGCGAAGGAACTTATGCATATGCAGCTGCTAAAGGAAGAGTTGCTTATATTGTAAGAAGAGGTTCGTGTGGTGGTAATATGGTTTATATTTATCATACTATTAATGGGGTTCCATATACTACTGTTTATATGCATTTATTAGAAATTAAGGTTAATGTTGATGATATAGTTGATACTAATACTGTTGTTGGTTTAACTGGTGGATTAACTACTGGAGCTATGAATCCTAGTCAGTGTTCTGTATCTTATGCTGGTAAGGGTGGTTATGATTATTGTACTTGTGGTGGTCACTTACATTTTGGAGTAGCTACTGGTAATGATGTTAGTAGATTTAATGCTAATTCCTTTAATCCAAGAAATTTAGTACCATTTGCTTCAGGTAGTTATTTAAAGAGATATTAATATAGGATTAAATTATTGACTAAAGCATTCATTTAATATATAATTATTCTAGGAAGATGTGATAAGATGAAGAAAAAAATATTATTTATATTTATAATAATGACTATGGTATTTATTCCTAGTTATAAAGTAGAAGCTAAAACACTTGGGCAGTTAAAAAATGAGTTAGCGGATTTGGAAAAGAAATACTCGGATAATCAAAATAAGAAAGAGTTGAATGCTAATGAGATTAAAGCTGTAAATAATGAAATAGCTTCAATTATATCTAGTATATCAAAGATAAAAAGTGATATAAAGAAATCAGAAGATGATATTATAAGTAGTCAAAAGCAAATAGAAGAAAAGAGTAAAGAAACTGATGAGTTACTTAAGTTTCTTCAAGTATCTAATGGAGAAAATGTTTACTTAGAATATTTATTTGAGGCTGATTCTTATACTGATTTTATATATAGGTATTCGGTAGTATCACAACTTACTGATTATAATACTAAGTTAATGGATGAATTAAAAGAGTTAATTACTACTTTGGAAAATAAAAAGAAAGAACTTGCTAGTAAACAGGGTACTCTTGAGGCTAAGAGTAGTGAGTTAAATAGTAAGATGATTACTTTAAAATCAAATGCTGAATCTTATGATAAAGAAGGATCTACGATAGAAGAAGATATTCGTGACTATAAGAAAGAGATTGCCTACTATGAAAAAATGGGTTGTAAGTTAAATCAAGATGTTAGTTCTTGTTTAGCAACTCCTGTATCTTTTGGATGGAGATATCCACTTAGTTATTTTACTGTTAGTGATAATTATACTGGTTATGCTTTTGAGAGACCTAATATTGGTGGTTATCATCATGGTATAGATTTATGGCATCCTAATATATATGGTGCTCCTATATATCCTGTTGCTAAAGGAACTATTGCTCGTATTGGTTGGATATCTGGAGGGGGTAATGCTATTTATATTTATCATAATGTTAATGGAGTAGATTATACTACTGTTTATATGCATATGAGTAGTTTTGCTTCTGGTATGTATCAAGGTAAAACGGTAACAACTGATGATGTTATTGGTTATGTTGGAAATACTGGTGTAAGTTTTGGAGCTCATTTACATTTAGGAATGGCTAGTGGTCATCATGCTACTTTCTTTAATAACTATTCATTTAATCCGAGAAATGTTATGGCTTTTCCTGGTATGGATAGTGGAGTTTATTATTATAGAAAATAAGGGCATTATTAAGCCCTTTTTAACTAGGAGGAATTATGGAAGGATTAAATAGACAAGAAGTAGAATATAGAGAGAATAATGGTTTAAGTAATGAAGAGAAGGTTAAGTATACTAGAACAGCTAAACAAATAATTTTATCTAATACTATAACCTTGTTTAATATATTAAATATTTCTTTATTAGTGTTAGTATTAACAACTGGATCACTTCAAAATTGTTTGTTTGTTGGTACGGTAATATTTAATACGGTTATTGCTATATATCAAGAGTTTAAGTCAAAGAAAATATTAGAAAAATTAAAGGTAACAGATCAAGATACTGTAACAGTAGTAAGAGAAGGTAAAAAGATAGAGATACCTAAAGAAAAGATTGTTATGGATGATATTATTTATCTTACTAGTGGTGAATCAGCATTAGTAGATATGGTTGTTATGAAGTCTAGTAGTTTAGAAGTAGATGAATCTGTTATTACTGGGGAATCTGATGCTATTATTAAGAGAAAAGATGATAAAATTATGTCTGGTTCAATAATTACTAGTGGTAGTGCTTATGCTAAAGTAATTAGTGTTGGTAAGAATAATTATGCTAATAACTTGATTAAAGAGGCTACTTCTATTAAAGATAATTCTTCATATTTACAAAATACTATTAATAAGATATTAAAGATAATTACTTTTTTAATAGTACCAGTGGGAATACTATTATTTGTTAGTCAATATTTTTATAGTGGACAATCTTATAATGAAGCTATTTTATCTACAGTAGCGGGTATTATTGGTATGATACCAGAGGGATTAGTACTTCTTACTTCAATTGCTTTAACGGCAGGTGTTGTTAAGATGGCTAAAAAGAATGTTATTATAGAGAAGTTACATGGTATAGAGATATTATCATGTGTTGATGTATTATGTTTAGATAAGACTGGTACTATTACTGATGGTACTATGGAAGTAGTAGAATTAATTAAATTAAATGATAAAGATAATATTGAAGATATTATTGCTAATATTAATACTAATGATGCTAATAATTCTACTGATAAGGCTTTAAAGAATAAATATGGTGTTAAAGATGATTTAAAAGTAGAAGATAGAATACCATTTAGTTCTGCTAAAAAGTGTAGTATTACTATAATTGAGGGAGTTAAATATTATTTAGGGGCCTTAGAATATATTACTGATAATGGTATTAGTGATTATCCGGAATTAGATAAGTATGTAAAGAAAGGTTATAGAATAATTACTTTAGCTAAAGAAAAGAATAAATTAGAAGTAATTGGTTTTATTGTAATAAAAGATAATATTAGAAGTAATGCTGGAGATACTTTACGTTATTTTAAAGAACAACAAGTAGAAATTAAAATAATATCTGGAGATAATCCTAGTACTGTATCTAATATATTAAGACAATTGGATTTTGAAGGTTATGATAGATATATCGAAGGAAAAGATTTACCTAAAGATTATAATGAGTTAGTAGAAGTAGTAAAAGAGAAAACAATCTTTGGTAGAATGACTCCTATGCAGAAACAAATGGTTATTAAGGCTTTGAAAGAAAATAATACTGTTGGTATGATAGGAGATGGTGTTAATGATATTCTTGCTTTAAAAGAGGCTGATTGTGGTATTGCTCTTGGTAGTGGAGTTAGTGCTGCTAGAAGTGTTGCTGATGTTGTTTTAAAAACTGATGACTTTAGTGTACTTCCTAGTATTGTTAATGAAGGTAGAAGGGTAGTAAATAATATTGAGAGAGTAGCTTCAATGTATTTAATTAAGACAACATATTCATTTTTGTTATGTTTTTTATCGATTGGATTATCTCATGAATATCCTTTTTATCCAATTCAATTATCTTTAATTAGTTCAGTATGTGTAGGTATACCGTCATTCTTTTTAGCTTTAGAACCTAATTATAATAAAGTAGATAAAGATTTTATCGCTAAAGTATTTAGAAATGCTGTACCTAATGGAATAACTGTTGTGTTAAATATCTTTATTATAATAATGTTTTGTACAATATTTAATAAAAACTTTGAGAATTATCGTTTAGTAGTAGTAACGTTAACTGGTTTTATTACGTTAAGACTTTTATATACAATATGTAAACCACTTAATTTATGGCGTAAAATATTACTAATATTTTGTACAATTTCCTTTTTTGAACTATTAATTTTGCTTCCTGACTTGTTTTTAGTTTCAAAATTTGGTATAGTAAGTATTGTTTTTATTTTGTTACTTGCCTTTGTTGATACTTATATAATTGATTTTTTAAGTGAATTATTTGATAAAATAATAATAAAGATAAAAGAGGTAAAAAATGAAAAAAGAAAAAAAGAAAATAAATTATTTTAGAATATTATGGGTAAGTGGTATTTATATAGCTTTAATAATTATATTAGTACTTGTAGTAATATTCAAAGTTAAGTATGAAGGAAGATGATAATATGTTTGTAGATGAGGTATTAATTAATGTTCAAGCTGGTAATGGTGGTAATGGTTGTATGGCTTATAGAAGAGAAGCTTGTGTACCAATGGGAGGACCATTTGGTGGTAATGGTGGTAAAGGAGCAGATATTATCTTTAAAGCTGATGAAGGATTAAAAACATTAATAGATTTAAGATATCAGAAGAAAATTAAAGGAAATAATGGGGAAAATGGTGAAGGTAAAAATAAATATGGTAGTAATAGTGAAGATTTAATAGTAAAAGTACCGGTTGGGACTACGGTTAAAGATGCTGATACTGGTGTTGTAATAGCGGATCTTACTAGAAATGGTGAAATGGCTACGATTGCTTATGGTGGTAGAGGAGGTAGAGGTAATGTAAGTTTATCTTCTCGGAATAATCCTTGTCCATCGTATGCCGAGAATGGAGAACCTGGTGAAGTTAGAAATATTAAAGTTGAGCTTCGTATGATTGCAGATGTTGGACTAGTTGGTATGCCTTCGGTTGGTAAGAGTACTATTCTTTCTATGATATCTAATGCTAATCCTAAAATAGCAGATTATCATTTTACTACTTTATCTCCTAATCTAGGAGTAGTTAAGACTAAAGATAATACTTTCGTAGTAGCGGATCTTCCTGGTTTAATTGAAGGAGCTAGTGAAGGAGTAGGTTTAGGACATAAATTTTTAAAACATGTTGAGAGAACTAAGATAATTGCTCATGTTATAGATATGGCTGGTACTGAAGGTAGAGATCCTTATGATGATTATGTTGCTATTAGAAAAGAATTAGAATCTTTTAGTCCTAAACTTTTAACTAAAGAAGAGATTATTATAGCTAATAAGATGGATGGAGATAAGGCTAAAGAGAATTTAGAAGAATTTAAAAAGAAGATTAAAAATAAAAATATCTTTGAAGTTACTGCTTTAATTAATGAAGGTTTAGATGAAGTTATTAATAAATTATCTGAACTTACTAAATCAATTGAAGATACTAATTTATATGATGATGAAGTAGTAGAAAGTCATGTTTTATATAAATTTAAGAAAGAAAAACCTTTTACTATTGTTAAAGATAAAGATGTTTATGTTATTAAAGGTGATGCTGTTGAAAAGCTATTTAGAATGACTAACTTTAATACTGAAGAAGCATATGAGAGATTTTCTAATAAACTTAGAAGAATGGGGATTGATGAAGAACTAGAAAAAATGGGTATTCAGGATGGGGATACTGTTAAAATATTTGATTTTGAATTTGAATGGACAAGATAAGCTTAGGTTTATCTTGTTTTTGTCATGGGCCCTTATAGCTCTTATCACTGTTATCTATATAGATAATATGATGCGTAGAAGATAGACAAAAGAAGCACCACAGGGGTGCTTCGTAATCTACTTATGGAGAGAACACCTTTTGGAACTAGGTGTTACCTATTTTTATTATGGATAAATTTCTCTTCCTGTATACATTATACTAAAAAGTTATAAAAATATCAATATTTATATTTATATCAAGCAAATTAATCGTTTTACTTATGATTATCAAGCACATATGCAGCTTTTATTTAATATAATAAAGTGAGATTGTAAAATCTCCACATGTTTTTAAGTTGTACTAGAAAAAGAGAAGTGAAAACGTATTTTCACTTCTCTTTTTCTGTATTTTGTGCTATTTTACTTGTTTTTATCAAGTATACTCTTATTTTCGGAAACTCTTATTGGCAAGTTTTTCGAATGCTGGACGTACCTTTCTAAACGACTCCATCAGCTTCGGTGAAAATACACCACATTCTCCGGTGATAATCATCCGATATGCATCTTCCTTTGAAAACGCATCCTTGTAGCACCGCTCATTGACAAGTGCATCGTATACATCCGCAACTGATACAAGCTGGGCGCAGATTGGAATCTCATCACCAACTAAACCATCTGGATATCCCTTACCATCATAACGCTCATGATGATGGCGGCAGATCTCATACGCATATTTCATCGTGTCATCGTTCCAATCCTCCTTGATGGAATCAAGCAGTTCACATCCACGGATCGTATGGGACTTCATATATTCAAACTCTTCTGATGTCAGTCTGCCCGGCTTCAATAAAATACGGTCTGGAATCGCAATCTTTCCAATATCATGCAAAGCGCTGACAGACTCAATGATATCAATCTTCTCCTTTGTCAGTTCGTATTCTGGATAATCCTCCATTACTGCCTCTGCAAGAATCCGGGTGTATCCCTTTACTCGCTGGATATGCTCTCCACTTTCTGTGCTTCGATACTCGACAACCGTACCAAGCATTTCAATGATCTGCTGGTTCTTCTTCTTCAGATGCTCTGCCTGGATCTGCAAGGTGCGATATGCTTTCCGCAATACGTTCGTCTGCTCAGCCACCTTGTCTTCCAGCTTTAATTTATAATCAAAAAATTCAGCTGTATTTTTAACTCTCTGCTTAATAATCGCATTGTTAAATGGCTTCGCAATAAAATCGGAAATTCCAAGCTCAAAGCACTTCTTCTGTACCTCCACCGTATGATCTCCACTGATAACCAGAACCGGAACCTTTCCGATCACCTCGCGTCGGTTCAGCTCTTCCAGCACCTGCGTCCCATCCATCTCCGGCATGACCAGATCCAACAGAATTGCAGCCATATTTTTTGCTTCCTGATCTACAATCTCAAGTGCCTGTTTTCCATTTTCAGCTTCCAGAATCGTATATTCATCTTCCAGGATCGAACGCAGTATCTCGCGGTTTATATCAACATCATCCACTATCAAAATTTTATTTCTCATTTGCTTCTCCTTCGTTTACACATTCCGTAACGATCCGATACGATTTCCTCTACTCACCAGATACACGTTCCGCATTGGTTCTGAACGCCAAATCACACCATTAATCTCCACGCTGACACCGGAATACAAATTCCCGGTAACGACTACCTTCGCAGATTTTTGTTTCTTTTGTTCTTTCTCCACTGCGTCTTTCCTCTTCTTTAATTCCTCCAATTCTGTTTTCTTTGTATAAATTGCATCCTCCAGTTTTAAATAGGTCGGATGTACATTTCGTATCACAGGTTCAAACTTCTTCCGGAACTCCTGATATGCATTCAGCAATAATCGAAGTTCTTGTGAAACCTTTTTCTCCCTACCCTGCAGGTCTACCTGCATCTGCACATTTTTGTCCTTATTTCCAAGCACAAGCCGTGTAGCAAGACTCGCCTCATTTCCGATGTTAGTTGCCTGTATCAGATTCTGCGCCTGCGCCAGTCCTCCAGCAAGTACACCATTTCGTCCTGATATCTCGATCCGGGTACCTGCATGAATCTCACTCCGCAGACAATAATTCGCACTGACCTTTCCACCTGCCCATACGCGTGCGGACTCGAAAAACATGCCCATCACATCGCCATTTGCCCGCAGGAAACCGCGTCCGGATGCATTGTTACCCTTTTTCAATATGATATCGCCACCAGCCTCGATTACCGAAGATTCGGTATATCCATCTACCAGCACATCTCTTGTCGCATGGATACTCACACCCTGTCCAACATTGCCACGTACATAGATGGAACCATCAAAATCAACATTTCCGGTTGCACATGTCACATCATCTAACACTAATACGCTGGAGATCACAAGCCGGTTATCTTTCAGCTCAATCTTTCCATTTTCCATCGCAATATATGTCTTCTTATCTTCCAATATCTGGAAACCACTTCCTGTCAGGATTGGCTTCTCCTTACCCTTCTTTGTCGCAAGGGATTCTCCCATAATTGTATAACCCGGTGTTCCCTCCTGTGCTTCATGGTAGACAGCAACCGTCTGCCCTTTCTTCACCAGTTCAAACCATTTTGCATTCTGATAATCCACGGAACCATCTTCCATCAAAACCGGATTGGATTTTACATTCGTATCAAAGAAGAATTCATACCAGCCATCTGCGCCTGCCTGTGGCATCACGCCTTTTGCCAGTGTTACGATATCGCCACTTGTCGTACCATCGCAGATTGCTTTGACAACCGCATAGTCAACACCTTTTTTGATATCTGCCTCCTTAATCGCCGAAAGCACCTCATCCTGCGCTATCGGAACTCCCGGATTTGGAAGTATGACGATTGCCTCCATACCACTCTGATTAAGCAACATATCAAAACAGGAAAATCGTTTCTTCACTGCTTCTACATTCTGGATCGGCATTTTCGTCTTTTCCAGCAAATCCAGTCTGCGCTGCCGCATCAGCTTTGTCGTGTACATAAAGCTACGGTAATAGCTGACGTCCATGCCTTCTTCGAGTCCATACCGGATTTCCCGCATCTGCTGCCATGAATATAACACATTCTTATATTGTTCTACATCCAAATGTTTTTCCAGTCCTAACCGGATCTCACGCATCTGCTGCCACGTGTATTCTCTGCTCGCATACACAGACACATCAATATGATGCTCCAATCCTAATCGAATCTCACGAATCGAGATTCCCCGGAAATCCGGTATCACATAGGAATCAATATCTACACCATTTTTCTTTGCCAACCGGATCTGATGCAGTTGGTCTTCATCAAACCCGTTATTGATATATACAGATAAATCGATATGCTCCAGTGTCGCCTTTCTTAACTGCTGCAGAACCCCCGCAGCCATATTCTTTTTATCCGATAAATCAATGCCTGCTTCCAGCCCCTTGCGAATCTGACGCATCCTATCAAAGGAGATATTTGGATCTGCGTATTTACTGACATCCAGAGACATCTCCAGTCCCTTACGGATTTCTTCCATCTGAAACCAATCATACCGGCTGTCCGCATAATAAGAGACCGGTATCTGTTCCACAAGGCCAATCCGAATCTCATGCATCTGAATTGCAAGAAATTCCGGCTTTGCATAGATGGACACATCAATGTTGTCCTTGATGCCTGCATCAATCTCTGCCTGCTGATCGGGTGTAAATTGATTTTCTTTCGCAAAATCTGCCATCTATATCTCCCTCATTTTACTATTGCATGACATTTAAATAATCTTTCAATATATTCCAATTATTACTCATATTACTATCTGGTGCTGCTACAAAGTAAAACTGCATATCAATCTGCTCGCCATTTACAGTAAATTTATTTTGTTTCGGATCCAATAATTGTTGTATCATTTTTCGCATACAACTCTATGAACTCTGTCTGTGCTGCAGTCAGACAGTTCTTTGCGTTCAATGTAAAGCCCTAATTCTTATCGTTTGTTCTATTTCTCATTCAAATTCCTCCGATATATAAGTAAACCCAACTTATAATATCGGCATTCAATCCTTATTTTTTCACACAATTATACGAATTGTACCGCGAATAGGCAAAAAAGCAACCGCTTAACACGGTTGCTTTCCTACTTTTTAATATTTTTAGTAAATTTTTACTTTTCTGGTGTATTATAGCCATCCGGATTCATAGACTGCCACTTCCATGAATCTGCACACATCTCATCAATATCATACTGTGCTTCCCATCCAAGCTCCTTCTTTGCAAGGCTTGCATCGGAATAGCAAGTTGCAATATCACCAGCACGACGAGGCTTAATCTCATATGGGATCTCCTTGCCGCACGCCTTGCCAAACGCATGGATCACATCAAGTACGCTGTATCCCTTTCCTGTTCCAAGGTTATAAATCTTGACGCCCGGATTCTCCTTGATCTTAAGGGACGGAGAATCGCTGTGGCTTGCTGCAATCCGGAAACCCTTGGCAGGATTTTCGGGGATTTTCACCGCCAGCACCGCAGAACCGTTCTGCATCGTATAATAGCTTCCGCCCGGCACGAGAGCTCCCTCCGCCAGATTTTCCAGCTTTTCAAAGCCGTTTTCCAAAAGCAGCGCTTCTACGTTTGCCGCCGCATGGAATGCCGTCGGGCTCTCCTCGATAAATTGAAGCATCGCTTCGGTTATGCTTTGGTTTTTCATAATGTACCTCTCCTGATTTCCTATTTTAGTCGCCGCAGCCCCGGCATTATGTTATCAAATAAACAAATGGCCAACCTGATAGACCACAAATGCCGCTATCCAGGCGATCACGCACTGTCCGACCACGACAAATACCGCCCATTTTCCGCCAAGCTCCCGACGAATCGAAGCAATCGCCGCCACACAGGGCGTATACAGCAGGCAGAACACCAGAAGGCTCGCAGCAGAAAGCGGCGTCAGAACCGTCTGCAGCGCCCCGGTGGAACCAAACAACACGGAAAGCGTCGAAACCACGCTTTCCTTTGCCATAAATCCGGTGATCAGCGCCGTAGAGATCCGCCAGTCTCCAAAGCCCATGGGTGCAAACAAAAATGCAAGGCTTCCGGCAGCCAGCGCAAGTATGCTGTCTTTCGAATCCGCTGCAATGTTCAGATGCAGGTCAAAGGTCTGCAAAAACCAGATCACCAGCGTTGCCATGAAAATAACGGTAAAGGCCCGCTGCAGAAAATCCTTTGCCTTGTCCCAGAGCAAATGTCCAACATTTTTGGCTCCCGGCATCCGATAGTTTGGCAGCTCCATGACAAAGGGAACCGCTTCTCCCTGAAACAGCGTCCCACGCATGAAAAGTGCCATCAAAATCCCGATCACAATTCCGCCAAAATACAGTGCAATCATCACAAGTGCCCCGTGTTTCGGGAAAAACGCCGCTGTGAAAAACGCATAAATCGGCAGCTTTGCAGAACAGCTCATAAAAGGCGTCAGCAAAATCGTCATTTTCCGGTCCCGGGCAGAGGGCAGTGTCCGACTCGCCATAACGCCCGGCACGGTACATCCAAACCCAACCAGCATCGGCACAATGCTTCTGCCAGAAAGACCGATTTTGCGCAGCAGCTTGTCCATCACAAACGCAACCCGCGCCATATATCCACTGTCCTCCAACAGCGACAAAAAGAAAAACAGCGTCACAATGATGGGCAGAAAGCTCAGCACGCTTCCGACGCCATTAAAAATACCGTCCATCACAAGGGAATGAATCACATCGTTTACGTTCCACGCTGTCATGTGCGCATCTACCCAGCTTCCAAGCGCCGTAATCCCTGCATCGAGCAGATCTGACAGGCCTGATCCGATTACGCTGAAGGTCAGGAAAAACACCAGTGCCATAATGCCTGCAAAGCATGGAAGCGCCGTATATTTTCCCGTTAAAATCCGGTCGATTTTCTGGCTGCGGATATGTTCTTTACTCTCTTTGGGGCGAATCACCGTTTCGTCGCACACCTTTTCGATAAAATCAAACCGCATGTGCGCAATCGCAGCGGCACGGTCCAGCCCCCGCTCTGCTTCCATCTGGCAGATGATATGTTCCAGGGTTTCCTTTTCATTTTCATCCAGCTTCAGGCTGTCCCGGATCAGGACATCTCCCTCTGCAAGCTTGGAAGCTGCAAACCGCACTGGAATCTCCGCTTCTTTTGCATGATCTTCAATAAAATGCATGATCGCATGCAGACACCGATGCACGGCACCGCCGTCTTCCTCACTGTCGCAGAAATCCACCCGTCCGGGGCGCTCCTGATACTTTGCCACATGAACCGCATGGGAAATCAGCTCTTCAATGCCTTCGTTTTTGGCTGCGGAAATCGGGACAACCGGAATGCCCAGAAGCGCCTCCATCTGATTAACCAGAATGGAACCGCCGTTTTCCCGCACCTCATCCATCATATTAAGCGCCAGCACCATCGGGATATCCAGCTCCATCAGCTGCATCGTCAAATAAAGGTTCCGTTCGATATTTGTCGCATCCACGATATTGATAATTCCTTTTGGGTGCTCCTCCAGCAGAAAGTTTCTCGTCACAACCTCTTCGCTGGAATAGGGGGACATCGAATAAATGCCCGGCAGATCCGTTACCAAGGTATTGTCGTGTCCGCGGATCACACCGTCCTTGCGGTCAACCGTCACGCCCGGAAAATTCCCGACGTGCTGGTTCGCTCCGGTCAACTGGTTGAACAGGGTCGTTTTGCCGCAGTTCTGATTTCCGGCCAGCGCAAATGTCAGCACCGTTCCATCCGGCAGCGGGTGTTCGCCCTTTTTGGTGTGGTAGCGGCCGCCCTCGCCCAGGCCCGGGTGCTCCACCATCCGGCCGGCCTTCCGTGCCGG
>ERZ779861.3469-NODE-3469-length-13099-cov-5.388991_pt1 | contig 13099 bp, 14 predicted proteins | sample MGYA00511558_ERZ779861 | MGnify/ENA primary metagenome ERZ779861 (study PRJEB29588, sample SAMEA2163432) | human gut metagenome | biome: human gut; feature: human-associated habitat; material: faeces | place: Denmark | collected 2008/2010 ... | reverse complement strand
TTGGTAACTTATATCGGATTTCCGTTTACGGCAGGGACGAATTTATATGCTATTGCGGAAAATATTTTGCAGACGGCAGGGTTGAATTCGTCACAGTATGTGATTGACGAAAGCCTGAAAGAGGATGTCTTATATAGCGGCTACTTGCGAAAAAGTAACTGTTGGGAGGCTCTGCAAGAGGTTTGTTATGGTGGTTTGTGCTATGCCTATTGTGACCGCGATGACCGCATTGTAATTATCAAGGATACGGCGCGTATAACGGATATGCAAATTGCGGCGAATAGCATCACGGCTTATGAACGAAAAACTACGATGACCGACTTTTCCAACTATATCGAGGTGGATTATACCGAGGCAACGGAATTGGCCGAACTGACAGTCGCAAGTGAGAGTATGATTACAGTCGGTCCGAAAGAACGGTTGACCATTGTGGCGGACTATGCCACGGAGATATCGAGCAGTAGTCTTTCTTTTTTACCGAGTGTCGGGTTAGAAATCGTGTCGTTTGAGAGTGGCGTGAATGCGGGCAAGTTCACGGTTTACAATTCGACCGATGCAGCTATCACAACGACCGCAACTATCAAGGGGCATTCGTTATCCATTACAAAGCAGACGGTCGTAACTCAGGATGAGGAGAGCATTAAGCAATGGGGCAGACAGGAATATAAATACACGGGCAGTGAGTTGATTCAGTCGTATGGCAAGGCAGTGGAAATGGGCGAAAAACTTATGGCTGAGTTGGGCCAGGGAAACGGGCGAATCTCCATTACTTGGCGTGGCAATCCGAAATTGAAACTGCAAGATACGGTTCGCATAATTGACCGTTTCGGTGATGGCGCGACCTATATTGCGGAATTCAACCGCTTTAAGTATGACGGTGGTCTAAAAGAGGAGACCAAAGGGAGGATTATACACGATGGCATGGAGCGAGCCTAAAAGCAACTATGTGGCAAGCGATGAGGTTACGCCGCACATTTTTAACGAACTTGCGGAAAATGAGAAATACCTGAAACAGATCCAGGATACCAAAATCACAATTGACGAGGTTCTCAATGCGACGATAACGAATACTATTTATTCTACCAGGACTAACCTGACTGCGAATGAAAAATTGTATAACGGTTTTGCCAAAATTCGCAGATGGTTTTCTGACCTGAAAGCCCTGGCTTTTAAAGATACGATTGGAGATGCAGATATTACCTCGGTTGCAGCAAGTAAGGTTACAGGCCTGCATTTGGTTGCGACAAGTGGAAATTACACGCAGTTAAATAACAAGCCTACGCTCGGCGCGTTGGCGGCAAAAGATAATGTTGGTGATTCGTTTATTACCGATGTCAACGCGACAAAGGTAAGGGGGAAGGTTAGTTCTGCGGCGAATGCGGATAATGCAAGCGCGGCTGCCACTTTGGACAATGATTATAAAACTGCGGCTTTAACGCCCAACGATTATTTGAAAAGTTACAGTGGCAGCGAGGTAGTGGAAACTATCTCTAACTCGGCTCTTGGGTTAGGTTCATCGGGGTATGCATTGCTTACAACGATTATCCCAATTTCGACCACCTATGGCTATGGCGTGCAGTTGGCTCAAACTACGACTGGTCTATATAAAAGACATGGGTTGAATGCCTCGTCATGGAGTGGTTGGGAAAGATTGTTAACTGCAACAGAATTAGGCACAGTCAATGGAGTGGCAACTCTCGATACTAATAGCAGGGTGGTGCAAAAAGCGAATTCAGCGGTCAAAGCAGATTCTGCTACCACCGCGACAAATTATGCGAGTGGAGGTACGATAGCATCAAAATTTTCAACGCTTGATAGCAATAGTGGAAAAATAAAAATCGGTTCAACTTACTATACTGTTCGACAAGCAAGTTCAGGTGACGGCGGTCTTTCGGGGTATGTTACTTTTATTGTATAAGGAGATGGAATGGCAGTAAAAATAGGAGCATCATCAATCACGGCTGCATACTTGGGAACAACACGAGTGCGGCATATATATTTGGGAAAATCACTTGTGTTTTCGGATATGGTCAATCTCACGATTTCTATCGGGACGGGAGTATCCTATGTGAGCGTTTTTTGGACTCGTGTGGATGGGGCGGTCTTTTCAAAAACTTGTTACAGTACGACAACAATTCCGATTGAGTATGGTTCAAAGGTGACAATGTCGGCTGTGGCCGCCATAGGATATTCGATGAATAGTTATACATCGGGCATTGATGCATTGACTTCAGCAAGAGGTTATAGTTACACGGCCACGGCACAGACCTATTTTACGGATGTCAACCTGAATTACAATTCGACTCAATATGGCAACTCTTATGGTGATAAAATCGGTTCTTTCTTTTATTCTCGCAATAATAGTTCGTGGTATGGGCCTTATTCCAACGAACCGTGGACAGAGAATTTTGCTTATGGAAGTTATTTGTACCTTCGTACTGTTACGGCTGCACCAGGATTTACATTGAGTTCAGTTAGGTATAACGGAGCAACTATTACGGCATCAGGTGGCGTTTATAAAATCCAAATTGCGGCAGGGAGTTATGCGGTAGATATAAACTTTACCTCAAGAACTTCGACTTCGTCGGCATCGTTCAACCATGCAAAGAGCATTACGACCAATTCGCTTACACGAAATGCGTTTAATGTGAATTTTAACTTTAATATCAATGTTGACGAATGCGCGGCAGGAGCTGTTATAGGTACTATCCCTGCTCAATATAGACCTGCAACGACAAAAACTTATACCACGACATGGTTAACGCAAACAGGGTCGGCAACCAATACGAATACAGCAACAATTACTATCAGCCCAAGTGGTGCGATTACGAGCAATTTGGAATCCACGGGTTCGGGGTCTTCATCAGGTGGCGGTAAATGGGGCAGTTATGTGATTTCGTGGAAAACGACAATGGTGATTTCGGGAAGTTACAGTGTAATTTGATGAAAAAAATTTTATTATTCAGTGGAGGGTTGGACAGTACAACTCTCCTTTATTATTTAAAAAAGCAAGGCGATGATATAACCGCTTTATGGTTTGATTATGGGCAAAAGAATGCCGAGCGGGAGCGCAAGGTGGTACGGAGTATTTCAGCTCGTGCAGGATGTAGTCTGATTGAATTTTCGGTGGGAGATGCTTTTCGATTTTCCAGGAGTTCAATTATGGCGAGGTCGGATATTCCGATAACAGTCATTGAAAAGAAAGGATGCGATATTCATTTCAGTCATTCAATTACCGAGGTTGAATTTCGGAATGGGATTCTGTTGGCAATGGGAATTTCTATTGCTCATCAACTATATCTAGGGACATTGGTTCGCATCGCCTATGGTGCGACACGGTCGAGTTGCGGATATCCTGACTGTTCTGCTGCGTTTGTAAAAAGTCTGAATGAAGTGGCTGCGGTTTGTTATGGTGATAGAATCAAGATAGATGCACCGTTTATTGATTGGGGCAAAGATAAGGTATATAGGACGGCTCAGGCTCTTGGTGTTCCGATTGCGACAACTTGGTCGTGCTATGAAGGAAAAGATGCGCCGTGCGGGGTTTGTCCTGCTTGCCTTGATCGACGAATTTTGGAGGGGATATGATTATAAGTAAGGAACATTTTGACAGGATTTATCGAGAGAATACGATACAATGTACCTGTTTGGTTTTAATCCTGAACGATGAATGCAATGCGAGTTGTAAAGCTTGCATTGCACAGCATATTTTTAAAAGTCCGCTTTGCAAAGAACTTTGTGAGGCATACAGTACCAAATGTTTGCGTTGTTGTAGTCATACGGCAACGGATGAGGAATTTTATCAGTCAGTGGAAGAAATTTTGAAAACCGTCAATAGTCCGATAGTTGATATCATTATCACGGGTGGTGAACCGACAATTTCCAATCGATTGATTCCCACCCTGGAGATTATCGAAAAATACAATTATCCGATAAAAACTCTTGAAATAGAAACTAACGGAGCAAGGCTTGATGATGCGGAGATTGTTGCGGCTCTGAAAAAGTATCAGGTACTCATCCATTTAAGTCGATACGGAAAAACTGATGAGGAAAATATCGCTGAATTTAATTATACAGCGTATTCAGTGGATGCGGAGCGCATCAAAAAGTTTGTTGAAATTTATGGAGAACAACTCGGAATCAGTACTGTACTTTTAAATCATCATATAGGCTCGGCAGCAGATCTGCTTAACTTGATTGATTATTATCATGACCTGGGCGTGGAGCATTTTGCATTTCTTGAAGTAATGGCCGACACAAGCCTACGAAGTGCAAATAGAAAGTTGCTTGAATATTACGATGCCCACCTGATTCCTATTCTTGAATTATCCGAAGAGTTGGCGGCATTGGAAGCGGAAAAAATATTCGAAGATGGGGATGACGCGTATCACATCATTCGCTATCAGTATAAAGACATGGAATTTACTCTGACCTCGTCAAATCTTGATAAACAACACAATCAGGAAACGAACAATGGGTTTAGTAGATTTTTAATTATGCCGTCAGGGGAGATAGGGGTAAATGGAATCGAAAAAAGATGATAATTCATTTTTGACTGCCGTATTTGTAACGGCTTTGGTGCTTTCGAATATCCTGGGCGCAAAGTTGCTTGCATTCGGCCCTGTTAGCGTGTCTGGCGGAGTTCTGTGCTATGCTGTTACATTTCTCGTGGTAGATGTAATCGGGCAACGCAGTGGGAAACAGGCAGCAGAAAGGGTAATCTTGATTGGGTTATTCTGTCAATTGATGGCGGTGTTGCTGATAGGTTTGACCTTACTATTACCAACGGGGAATGCGGAAATTGGCCAGGCGTTTCAAACGGCACTGGGGTTTAATCGGTGGTTCGCATTGGGCGGGACTCTTGCTTATTTGGTTTCACAAACCATAGATGTACAGGTATTTCATTCTATAAAAGAAAAGCTTGAAGGCAGAGGAAAGACCTGGAAATGGGTATGGAATAACGCGTCGACTTTATTGAGCCAGACGGTTGATACGGTGATTTTTATCGGGATTGCTTTCGGGGTGGGTATGCAAATGCCGTTTGCACAATTGGGGTGGCTGGCATTGAGTCAGTACCTTGTTAAGATAATTTTGGCGTTGCTCGATACCCCTATTTTTTATATTTTAACGAGGAGCAGGGAATGAATGACATAGTAATCAAAAAAGGAACGACCCTTTGTGTTCTCGTTACAGATATAGAAATTACGCTCGACACAGGGGAACTTTATGAATTAAGCAATCAGGATATCGTTGAATTCCAAGTGCGGCAGGTAACTCGAAATAAAAAGCAGGTTTTGGTAAAACGAACACCGACCGATATCAGTTTGGTGGGGCAAGATTTGTTATTCAGAATCACCCTTGATGATATAAAAGATCTTGATTGCGTGGCATATTCTTACGATATTACTTTGGATTTAGGCGGAGAGGGTAGAGATGTTTTTACGGTTATCTGTGGGCGATTTATTGTAAATGAGCGAGGAGGGACAGATGGCTGAAATTAAGGCGAATATAAAAATGCTAAAATCGCTGTCTGCGGGAAACGCGCATTCTTTCGCAACGATAACGCGGCAGTATGAGGGCGTTGAAAATGACGAGACGGAAACCCTTGTCGATAATAAAAAAAATACGATTGAGGTGGTATTAAAGTCGCATTCATATGCGAGTCGGTTTGAGTTCCCGAATATCGGGAATGCGGCGATTTTGTATGTGGATGAAGATTCGAATCGGGTTTATCGTTGGGACAGCGGTTCATCGACCTATTGTTGCATAGGCAGTGATTATTCGGAAATCAAAATTATAAATGGAGGAAATGCAAATGGCTAATATGGAAATTAATAGCAAAATTCAACTTCGCAATGATACGGCGGCGAATTGGACTACAAGTAATCCGATTCTTCTCAAAGGCGAAATGGGTGTTGAAATCGATACAGGCAAGTTCAAAATTGGCAATGGTACAACGCAGTGGTCGGGGCTTGCCTATATAACATCGCAGGTGCATTCGGCCACGACTGCGCCTACGACTACGGACAAGGGATATGAAATCGGCACGCTGTGGTTGGTAACCCCTTCAAATAATGTGTATGTCCTTTTGGCAAAGACCGAAACTGCGGCAACCTGGATTCGTTTGGTTAATAGTTCTGAAATTACCAAAGTGGCGGCAGCAACAACGGCGGATAAATTGTCTACGCCGAGGACTATCGGTCTTACAGGTGACGGCACGGGTTCGACTACCTTTGATGGATCTGCCAATAAGACCATCACGCTTACATTAAAAAACAGTGGCGTGGCGGCGGGTACTTACACTAAATTGACAGTCGATGCAAGGGGTATTGTTACGGCGGCGGAGACCATTGCAGCGGATGACTTGCCGACAATTCCTGCATCAAAAATAAGCGGATTGGGGACTGCGGCAACGAAAAACACTGGTACGGCAAGTGGCAATGTGGTGTTGGTAAACGCGCAGGGGAAAATCGATGAGAGTTTGTTGCCCGCCCTTGCGATTACCGAGGTGCATGAAGTCGCAAATCAGACAGAGATGCTTGCGCTTACGGCTCAAGTTGGCGATATTGCTATCCGCACGGATGAGAGTAAAAGTTATATTTTGTCGGCAATTCCCGCAAGCACGGTAGCGAATTGGAAGTTGCTACGCACTCCGACGGACTTGGTGCTTTCGGTAAACGGAAAGACGGGTGCGGTGGTTTTGTCCACGACAGATATTGCCGAAGGCTCGAACCTTTATTATACCGAGGCGAGAGCAACTGCAAACTTCAACAGCAATTTCAGTGCAAAAAGTTCATCGGGATTAAAGGACGGCGGGACTCTGCTGCATTCCTCGGACACCTTTATTCTCAATGGTGGTTCTGCGGCTAACTAAGGAGGTAGCCAATGGCAACATTCACGGTGAATGCACGGCAGCAACAAAAAATTGATACGGCCGCAAATTGGACCTCAAAAAATACAGTGTTGTTGCTTGGCGAAATTGGCGTTGAAAACGATACAGGAAAAATAAAAGTTGGGAACGGCGTGCTTGGGTGGAATTCGTTAAGTTATATCGGCATCACGACAGAGTATTTGCAAGCAAATTATCTGTCGAAAACAAATCCTGTTGTTAGCGGTGCGATGGCTTTGACGGATTCTAATTCTAAAATCCAAAAGACAAATACCTCGCCTGCAGGGAATGCGCTCGGCGTAACAGGCGTGATGATTACCCATTTTAATAGTGATGAAGGTGGTTTGCTTATCAATGAGGATGGCGCGTACTTATGGAACAGCACCGATAGCGGCAGCCTTTTAAAAGGCTTGGATGAGGATCTTTGGACTTCGAATACAGGTTCGAAAAAGGATTGCACTTTTGACAATGGATTGATGTTTAATTTTGATAGTGCGGGGAACTTGAAGTTGAAAGGTACGCTATATGTCAATAAGGGTGCGACGGCCGTTGCGACTGGTACTAATGCGCAAACCATAACTAACCAAAGAAGTGGCACGCTCAAAACCTGGTCGGGAACGACGGCGCAGTATAATGCACTTACGAGTAAGGATTCCACGACCTTGTATTTTTTAACTTAATAGGAGAGACAAAATGAATGTAATTTCGATTATTATCTCGACTGGAGCAAGTGTCATCAGTGGAATGGCACTTTTCTTTTTACAGAGGTATTTTAAGAAAAAGGAAAAAAGAGAGGCGGAGCGTGACAGGGTACGCAGGCGCGAGAATGTTTTGCTTATGAAAAGCCTGGATGCGGTTGGCAAGTTGACCTATGCAAATGCAATTGCAATCCGAGACGGAAAAACGAACGGCGAAATGCATGAGGCTATGGAGTCGTATAATGAATCTAAAGATGAGATGTATGATTATATCCTGGAACAAAATTCAAAAATTATAGGGGGAAATTAAAATGGAAAATTTGACGGTAATTACTGTACCTGTTATCGTGTCGGTGGTTTATGCACTTATCGGCGTGATTACCAAAGCAACGAATGAAAGCGAAAAGTTTAAACGCTTTATTCCGCTCCTTGCGCTCATCTTTGGCTCAATTCTTGGCGGAGTGTTGTTTGTATTCGAACCATCGCTTATTGGCGCAAACAATGCGGTCGTGGCGATTCTTATCGGCGCGGCCAGTGGTTTGGCTGCAACGGGTACTGATCAAATTTTTAAACAATTGGGCAAAGGAAAGGATATTGAAAATAAAGATGACGAAAACAAAGGTGAGTGAGTGTGTATGGAACAGAATTGCAATGAAATCCTTTATCGTTTAGCCACAGCGGTTGTTCTTGACCTTTTAGTGAAAGGCGCAATTACGCAGCGGGAGTTTGAAATGATTGATGAGAAAAATAAAGAGAGTTTCGCTGTAAATTGATTAGTTGGATGGCACATGGGTAAACGCCTGTGTGCCATTTTTTTTGACTTTAATCTGTATAGTAGCCAAGCGAAAGAAACGCAAAATTAAGTCTGTTAATTGGGTATTTTGACTTGACTTTCTTACGCCTTTGAGTGATTAATGTCAATGACAAAAATCAAGGAGGTTTTTATGCAAACAAGACGCTTTAAAAAGAGGGCAGCGAGTTATGTTCGAGTGAGTACCTATCAGGAAAAACAAGAAAAATCTCTCGCGGATCAAATCGCAATGCTCAACAAAATTATCGATGACGATGATACCCTTATCAATGTCGGTACTTACATTGACCAGGGGATTACAGGTAAGTACCAAAGTAAAAGAAAACAGTTTTTGAAATTGGTCAGGGATTGTATAGAGGGGCGTATTGATGTGGTCTATGTAAAACAGATGCGTCGATTCGGGCGTAATACCCTGGAAACCATACAGACAATTGAAAAGTTGCGAGCATATGGGGTCGCAATTAGGTTTGTAATGGATGGCATTGATACGATTGAGGACAGGGGATGCAGTCGTTTGACTATGTTGGCAAATATGGCCGAAGAGGAACGTGATAGCCTGCAGGAGACGATGATTTGGTCTTTTCAGCATAGAATGGAGCAAGGCGATTATGTTTTTCGTCCCGATCTACTTTTTGGCTATGCCCTTAATAAAAATAAAGAAATGGTCATTGTTGAGAAAGAGGCAAAAGCCGTCAGGTACATTTTTGAGACCTATGCTGCAGGCGGCCGAGTGGTTGATATAGAAACGTGGTTAAACGAGCATGGTTATATTACACGCAAGGGCAATCCGTTCTGTAAAAGTTCAATCGGAGATATTTTGCAAAATGAGAAATACTATGGTGACCTGCTCATAGGCAAAACTCGAATGGACGGTCCGAGACGAGTGCGTAATGAAGGCGAATCACCTATGTATCTTCATGAAGGGCATCACGAAGGGATTATTTCCAAAGAGTTATTCGATAAATGCCAAGAGGTTAGGCAATCAAGACATTATACAACTAAAAAGGATTATTCGGACTCCGACATTTTCTGCAAAAAGGTATATTGCGGGCAATGTGGGAGTCTTTATTTTAGACAGGGGCGCGTAAATTGCGTGAGTGATTTTTCTCAAACGGCTTTTGCTTGCGGCTTGGCAGTCAGGAGCAAAAGGAGTAAATGCCGAAATAAGCTGCAGCGCATCGGAACTTTGAAAGATGGGTTTGTTGCAGTATATAATTTCCTTTATGATAACCGCTCGACCTTAAATGAAATCGTGGTTGAAAATGAGGAATATAACGAGATTGTGGAACGGCTCAAAGAATTGTGCGAATCGGAAAAAATGTATTTTGAGGCCGAGGTTAAAGGCTTGATGAATGAGCAGATGAAAAGGAATCACACAAGACTTGTGGGAGAGGTTCTCAAATTGGAGGAACGGAAACGCTTTCTTTTAAGTCGAAACTTTGAAATCTCGAGTTGCAATCATAATCTAAAAAAATGCAACAAGGTTCTGCGCGAGACGGGTAAAATTGCAGATTTTAGGGATGAGTTATTTGACCTTTTCGTGCAGAAGGTTTTAGTGATGGACCGAAACAATCTGGTGTACGAATTGACGAGCGGTCATAAGATAAGCGTTGAAGTTCTTGATAATTATAAGACCAGGGATGAGATAAGGAGGGTTTATGTTAGCGAGTAATGTAAAGGTCATTCAGCCTAAAAAATTATTCAATATAGAAGAGAATGCAAAGCGGATTTTAAGGGTGGCAGGGTATGCCCGTGTTTCAACGGGTAGACCTGAACAGAAAACCAGTTTTGAGTCGCAGCAAAAGCACTATAAAGAGTTGGTGGCAAAGCACTCGGATTGGATAGATGTTGGCTTATATGCTGATGAGGGCATAACGGCAACGAGTATGCGTAAAAGAAAGCAGTTCCTGAAAATGATACAGGATGCAAAGGATGGGAAAATCGATAGAATCATTGTTAAATCGGTCAGCCGCTTTGCTCGTAATACGGTGGACTGCTTGGCTACGGTTGAGGAATTGACGGCCTTGGGCGTGGATGTATTCTTTGAATTACAGAATTTGAGCAGCCTACAAGATAGCAAAACCACGAGAATGCAACTGACTATGTATGCATCGATGGCGCAAGAGGAATCGGAAACCCTAAGCGAATCAGTCGCATACGGAATTAGAGAGGGGATTAAAAATGGTCGTTATCGTGCGCCGAAAGCATACGGATATCGTTTGGACGAAAATAAAAGGCTTGTGATTGACCCCGAACAGGCAGAGGTTATCATGTTTATTTACAATACCTTTTTACAGGGATATACGGTCGGACAGATTTGTGCGATGCTGAATGCGCGTGAAATACCTGCTCCTCGCGGTGGAATTTGGTATGATAGCACCGTGGATGGAATCCTGAAAAATGAAAAGTATATAGGTGACCTTCGGCTTGAAAAAACGGTCAGTACAGATTTGAAAACCCGCCGCAGAGTGCCGAATATCGATGGGCAACAATTTTATGTGACGAATAACCATGAGGGGATTATGTCCGAAAGGATGTTCAAAAGGGTTCAGGATGAAATCGAATACAGACAGAATTTACGCGGATATAGCGGATCGGGGAAATCCGCATATACCACGCAATACCCCTTTTCAAACAAACTATTTTGTGGCCATTGTGGTAGCAAATACCGTAGGCATAGTTACGATTTGAAAAGAAAGGATGCAGAGGGAAATCCTAAAATTGAAAAGGTTTATACATGGGTGTGCATTAACCATAAACTCAATAAAAAGACAGCTTGCCCGCAAACGCAGGTGAAAGAGAGTTCTCTTGAAAAAGCATTCATTGCGGCCTTGAATACCCTTATTGAGGACCAGGACGGTTTTGTAAAAACGGTTATTGAGAATATCTCGGAGGTATTAAATACGCGTCTTTCGGAGGCCTCACTTGAGGGCAATAAAGGCCGCTACGAGGCGAAACAAAAGGAATTGCAGAATGTATTGGCGAATAGCCTTAAAACGCCAACGGCCGAAAACGCGCGGCTTTATGAGGGGTTGGTGCAGGAACTTGAATCGTTGAAGAAAAAAATCGAAACAGAGGAGTTGGAACGGTCAAAAACCTTGATGAGTAAAACCAGGACATTGGAATTTGAGCAGTTTATCACTTCGAGCAAATTATTTCATGAGTTCGATGAGATGGTGTTCCGTAAACTGGTTGAAAAGGTAGTGATATGCGAGGATTCAGTTGTTTTCAAATTCACTGATTACCTGGAACGCGAAGTTCCATTGATTGATTAAAATTCATAAAATTTGGGCCGATTGGGTAACCATTCGGCCTTTTTTTTCTTTCTAAAATTAGTGGTGATTTTTTGCATTTATCCAAAAAAGGACTTCGTTTATTGACACCGATTTGTCTAATGGTAGTTGGGTAGTCTTTGAGGTCTTTTTGTCAGACTTTTTTGACTGTCGAAACATATCGACACAGAAAAAGTCCAAGAAATCTCGCCGCAGTAAGTCGTTAAAAACCTTTTAAGTAATAGGTTTTTGACGGCTTTTCTCTTGCAATCAGACAAAATTTTGTCTTTCAATTCTCTCATAATCCCGATTTGACCTTTTCTGTGGCAAAAATCGTTGATAATCGGCACACACCAATTTGTCCAATTTGAGCAACTTGTCGATATGATTGATGACCGCATTTACAGCGTGAATCCGTTTTTGGCAAAGGTAAAGCAGACCTCGGACGACGTCTGGGGCAAGGAAATCAGAAAGCTCGCGATCTACGGCTTAAACGGCGGGATCGGGGCGGGCACGGAAGACGGCGATCTTCCGGAAGCAGCGGGGAATCAGTATGAAAATTTCGTGCTCTCCCTGAAAAATCTCTACGGTTCGGTGGAGATCTCGGACAAGGCGGTGCGCGCGGCGGAGCACTCCGCGGGCGCGTTCGTCAACCTCCTGAACGCGGAGATGGAGGGACTTTTGAAGGCGTCTTCGTTCAACTTCGGCAGAATGCTGTTCGGGGACGGCAGCGGGAAGCTGGCGACCGTTTCCGCCGCGTCGGGCGGCGTGCTGACGGCGGATTCGGTCAAAAACCTCATCGAGGGCATGACGGTCGATTTCCGCACTTCTGCGGGCGTCGCGGTGAGCGGCGCGACGGGAAGAAGAATTCTGACCGTCGACCGGGGAAACAAGACTTTTACGGTCAGCGGGGCGGCGCTGGATGCGGAAACGGCGAAAAACTGTATCGTCACCGTGCAGGGTTCCTATCAGAACGAACTGACCGGGCTCGCCGCCATCTTCGGATCGGGCGACACCCTCTACGGCCTCTCCAAAGCCTCGCACAGCTGGCTGAAGCCCTACCAGAAGGGGTCGGTGGGCGCCATCACGGAGACGGCGATCCAGACCGCGATCGACGAGATCGAGGCGCAGTCCGGCGGAACGGTGGACTTTATCATTACTTCCTGGGGCGTGCGGCGCGCGCTGCAGAAGCTCTTTGCGGAGAAGGGGAGAAACACCGACGTGACCACGCTTGCGGGCGGCTATAAGGCGATGACGTACAACGGGATTCCCATCGTGGCGGACCGGTTCTGTCCGGACGGCACGATGTATCTGCTGAACTCGGCGGACTTCGCGCTTCACCAGCTTTGCGACTGGCAGTGGCTGGCAAGCGAGGACGGGAAAATCCTCAAACAGACCGCCGGAAAGCCCGTATATACCGCAACTTTGG
>ERZ779861.3465-NODE-3465-length-13105-cov-3.298008_pt1 | contig 13105 bp, 13 predicted proteins | sample MGYA00511558_ERZ779861 | MGnify/ENA primary metagenome ERZ779861 (study PRJEB29588, sample SAMEA2163432) | human gut metagenome | biome: human gut; feature: human-associated habitat; material: faeces | place: Denmark | collected 2008/2010 ... | reverse complement strand
TTTGAAGAAAAATGAGCGGATTACGAATGTTTTTAGAATTGCGAGAGTGCAAAGCGCGTAGCAATTCGGTATCAGAGGGGTCAAAATACCTTTTGACCCCAACATCTAAATTGAAAGAAAGAGGATAAAGAATGGCAGTAATTGACCAGAGTAAAATACGAAATTTTTGTATCATTGCTCATATAGATCACGGTAAATCCACACTAGCAGACCGTATCATTGAGAAAACAGGACTTCTTACCAGCCGTGAGATGCAGGAACAGGTCCTTGACAATATGGATCTGGAGCGTGAACGTGGAATTACCATTAAATCCCAGGCTGTGCGTACTGTATACAGGGCAAAAGATGGAAATGAATACATTTTTAACCTGATCGACACACCTGGACATGTGGATTTTAATTATGAGGTGTCACGAAGCCTGGCAGCCTGTGACGGTGCTGTGCTGGTAGTAGATGCTTCCCAGGGAATTGAGGCCCAGACTCTGGCCAATGTATATCTGGCATTGGATCATGATCTAGATGTATTCCCGGTTATCAACAAGATTGACCTTCCAAGTGCAGATCCGGACCGTGTGGCAGCTGAGATCGAAGATGTGATCGGCCTGGAGGCACATGATGCCCCTAAGATCTCCGCAAAGACCGGACTGAACGTGGAAGAGGTATTAGAGGCGATCGTTCACAAAATTCCGGCGCCAAAGGGAGATCCAAAAGCGCCTTTACAGGCACTGATCTTTGACTCTGTTTACGACTCCTACAAGGGTGTTATCATCTTCTGCCGTGTTATGGAAGGAACGGTAAAGAAGGGCACACCGATCCGTATGATGGCAACAGGAGCAGAGGAAGAGGTTGTAGAAGTTGGCTATTTCGGAGCTGGTCAGTTTATCCCATGTGACGAGCTGGCAGCTGGTATGGTTGGCTATATTACAGCCAGCATTAAAAATGTCCGTGATACCCGTGTAGGTGATACAGTAACAGACAGCAGCAATCCATGTGCAGCGCCTCTGCCAGGTTACAAGAAAGTTACACCTATGGTTTACTGCGGACTGTATCCTGCAGACGGTGCAAAATACAATGATCTGCGTGATGCATTGGAAAAGCTGCAGTTAAATGACGCATCCCTGTTCTACGAGCCTGAGACCTCTGTTGCTTTAGGCTTTGGTTTCCGCTGCGGATTTTTAGGACTGCTGCATTTAGAGATCATCCAGGAACGTCTGGAACGTGAATACAACCTGGACCTTGTAACAACAGCACCAGGCGTTGTATACCGTGTACACAAGACCACAGGAGAGATGATCGAACTGACCAACCCGTCTAACCTTCCGGATCCGACTGAGATCGAGTACATGGAAGAGCCGATCGTCAGCGCAGAGATCATGGTAACTACCGAATATGTAGGTGCCATTATGACACTGTGCCAGGAGCGCCGCGGCGTATATCTGGGAATGGAATACATTGAGACTACCAGAGCCTTATTAAAATATGAACTTCCGTTAAATGAAATCATTTACGATTTCTTTGACGCTTTAAAATCACGTTCCAGAGGCTATGCTTCTTTTGACTATGAGTTAAAGGGCTATGAGCGTTCCGAACTGGTAAAACTGGATATCCTTGTAAACAGGGAAGAAGTGGATGCCCTTTCCTTTATCGTACATGCAGACTCTGCTTATGAAAAGGGCAGGAGAATGTGCGAAAAGTTAAAGGATGAGATCCCGAGACACCTGTTTGAGGTACCGATCCAGGCGGCAATCGGCGGAAAGATCATTGCCAGGGAGACGGTTAAGGCAGTGCGCAAGGACGTACTTGCAAAATGTTACGGCGGTGATATTTCACGTAAGAGAAAGCTGTTAGAGAAGCAGAAGGAAGGAAAGAAGCGCATGCGTCAGATCGGCAATGTGGAGATCCCGCAGAAGGCCTTTATGAGCGTGCTGAAGCTGGATGAAGAGTAGAACCAATGATGCTTCTTGTTTTTGTGAATAGGGAAACAAGAAGAGAACATGGCTGAACCAGCTTGAAAAAGATTAATGATGATAACAAACATGAAAAAAAAGCCCATTGAACTGTATATCCATATTCCCTTTTGCGTGAAAAAATGTGATTACTGCGATTTCCTTTCATTTCGTGCCCTGTCTTCGGTCCATGAGGCTTATGTACAGCAGCTGATCCGTGAGATCAGGGCCCAGAGCTGTTATTGTACGGACTGCCAGGTAGTAAGCGTATTTATCGGCGGAGGAACCCCCTCCCTTTTAGAACCTTCCTGTATCAGCCGGATCATGGAAACTGTATTCAGCTGTTTTCAGGTAGAACCGGAGGCGGAGATCACCATTGAGGCAAATCCGGGAACGCTTTTAGGGAAAAAACTTCCTGTTTACAGACAGTGCGGGATCAACCGCGTAAGCATTGGCTTACAGTCTGCGGATAATACAGAACTTAAAAATCTGGGAAGGATTCATTCTTTTGAGGAGTTTTTAAAAAGCTTCCAGAGCGCAAGAATGGCGGGCTTTACCAACATTAATATTGACCTGATGAGCGGGATCCCGGGACAGACCCTGGAGTCCTGGAAAAATACATTGAAAAAAGTGACCATGTTAAAACCGGAGCATATTTCCGCTTACAGCCTGATCATTGAAGAAGGAACGCCTTTCTGGAACCGTTTCGGGGAAGGCGCCTGTGCCTGTGATTATACGGGACCTGCGCTTCCAGACGAGGATACGGAAAATAAGATCTACCGTTTTACCAGAAAGTTCCTGCAGGAGCAGGGCTTTGAGCGGTACGAGATCTCAAATTATGCAAAACCGGGAAAAGAATGCCGCCATAATATCGGTTACTGGACTGAGGTGGCATATCTGGGACTGGGACTTGGGGCATCCTCCTATATGGAAGGCTGTCGTTTTACCAATGAAAAGGACCTGGATAAGTATCTGGCACTGGATTTTGGTGAAGAAGATCCGGAAAAGCGGGAGACAGCCCTTCGCAAATTATGGGGTCAAATAGAAGAACTTTCCCAGGCACAGCGAATGGAAGAGTTTATGTTTTTAGGGCTTCGTATGTTAAAAGGCGTGTCTGATGTGGACTTTGTAAGACTGTTTGGTGTGAAAATGGAAACGGTCTATGGTGATGTGATCCGCAGGCTGACTGCCAACGGGCTGCTGAAAAAAGAAGAAAATAATCTTGCCCTTACAGAATGGGGCATGGATGTAAGCAATTTTGTTTTAAGCGAATTCCTGTTAGGATAAAAAGCGCAGAAAATCTGAGTATAAGTAAAATATAAAAGGTCCTGAAGTGAGAGAAAATCTCTGCTCCGGGACCTTTTTTGGTTATTCATCTTATTCACTTGTCAAAACCTGCCAGTGACAGATTTTCCAGGTCAATGCAATTATATTATACGAAAAACTCCAGGATAAACACGATGGCACAGGCTGCAATGGAAACCTGGAACAGGCTCTTTCCTTTATAAGCGAAAAACAGTGCCACTGCCAAAGCGGCAGCTCCGGAAACAGGAGAAGCAGTTGCGTAGATAATGGCCGGGAAGGTCATTACAGACAGGGTAACATAAGGCACATAATATAAAAAAGAGCGGATAAAAGGATTTTTGATCTCTTTCTTGATCAGTGTCAATGGCAGCATACGGATCAGATATGTCACAATGGCCATTACCGCTATGTAAAGATAAACTGGATATTTCATTTATTCTTCCTCCTTTACAGGGAACAGAACTGCAGCAGACCCGGCTACGATAAATGTAAGGATAATGATCTTAAATCCGGAAGAAATATCCCTTAATACCGGTATCTGGGTGAAAAGGAAGCTGAGTGCCATGGAAACAAGGATAACCATGCGCAAAACCTTATTTTCTCTTGCCGGAGGGATGACAACTGCCAGGAACATACCATAAAGAGCTACATTTAAAGCGCTTAACAGCCTTGCAGGAAGAAGACTGCCGGAAACAGCACCAAGGAGGGTGCCGATGGTCCAGCCTGGAACAGCCATAGCCATCAGGCCGTAGCTGAAATAAGGGCTTAAGACCCCGCTTTTACATACAGATACACCGAAGATCTCATCTGTTACACCGTAGGACATAAGAAAACGGTGAAAAAATGGCATATGACTGTCCAGTTTCTGGGAAAGAGAACAGGACATCAGGCAGTAACGCAGGTTGATGATCAGCTGTGCCATAGCCATTTCCACAAGGGAAGAACCGGCAGTAATGATCCCCAGGCCTGCAAACTGACCTGCGCTGGTCAGGTTGGTAAAAGAGAGGACTACGGCTTCCAAAGTGGTAAGTCCGGCCCCTTTTGCCATAATGCCAAAGGTAAAGGAAACTGCCAGATAACCAAGTCCAATGGGAATACCATCTTTTAATCCGGCTTTGAATTGTGATATTTTCTCGTTCATGTAAAAACCCCCGCAATAAAATACATAAAACAGGCAGTCTGACTTAAGAAAATTAAGAAGACTGCCTGTTTATTATAACAGGAAATATAAAAAAGTAAAGTTGGGGCCTTTAAGAAGACTTCCACAAAATATCATGGTTGACGGTCTGGTAGAAGAGCTCTCTTACTTTTGCAGGTTCCTTTGTCTGGGTAAGGATCCACATGATCTTGGTAACAGCTGCCTCCAGGGTCATATCATAAGCTTCCAACAGACCAAATTCACGCTTGATCTTTTTTCCGACCTCATAAACAGACATATTGCTGCCTTCATTTGTAACCTGTGTTGTCATGATCACAGTTTTTCCAAGGTTGATCCAATGAGCCACTGCACGGTAGTAGTCGCCTCCGTCATCATAAGAAGGAAGTCCGCCAACGCCAAAGGACTCAATGATCACTGCATCATAATGAGCTGCCATATAGTCCAGAAGGGAAGCGTCTGCAGATGGGATCAGCTTTATCAGTCCCACACTGGAGTCCATCTGGTGATAGAAAGTCAAAGGCTCTGTGACCTGCGCCTTGTCGTCTAAATAAAACAGGATATGGTCTTCCTGGATAATGGCAATATAAGGAAAATTAATACTGGAAAAAGCATTATAACTCTTGGTCCGCTCTTTTTTACCTCTGGTACCGGCAATGACTTTTCCGTCAAATACAATATTTATCCCGTGAGCCTTGTCATGGGAAGCAAAGCGAAGACTGTCAGCCAGATTGGTACGGGCGTCTGTATTTTCCATATCAATAGGTTTCTGGGCCCCGGTGATGACGATCGGCTTTGGAGAATACTGGATCAGATAGGAAAGAGCAGCAGCTGTATATGCCATGGTATCTGTTCCATGGGTGATCACAAAACCATCGTATTCCTCATAATGTTCTTCAATAGCTTTTGATACTGCCAGCCAGTGGGAAGGCTGGATATTGGTACTGTCTATATTTAAGATCTGTATACTGTCGATCTCGCAGTAGTGGCGGCTGTCCGGCACATAAGTTAAGATCTCTTCGGAAGTAATGACGGGTTTCAGACCGTCGGGTGTACGCTTGCAGGCAATGGTACCGCCTGTTCCTAACAGAAGGATTTTTTTCATACAAAGTATCTCCTTGTTGAGTTATGATTAAAAGTATTAACGCTTACGATTATATTAAGAATTCATCACTTTTACAATCCTTGATTGAATAAAATCAGAAATATGTTAAACTATATTCATACAAATTATACATGGTACCGTAGAATGGTATCACAGTAAATTTCAGGAGGTCAAATATGATGCTGATTGGAGGTTCCGTGATGTTTCTTATTCTGGTAGTACTCATTATTTTCATTCTTACATCCTGTATCCGTATCGTTCCTCAGGCTCAGGCACTGGTCGTAGAGCGCCTTGGCGGTTATCTGGGAACATATGGTGTAGGTATCCATTTTATGGTGCCATTTATTGACAGAGTGGCAAAGAAAGTAAATTTAAAGGAGCAGGTAGAGGATTTTCCGCCACAGCCGGTTATCACCAAGGATAATGTTACCATGCAGATCGATACAGTTGTATTTTTCTACATTACAGATCCGAAATCCTATGCATACGGTGTAGAGCGTCCGATCCTTGCCATTGAAAATCTGACGGCAACTACCCTTAGAAATATCATTGGTGAGCTGGAATTAGATGAGACCTTAACTTCCAGAGAGACCATCAATGCAAAGATGCAGGAGTCCCTTGATATTGCCACTGACCCATGGGGCATCAAGGTTACCAGAGTAGAACTTAAGAACATTGAACCGCCTGCAGCCATCCAGGAAGCAATGGAGAAGCAGATGAAGGCAGAGCGTGAGCGCCGTGAAGCCATTCTCCGCGCCGAAGGCGAAAAACGTGCTGCGATCCTCGAGGCCGAGGGCGAGAAGGAGTCGGCTATTCTGCGCGCGGATGCAAAGAAGCAGCAGCAGATCCTTGAAGCCGAAGGCGAGGCTGAGGCTATCCTCAAGGTTCAGACCGCTACCGCTGAAGGTATCCGCCTTATAAACGAGTCCATGCCGAGCGATGCAGTGCTGAAGATCAAAGCGCTTGAGGCATTTGCCGCCGCTGCCAACGGCAAGGCGACCAAGATCATCATCCCCAGCGAGATCCAGGGCATTGCAGGCCTGGCCGAGGGTGTTGTTCAGTCTGTAAAGGACGTTCCGGCAGACAAGGCAGAGTAAGAAAAAAGTTTAATAAAAGACCCGACGGGGGCTCCGCCGGGTCTTTTTGAGGTATATTATGATCAAAGTAGCACAGTTTATGAAAAACCACGGCATGGATGCCGAGCGCATCGACCTTGCCGAATACACGAAAGCCTTTGCCGGCGCAATGCGCTCGGGGCTTGGCGCTTTTCAGAAGGAAATGCCAATGCTTCCGACGTATCTGTATTCCTCCGGCAAGCTCCAAAAGGGCGGCAGGGCCGTAGTCATAGACGCCGGAGGTACGAATTTCCGCACGGCCGTCGTGGGCTTTGACGGAAAAAAGGCCGTCATCGAATCGCTCGACAAGCGCCCCATGCCCGGAGCGGACGAGCCTGCGGAATGGAGCGAGTTTATCTCCTGCGTTGCCGACTGCGTGCAGCCGCTGATGGGGCAGACCGCGGATATAGGCTTCTGTTTTTCATACCCCATCGAGATCACGCCCGAGTGCGACGGTAAGATACTAGGTTTGACAAAGCAGGTGGATATCAAAGGCGCTGTCGGCTCGTATCTCGGCGCGGCTCTGCGCACAGAGCTTGAAGCTCGCGGTGAGCACCCCGGCAGGATCGTCGTTTTGAACGACACTCCGGCTACGCTGCTCGCCGGTAAGGCGCTTGCCAAGGGCAGCTACGACGGCTATATCGGCCTCGTTGCCGGTACCGGCTGCAACACCTGCTGCGAGATCGAATGCGGCAGGATAGGGAAGCTCGATATGCCCGGCGGCAGGAAGATGCTCGTTAACCTCGAAAGCGGCTCGTTTTCGGGTTTCGCGCGCGGCGATGCCGATCTCGCAATGGATGCCGATCTACCGGATACGGGCGCATATACGGCCGAAAAGATGATATCCGGCCGCTATCTCGGGCAGGTGTGCATGTACACGCTGAAAATGGCCGCTGCCGAGGGACTTTTCTCCGAGCGCGCATCCGAGATGATCGAGAAAATGACCGAGGTCGTGACCCCGACTATCGACAAGTGGGGTAGCGGACGCTTCCCGAAGGGCTTCAACAGCGAGGATCGGGTCAATTTGGTTTACATAATAAACGAAATTTTCGAGCGCTCGGCCAGATGCATTGCAAGCATGCTCTGCGGCATACTCGAGGTCACGGGAGCGGGCGAGGCGCGCCCTGTGTGCATCGCGGTGGATGGCTCGCTGTATTCCGAGAGCAAGCTCCTGCGGCCCGAGCTTGAACGGTTCATGGACGTGTACGCCGGAGAGATCATGGGCAGACGCTATGAGTTCGTGAATGCCGAAAATATGAGCCTTATCGGAACCGCCGCGGCGGTTTTGCTGAAATAAACTATGAAGCACGCATTTAGAAAAATCATACCGCTGCTTCTGGCGCTGTGTCTTGCCCTGTCGGGCTGCACCGCGCAGGAAGCGGAGAAAAAGGACAGCTCAAAGCTCCAGATAGTCTGCACGAATTTCCCGGCCTACGACTTTGCGCGCGAGATGGCAGGGGACAGGGCGCAGATAAAGCTTCTCATAAAGCCCGGCGCGGAGGTGCACTCATACGAGCCTGCGCCAAAGGAGATCGTTGCGATACAGGAGAGCGACCTGTTTATCTGCAACGGCGGCGAGTCCGAGGCCTGGGTCGAGTCGCTCGTGTCCGACGATGTAAACGTTTTGCGCATGATGGACTGCGTTGAGACTCTTGCCGAAAGCAGCGAGGGCATATACGCTGCCGACCACGACCATGAGCACGAGGACGAGCACGACCATGACCACGAGGAAGAGGAGCTTGACGAGCATGTGTGGACAACGCCCGGAAACGCGGCGAAGATCTGCTATGCCCTGTGCGATAAGCTCTGCGAGCTTGACCCGGATAACGCAAACGAGTATATGCTCAATTACGAGGTCTACAACGCAAAGCTCATGGAGCTTGATATTGACATACGAACGACGATAATGAACGGCGTGCGGAAAACACTCGTTTTTGCCGACAGATTTCCGATGCGCTACTTCACGCGCGAGTACGGCCTGACGTATTACGCGGCCTACCCCGGCTGCGCGTCGCAGACCGAGCCGTCGGCCAAGACGGTGGCGTTCCTCATCGACCATGTGCGCGAGGAGAACATACCGGCGGTGCTGTACATGGAGTTTTCAAACGAAAAGATGGCCGACGTCATCTGCGAGGATACCGGCTGCAAAAAGCTGCCGTTTTACTCGGCGCACAGCATCACCGCGCAGCAGTTTGAGGACGGGGTGACTTACCTTGACCTCATGCGCATGAATATAGAGACCCTGAAGGAGGCGCTTTACTGATATGGCACAGATAATATGCCGCGACCTGAGCTTTGCCTATGACGGCGAAACGGTGCTCAGTGACATAAACTTTTCGCTCGACGCAGGCGCATATCTGTGCATCGTCGGCGAAAACGGCTCTGGTAAGAGCACGCTCATGCGCGGCCTGCTGGGGCTGAAAACGCCTTCGACCGGCACGATAACGTTCAATGATCTTAAGCCGACCGAGATCGGCTATCTTCCGCAGCAGACACAGATCCAGCGCGATTTTCCGGCGTCCGTGCGCGAGGTGGTGCTCTCGGGCAGGCTCAATTCCATGCACGGCAGGTTGTTCTATAACGCTGCCGACAAAGCTGCCGCGGCCGAGAATATGGAGCGGCTCGGCATCGATGATATAGCCGACCGCTGCTATCTTGAGCTTTCCGGAGGACAGCAGCAGCGCGTTCTGCTTGCGCGCGCAATGTGCGCAACGAAGAAACTGCTGCTTCTCGATGAGCCGGTGACAGGCCTTGACCCCGTTGCGGCAAACGAGATGTATAACCTCATAAAGCTTGTCAATCTCTGCGATAACACGAGCGTCATCATGATATCGCACGATATCCACGCCGCGGTGAGATACGCAACGCACATTCTGCATCTTGGACACAGCCAGCTTTTCTTCGGCACGACCGCGCAGTACCGCGAAAGCGATCTCGCGCGCAGATTTGTGGGAGGTGAGAGAGCATGATAGAGCTTATAAAAGAGATGTTCTCTTATCACTTCATGGTCAGAGCCGTTGTCGTCGGCGTGCTCGTTTCGCTGTGCGCGGCGCTGCTTGGCGTATCGCTCGTGCTCAAGCGCTATTCCATGATCGGCGACGGCCTGTCGCACGTCGGCTTCGGCGCGCTGGCAATAGCGGCGGCTGTGAATGTCGCGCCGTTGTACCTTGCCGTTCCTGTCGTTATCGCGGCGGCGTTTCTGCTGCTGAGGATAAATCAGAACAGCAAGATAAAGGGCGATGCGGCTATCGCGCTGATATCCTCGTCGGCTCTGGCGATAGGCGTTGTGACCGTCTCGCTCACAACGGGCATGAACACCGACGTTTCAAACTACATGTTCGGCAGCATCCTCTCGCTCAGCCGTGCCGACGCGGTGCTGAGCATAGTGCTCTCCGCCGTTGTGCTTTTGATGTTCGTGCTGCTGTATCCGCGCATATTCGCCGTCACATTTGACGAGACCTTTGCGCGCGCAACGGGAACAAAGGCTCAGCTTATAAACAGCGTCATAGCCGTCCTCACCGCCGTGACGGTGGTCATCGGTATGCGCATGATGGGCGCGCTGCTAATATCGAGCCTGATAATTTTCCCGGCGCTGACGGCGATGCGTATCTGCCGCAGCTTTAAGGGTGTAGTTATTTGCTCGGCGGTCGTTTCCGTCGTGTGCTTCGTGATCGGAATGGCTGCATCTTATGCATTCGAGCTGCCGTCCGGCGCGGCGATAGTGATAGTCAATATAATCGCGTTTGCGGCATTTTCTTTTGCAGCTTTACTAAAAAAGAGAGCATAAAACTGTACAAAGCACATAAAAGCCGGCTCCGAACACCAAATTCGGAGCCGATTTTTTATGCAAAAATTCATAAAAACGGTGAATATTCGCGCAATAATGAATATTATTCATTAAAAACGGCTATTTAACGAAAAATTACGAATATTTTTTCAAAAAAGTGTTGACAACAGTGAATAAACATGCTAATATAGGCAACGTCGTAAGGAACGACACAAAAAACAGTTTAAAATTTTTTGAGAGGTATAGAAAATGAAAAAGTTTATCGCACTTATGCTCGCGATGGTCATGGTGTTCGCACTGTGTGCCTGCGGCAACGACACAGGCAATAAGGATAAAGACGGCGACCAGGCAAGCACAAAGCTGAAGATCCTTGACTCCGAATATGTCACCGAGGATTACGCTATCGGCATTGCAAAGGAAAACACCGCACTGCTTGATAAGGTCAATGCAGCTCTCAAGGAGCTCAAGGACGACGGCACTCTCAAGACTGTCACCGATTACTTCATCGCAGGCACCGGCACTCTCCCCGAGGTTCAGAAGAATGTTGCGGCCGACGCAGAGGAGCTCGTTATGGCTACCAACGCTACATTCCCTCCGTATGAGTCCGTTGACGGCGACAAGATTGTCGGTATCGACCCCACTGTAGCAGGCCTTATTGCCGATAAGCTCGGCATGAAGCTCGTCATTAACGATATGGAGTTTGACGCAATCATTCCCGCACTCACCTCCGGCAAGGCCGACATCGCAATGGCCGGCATGACCGTTACCGAGGAGCGTCTCCAGAGCATCAACTTCTCCGACAGCTATGCTACCGGCATTCAGGTAATGATCGTTAAGGAAGACTCCGACATCTCCAGTGCTGACGACATCGTTGCAAAGATCGAGAACGGCGAGAACATCCAGATCGGATGCCAGATCGTAACTACCGGTTACATTTATGCTTCCGACACAATTGAGAACGGCGGCTTCGGCGAGGATCATGTTCAGGCATTCCCCAAGGGTGCTGACGCTATTGCAGCTCTCACCAGCGGCAAGATCGATTGCGTTATCATCGACAATGAGCCGGCAAAGGCATTTGTTGAAGCAAACAACGGCTGATAGCTAACCTGACAGGCGGCAGGGATTCGACTCCCGTCAGCTTAAACAATTTAATAAATGAGGCTCCGTGCGGTCATGGAGCCTCATTTTGAGCGTTTGAGAATTAGGAGGTAGATTTTTGGAAGCGTGGATGGCAGATATCAAAAGTCAATTCATATTAAATTTTATAGAAAAAGACCGTTGGCGGCTTCTGGTTGACGGTCTCGGCAACACACTCAAAATAACTGCCGTTGCCTGCCTTATCGGCATATGCATCGGTGTCATCATAGCCATAGTGCGGTCAACATGGGATAAAAACCACCTCACGATGCGACCGAGCATCGGCAAGACCCTGCTCGGCATAGTTAACGGCATATGCAAGGTGTACCTGACGGTTATCCGCGGCACACCTGTGGTCGTTCAGCTGATGATCATATACTATATAATATTTGCATCCTCCCGAAACAGCCTTGCGATAGCGATGCTCGCATTCGGAATAAACTCCGGTGCGTATGTCGCCGAGATAGTACGCGGCGGCATAATGTCAATCGACGAGGGACAGTTCGAGGCGGGACGCTCGCTCGGCTTTAACTATGTCCGCACAATGCAGTACATAATAATACCGCAGGTTTTCAAAAATGTTCTGCCGACGCTCGCAAACGAGTTCATCGTCCTGCTCAAGGAGACCTCCGTTGCCGGCTATGTAGCGATCCGTGATCTCACCAAGGCGGGCGATATTATTCGCGGTGCAACCTATTCGCCCTTCCTGCCGCTTATCGTCGTTGCACTCATATACCTCATAATGGTCGTGTTCTTTACATGGCTCGTCGGCAGGCTGGAAAGGAGGCTGCGCAGCAGTGACCACTGATGTTCTCATAAAAGTAGATGATCTCCAGAAGCAGTTTAAGGGCGGCAAGATCAAAGCGCTCGACGGTGTGAGCACCGACATACATAAGGGCGAGGTAGTTGTTGTCATCGGCCCCTCCGGCTCGGGTAAGTCAACCTTCCTCAGATGCCTCAATCTCCTTGAGGTGCCCACCGGCGGCACGATAACCTTTGACGGCGTTGATATAACTGATCCGAGCTGCAATATAAATCTCCACCGTCAGAAGATGGGTATGGTTTTCCAGCACTTCAACCTCTTTCCGCATATGACACTGCTCAGAAATATGACCCTTGCGCCGATGAAGCTTCTCGGAAAAAGCAAGGAGGACGCGGAAGCCAAGGCTATGGAGCTTCTCGCACGCGTAGGCCTTGCCGACCGCGCCAATGCGTATCCCAGCCAGCTCTCCGGCGGCCAGAAACAGCGTATCGCCATCGTGCGCGCGCTGTGCATGGAGCCTGACGTTATGCTCTTTGACGAGCCGACGAGTGCACTCGACCCCGAAATGGTCGGCGAGGTTCTCGACGTTATGAAGGAGCTTGCCCACGAGGGCATGACGATGGTCGTCGTTACCCACGAGATGGGCTTTGCCCGTGAGGTCGGCAACCGCGTGCTGTTCATGGCTGACGGTAAGCTCGTTGAAGAAGGTACGCCCGAGGATATATTTGAGCATCCTCAGAGCGAGCGCTTGCAGGACTTCCTGTCCAAGGTACTTTGATATGAATAAAACA
>ERZ779861.3457-NODE-3457-length-13124-cov-4.484429_pt1 | contig 13124 bp, 13 predicted proteins | sample MGYA00511558_ERZ779861 | MGnify/ENA primary metagenome ERZ779861 (study PRJEB29588, sample SAMEA2163432) | human gut metagenome | biome: human gut; feature: human-associated habitat; material: faeces | place: Denmark | collected 2008/2010 ... | reverse complement strand
GCTTCAGCCTGTTCAAGACCGGCAGCATGGCAAAGTCTATCCTTGGCGCGCATTAAAAAACAGAGCAGCTGTTACACTACTCTGTTTCGGTTTATGCGTTTGTGTGAAAGGAAGCATCATTTTTTGCCAGAAGATAGAGACAGTACTGATTCATGCTGATTCCCTCGGCTTTGGAATGCTCCGCAAGAGACTTGTGCAGTGATTTGGGAATCCGCAGCTTGAATTGACCCGAGTATTCTTCTTCGGAAACAGGCTCGGGAATGGTAATTCCTTCTTCCATCGCGGCAATGAGCCACTCTTTCTTGCAGTCGGCGGCGTTTCGTACCGCTTCTTCGAGTGTATCTCCGCAGGTGAGACATCCCGGAAGCTCCGGAAAACGTACCGCGAATCCGCCTTCTACAGTGTCGGGAATGATCTCCATACGATACGGCAAACGCATATATTCTTCAATTGTTCTCATAATTTTCCTCCGTTTCAATAACTTCTTTCACCATCTGCACATAAACGGTCTTTATCGGCTCATGAAGGGGAATCGTAATCGGGTTTCGTCCTTCTTTGCGGAACGTGCAATGACTGCTGCCGCCTGATGGGCGTTTCATAGTGTAGCCGTAGCTTTCAAGCACCTTGCGCAGTTCTTCAAATCGCATTCCCTTATCCAGTGTGCAGATGCGGGCAAGAAGTTTATCCCACTTGGACACATACATCACCTCGCATATATAGTATATCATGGTGTCATATGTGGTGTCAATAGTATGCCGCAAAAATTCAGAAAAAATTCAGCTTGGAGGTGTAACCATAGCATACGTACCTGTACCAAAAGTTAAGGAATGTCTGATTTAAGGTTGTTTTTGCGCTAAAATCCCCTAAATTTTAGCCTTTTACCGCAAAAACTCTATCTATTCAGACATACCTTCTAACAAACGTAAAAACGAAATTCCTTTTCAACCTAACAAAACGGCAGCTCATCTGCTTTGGCGGCGGCGCAATTATCGGCGTACCGCTTTTTTTCATTCTACGACCGCATACACAGACAAGCACAGCCGCTCTCGTTATGGTGTTCGTGATGCTGCCGTTCTTCCTGCTTGCGATGTATGAGAAAAACGGACAGCCTCTTGAAAAGGTGGTGCGGAACATGGCAAATGTCCTCTTTATCAGAGCGAAGAAAAGACCGTACCGCACAAAGAACTTCTACATATCGCTGGAAAAACAAAATGAACTCGACAAGGAGGTGTACGCGATTGTCAGCGGGAAAGCTCACACGAAGCGAACGAAAACAGATTGAAGCCGTTATCGCAAAACATAAAAATGCCGATAAGCGAAAGATGTCTGCGCAGGACTCCATTCCGTTTCAAAGAATGTTCACGGACGGAATCTGCCGCACATGGGACAACAGTTATACCGAGGAAACTCTGATTTAAGGTTGTTTTTGCGCTAAAATCCCCTAAATTTTAGCCTTTTACCGCAAAAACTCTATCTATTCAGAGTATCCTCCAAACCATACGCTTTGATGACATCAACTATATGTTAAACACCAACGAAGACAAAACCGCGATTTTTGACGGGTGGTGCGATTTTCTGAATTACTTCGACAGCTCCATCGGTTTCCAGCTTTCGTTCATCAACCGCGCCGCAAACCGAGAGAACGCGTATGAACATATCTGCATACCTCAGCAAGGAGACGAATTTGACGAAATCCGCGCGGAATACACGGATATGCTGCGGAATCAGCTCTCAAAAGGTAATAACGGACTCATCAAGACAAAGTATCTCACGTTTTCCATAGAAGCAGAGAATCTGAAAGCGGCAAAACCGAAGCTTGAGCGCATTGAAACGGACATTTTGAACAACTTTAAAAGGCTCGGAGTTTCCGCGGAAGTTCTTGACGGTCATAGGCGACTGGAGCTGCTGTACGATATATTCCACATGGACGAGCAGATACCGTTTCGCTTTTCGTGGGATTGGCTTGCTCCATCAGGATTGTCTGTGAAGGACTTCATCGCGCCGTCTTCTTTTTCTTTCCGTGAGAGCAGATACTTCCGCATGGGAGAGAAAATCGGAACAGCGTCATTCCTGCAAATTCTCGCCCCTGAGCTGAACGACCGTATGCTTGCGGACTTTCTCAATATGGACAGCTCACTTGTCGTTACCATGCACGTGCGCTCCGTCGATCAGATTCAGGCGATAAAGACCATTAAGCGCAAGATAACAGACCTCGACAAAAGTGTGATTGACGAGCAGAAAAAAGCAGTCCGCGGCGGATACGATACCGACCTTGCCACATACGGAAATGAAGCAAAAAAGCTCCTGCAAGACCTGCAAAGCCGCAACGAGCGTATGTTTATGCTGACTTTTTTGGTTCTCAACATCGCGGACAGCAAAACGAAACTCGATAACTTCGTATTCCAGGCTGCCTCTATCGCACAGAAATACAACTGCATTCTCACAAAACTCGACTTTCAGCAGGAAGAAGGTCTTATGAGCAGTCTGCCTCTCGGACTGAACAAAATCGAAATTCAGAGGGGACTTACCACATCTTCTACGGCAGTGTTCATTCCGTTCACCACACAAGAACTGTTCCAGAATGGCAGGGAAGCACTGTACTGCGGTATAAACGCACTCTCAAACAACCTCATCATGGTGGATAGAAAGTATCTCAAGAACCCGAACGGCATGATACTCGGCACACCCGGAAGCGGCAAATCCTTTTCGGCAAAGCGGGAGATTGCAAATGTGTTCCTTGTCACGGACGACGACATAATCATATGCGACCCCGAATCTGAGTACGGAACACTCGTGGAAAGACTGCGCGGACAGGTGATACACATCTCGCCGACGAGCACGGATTATGTAAACCCCATGGATTTAAACCTCAACTACAGCGATGATGAATCCCCGCTCAGCTTGAAATCTGACTTCATTTTATCCCTGTGCGAGCTTATCGTAGGTGGAAAAGAGGGACTTCAGCCTGTGGAGAAAACCATCATCGACCGATGCGTAAGGAATGTGTATCGTGAATATCTGAGTAATCCCATCCCCGAAAAAATGCCGATTCTCGAAGACTTGTATGATGAACTGCGCAGACAGGAGGAAAAGGAAGCACAGTATCTAGCAACGGCACTGGAAATCTATGTTACAGGCTCGCTGAATGTGTTCAATCACAGAACCAATATCAATATCGAAAACCGTATTGTTTCCTTTGATATCAAGGAGCTTGGCAAACAGCTGAAAAAGATAGGTATGCTTATCGTTCAGGACGCAGTTTGGAACCGTGTCACCGTAAACCGAGACGAGCACAAGTCCACACGGTACTATATAGACGAATGCCATCTCCTGCTGAAAGAGGAACAGACGGCGGCATATATGGTGGAAATCTGGAAGAGGTTCCGAAAGTGGGGAGGCATTCCGACAGGTATCACGCAGAACGTGAAGGACCTCCTCGCTTCCAAAGAGATAGAAAACATCCTCGAAAACTCCGACTATATCTATATGCTGAATCAGGCGGCGGGGGACAGACAGATTCTCGCACAGAAGCTGAACATATCCCCGCACCAGCTTTCGTATGTGACGCATTCGGGCGAAGGTGAAGGACTGCTCTTCTACGGCTCAACCATCCTGCCGTTTGTGGATCACTTCCCGAAGGATACGGAGCTGTACAAACTAATGACGACCAAATTAAGGGAAAAGAATATTGAAATAGAGGTATGAATATGGAAAACAACATGAAGGTATTTGAAAACAAAGAATTCGGATTTGTTCGGACAGTTATGGTAGGAAACGAGCCGTGGTTTGTGGGAAAGGATGTAGCTGCCGCACTAGGGTACAAGAATCCGCAGGAAGCTGTCAGAACACACATTTATGATGAGGATAAAGGGGTGAGCGAAATCCTCACCCCCGGCGGCACACAGAAATTGACAGTAATCAATGAGTCCGGCTTATACAGTCTCATTTTAGCAAGCAAGATACCGTCTGCACGAGCATTCAAAAAATGGGTAACATCGGAAATTCTCCCGACAATCCGCAGACACGGCGCGTACATATCCGATCCGCTGATGCAGAAGATGGCGGACAATCCCGGCTTGCTTGAAAAAATCGTTGAAACCATGATGTATGAGAGAAAGCGAGCGGACAGCCTTTCAGAAAAGCTGAACGAAGCACAGCCGAAAGCGGACTATTTTGACTCTTTTGTGAATCCCGCGAACTGTACCAACATCAGAGACACCGCAAAGGAGCTTGGCGTACCGGAGAAAACATTCTGCAAATTCCTGCAAAACGAGAAGTATCTCTATCGCTGCCCTGCCGGAAACCTCATGCCGTACAGCAAGAAGAGCAACGACGGACTGTTCGTGGTGCGCGACTACTACCGCCGCGGTCATTTCGGAACGTACACCCTCATCACGCCGAGCGGAAAGAACCTGTTCCGTATGCTGTTTGGTCAGGTGGGAATGTGAAAAGGAGGAGCTGCCATATGAAATATACCTATAGAACCTGCTGTCATCCTGCGCTTGGCAGAATCCGCACTATCTGCGACGGGAAAATGCTTCTGCTCTGTGCAAGCGACCTTGGACGTATGCTCGGCTTTAAAAATCCTGAAAAATATGTGAAAAAGCACTGTCCGCATATGCAAAAGTATGCTTACCCCGGAATGGAGAGAAAGATGTACTTTGCAAATGCCGCGGAAGCCGATGTTTTGCTCGCGGAAACGGATAGCAGAAGCGCGGATATGCTTGAATACTGGCTGTGCAATACTGTAATTCCGGATATTTTCGGAGAATGCCGTGACAGAGAAGCCGAGACAGGTCTTTATCTGATTCATGCGCGTGACTACTGCCGGTACGTGTTTGATATTCTGAAAACGTGCCGCTGTCTGTATGTTCTCGCAAACACTGTATCGGACACAGAAGCAAGTGATTCCGCGAAATACTGCGCCGAGGTGATGCTGGGACAGTGCGCGGAAACATTGGCGGCGTATGGTTTTTCCATGGAAGATATGGAGTGTGCACGCCGAGAGAGAATTGAAGCTTTGTTTGAGCATGATGTGATCTCCCCTGAGGAAGGCGGATATTTCCCGTGTAACCCCTATGCCGAAGCGTAACATTCGTCTAGAGTTCACCGCAGAAGAACGGCGGAATCCCTCACTAAAAAAGCTGATACGCAAAGCCGAGAAAGCCGCGGAAAAGCTCGATAAAGTTCAAGCCAAACTCCCCACAAAAATCAACGGACAGGAGAAAAAGCCGCCGTCAAAGCTTGTCCACATCACAGCCGATACTCCTATCGACGTACTCGCCACACAGTTCCACCGTGAAGCAAAGGAATCCGACAATACCGCCGCAGAAGCCGTGGATGCCGGAATCGGTGCTTTGCAGACAGTGCACGAGGTGTCGTATCACAAAAAACTGAAGCCGTACAGAGCCGCAGTGCGTGCAGAGAAAAAAGCGGATGCTGCTAACCTTAGCGCACTCGGGAAGGAAACGCAGGAGATAACAAAAAGCTCCCGAATGCAGCAGAAACGCTACATCAAAAGGGAGTACATGAAAGCCAAACGCTCATCCGAAAATACCGCAAAAGCATCGGAGATAGCGGCACGTGCGGCGGCAGATACGGCTGAAAAAGCAAAACAGGCTGTAGAATTTGTCCGCACTCATCCGAAAGGCGTGGTTATCGCACTTGCCATAGCTCTCGTTCTGCTCATTTTTACCTCACTTGTTTCTTCGTGTTCCGTTATGCTTGAGGGAATGCTTGGCGGCGTCGGCGCTTCCACATACCAAAGCGAGGAAGAAGATATGCTTGAAGCGGAGGAGGCATACCGCTCAATGGAGGAGGAATTACAGTATACGCTTGATAATTACAAATTTCTGTATTCGGGATACGACGAATACCGAATTACGGGAGAAGTGAGCGGACACGACCCATATGTGCTGACTTCCATCCTCTCGGCAATGTACGGAAAATACACCATAGAAGATGTGCATGATATGCTTGAGAGAATATTCTCACTGCAATATCTGCTTGAAGAAAGAGTACGCAGAGGTGTTTGTACGGTAAAGCTCACTGTGAAGCCGCTGGAAGATATAGCAAAGTCAATCCTGACGGACGAGCAGTACGAGCGGTACAAGCTCTACATGGAGACAAAAGGGAATTATCCTGAGCTGTTTTCATCCGAACAAACCATTGCGGTCATGAGTATGCCGCTCGCTGAATCCGACACATTCACAAAAGTCAAAGCGGAAGCGGAAAAATTCCTCGGCTATCCCTATGTCTGGGGCGGCAGTTCTCCAGAAACCTCCTTTGACTGCTCCGGATTTGTTTCTTGGGTATACAACCATTCGGGATGGAGTATAGGAAGATGTACCGCACAGGGACTGTACAATATCTGCACTCACGTGTCCGAAGACGAAGTACAGCCGGGAGATCTTGTGTTTTTCAAGGGAACATACGCTACATACGGTGTATCTCACGTCGGAATCTACGTGGGAAATGCGGAAATGCTGCACTGCGGAGATCCGATTTCCTATGCCGACCTGACTCTGCCGTACTGGAAACAGCATTTTTTCGCATACGGAAGACTGCCTTGAGGCTGAAAGGAGAAATATGAATCCCAAAATATCCAAACTGAAAGCGGAGAAAGAGAAGAATCTCAAAAAAATCGCTGACATGAACGCAAGAAACGAAGAAATCGACAAGCTGATTACGGAGCTCGAAAACCTTGACATAATCGGACTTGTGCGTGAATGCCGCATCACACCCGAGGAACTTGCGAAACTGCTCAAAAATATCACGGAGGAAAAAGCATGACAAAAAGAATTCTTTCGCTTACCATAACGCTAATCTGTATCACCCTGTTCTCCCTTCCGTCCTATGCAATGGCTGAACCTGACGCGGAAGAAACCTACCCGCCGCTCACGGAAGAGGGAAACATGACGGTGACGGACGACATATATCAGCTCATTGTCGAGAAAATCACGCAGACGGGAGAGGACGGAGCGGAAGTTATCGAGACGACTGTGATTGAAAACAAGCAGTTCATCACGGTTCACACACGCTCAGGTGCTGAATTTTACATCATAATCGACCGAAGCCGTGACAGCGAGAACGTGTATTTTCTAAATCAGGTAGACGACGAGGATTTGTTCGCTCTGCTTGAAGCTAACGACTCTGCAACGCCATGCACCTGTGCGGAAAAATGTGTTCCGGGAGAAGTGAATACCGACTGTGACGTGTGCAGGATGAATATGAAGTCTTGTACGGGGAAAGAAGTGCAAAAAGCGGAGGTAACGGAAACTTCGCCGGAGCCTGAGCAGAAAAAAGCAAATCCTATGCCGATTGTCGTTCTCATTCTGCTGATCGGCGGAGGCGCGGCTGTGTATTTCTTGAAATTCCGCAAGAACAAGCCGAAAACGAGCGGAACAACGGACCTTGACGATTACGACTACGGAGAAGAAGATGAAACGGAATACGAAGGAGAAGAAGAAAATGAGTAAGTTGATTATCGCGGAAAAGCCCAGCGTCGCACAGTCCATTGCAAAGGTTCTTGGTGCAACTTCTCGAAAAGAAGGTTACATCGAGGGTGGAAATTACATAGTAACATGGTGCGTCGGACATCTTGCGGCAATGGCAAACGCGGAGGTCTACGACGAAAAATACGCAAAATGGAGATACGACGACCTGCCGATTGTGCCGCAGAAATGGGAGTATATTCCGGAAAAAGACAAAACAAAGCAGTTTGAAGTGATTCGGGAGCTTATGAACCGAGATGATGTTGACGAAATTATCAATGCCTGTGACGCGGGACGTGAGGGGGAGCTTATCTTCCGAACGGTCTACTACCTTGCCGGATGCACAAAAACGATGAAGCGATTGTGGATTTCCTCTATGGAAGACGAAGCTATTCGTGAGGGAATGAAAAAACTGCGTCCCGGCAGTGAGTATGACGGACTGTACCGTTCGGCACTGTGCAGAAGCCGCGCGGATTGGCTTGTAGGGATAAACGCAACGAGACTGTTCTCAATACTGTACCATAGAAAACTGAACGTAGGACGCGTGGTGTCCCCGACTTTATCCTTGATAGTACAGAGAGAGTGCGATATTGACGCGTTCAAGCCGGAGCCTTTCTATACGGTTCAGCTGAGTTGCGATAACTTCACGGCACTTTCCGAGAGATTCAAAGACAGAAATGAAGCCGAGCAGGTTCTTAACTCCTGTGCAAACCATACTGTCACCGTAAAATCAACCGAAAGAAAGGAAAAATCCGAAAGACCGCCGCTGTTGTTTGACCTGACAACGCTTCAGCGAACGGCAAACCGCGAACTCGGGTATACGTCTCAGCAAACGCTTGACTATCTTCAGTCGCTGTATGAGAAAAAGCTCTGTACATACCCTCGCACCGACAGCAGATATTTAACGTATGATATGGTATCACTTATTCCCGAGCTCGTGCGCATATCAGCCGATATATGCAAGGCAGAACAGCCTGTAACCATGAACACTACAATCTGCAACAGCCAAAAAGTTACGGATCATCACGCCATTGTGCCAACCGTCAGTGTTATGAGTGCGGACATATCCGTTCTTCCGACAGGTGAGCGGGAGATTCTGCGCCTTGTGTCCCGTCAGCTTTTGTGCGCCGTATCCGAATCTTTTCAATATGCGGAAACTGTGGCAGTGCTTGACTGTGTGGGACATATTTTCACAGTAAAAGGAAGAGAAACGCTTGCGGACGGTTGGAAAGCGTACATCGATAGTGAACCAAACGAAAAAATTCTGCCCGAATTAAAGGAAAACGGAGAATATCCAGTGAAGTCTGTCTCACTAAAAGAGGGAACAACAACACCTCCCGCGCATTTTATGGAAGATTCACTCCTGCACGCGATGGAGACAGCCGGAAACGAGGATATGCCGGAGGAGGCTGAGCGAAAGGGACTCGGCACACCTGCGACAAGAGCGGCGATTCTGGAAAAGCTCATACATAACGGGTTTGTTGAGAGGAAAAAGTCCGGTAAAAGTGTATTTTTAATGCCAACCCATTCGGCAGTTTCTTTAATTACCGTTCTTCCCGAAAAACTGCGTTCCCCGTCTCTCACAGCTGAGTGGGAGTATCGTTTGAAGCAAATCGAGCATAATAAACTTTCTTACGAGGAATTTCTTGACGATATATCCGCCATGATGAGTGAGATTATCAAAAATTACAAGGTAATTCAAGGAGCAGAGGTTCTGTTCCCGTCAGGTCGAGACGTTATCGGTCGTTGTCCCAGATGCGGAAGCGAGGTTACGGAATCAAAGAAAGGCTTTTTCTGCGAGAACACACAGTGCCGTTTTGGGATGTGGCGCGACAACAAGTTCTGGAAAAGCAAACACGTGACGCTGACAAAAGCACAGGCTTCGGAAATGCTGCAAGGTAAGCGGGTGCATATGAAGGGGCTGTACTCCGAGAAGACCGGCAGGACATACGACGCATACGTAAAGCTTGACGACAACGGAGAGTTTGTACGCTACCGCATGGAATTTGACAGGGGGAGCGGCAAATGAATCTCACTTCCGCCGAAAAAGAGACGATTATCTTAACCTCCGAAGCGGACGATACTGCGAGTGTGTATACCTTTGATGTGCGGCTGAAAAGAAAACTCGCCAATCTTCATAGGCTGTTCCCCGATAAAATCCACCCGATAAATGAAGAAAACCACGGTGCGGTAAACTACACGGTGCCGAAGACTTGTATCGTGATTTACCCGCCGCATACGGAAGAATGGAAAAAGAAAGCAAGAGAACGTGCAAAGATAACGGGATTTAAGTCAAAGAGGAAATCCACATAACCGAATACTGCCCTTGCACGTGCTGCTTACCGGTCAGCCATGCAGGGGCTTTTTTTGTTTGCGAATTCAAAGAAGGAGGTAACAATGCCAGAGACAAAATACACATCCTACGCCGAACTTGCCGATACTACACTGCGCCGTATCACGGAAAACACCGACAACTGGACTGCTTTTCTTTCGTCATGCGCGAATCTGTACAAGTATCCGTTCACCTACCAGCTCATGATATACGCCCAACGCCCTGATGCGACAGCCTGTGCCGATTTTGACACATGGAACAAGCGTATGGGACGTTACGTGAAGCGTGGCTCAACCGGAATCGCACTGATTGACGACAATGGTGACAGACCGAGACTCCGCTATGTGTTTGATATATCCGACACGGGAGCAAGAGCAAATACTCCCGAATTTCACTTGTGGCAATGCGATAAGGAACAGTTTGACGCGGCTCTTCGTGATGCATACGGAGTTGAAACAGGAGAAACTTTCAGCAAAATCGAATCGATATCCGAAACACTTGCCGCGGAATACTGGACAGAGCACAAGCGTGACATTGCCGACATCATTGCGGAATCCTTTCTGGAGGAGTGCGGAAGCCGCTGATTTAAGGTTGTTTTTGCGCCAAAAGCCCCTATATTTTAGCCTTTTACCGCAAAAACTCGATTAATTCAGCGTATCCGATGATATAGATACAGTATCCGTTCGTTTCAGACAGGCTGCGGCGGCGAGCATGACATACGCAGTCCTGCACAGATGCGGCATGAATCCGGATTTGTACATGGACAGCGAGGATTTTCGCTCGATTGTAGAGTTCAATACACCAGAGGATACTCTGAATTAATCGGATTTTTGCGATAAAAGGCTAAAATATAGGGGCTTTTATCGCAAAAATAACCTTAAATCAGAGGCTTCCTCAACACTGCGACAGCGCTCGGTACTGCCGTAAGTGAAATGAGCGAAAAGATACTGAGGACGATAGAGAAAACCGTAAAAAATGCAGAAAGGACAGAGGAACATGAAAACAGGGCTGACTTACACGAGTGTAGGGGAATACAGTCTCCCGAATTTGAAGCTGAGCGGGACGGAGAAAATCGGGAAGTACGGCAGAATGAGGAGGGAATACCTGAAAACACACCGTCCGATACTCTACAACAGGCTCCTTCTCTCGGAGAAACTGTACGCGCATCTTTCGGAGATAGACAGGACAGCGCAGGAGAGAACAGAGCGGATAATGAGCGAGCTGATGAAGCAAAACGGAGTGACAGAGAAGATGAAAGAGGAAAATCCGATGCTTTGGGTGCAGATGATGAACAACTTGAAAGCCCAAGCGGAAGAAGTGATCATGACCGAGCTGATATACAGCTGACCACAAGCGGAGAGCAGATAAGTCTGTTTGACGGGATTGTATTCCCGACGGAATCGGAACAAATCGAATACATAGACAAGGCGGAGACGGAAGCGTTTTCCGCTTTTTCTTTGTCTCAGGAAGAGATTGACACGGTTCTTCGCTATGGCGGCAACGCGGACGACAGCAGAATGCGTATCACAGCGGAGTTTATGAAAGACAAACCGACGGAAGCACATGCGGAATATCTGAAATCCCTGTTTCGCGGAGGCAACGGATTTCATTTAGGTATGCGAGATATATCGGCATGGCATGCGGAAGACGGAATTCGTATTGCTTTTGGCAGACAGGCGGAAAATGCACGCGATGCGCAGGTTATCTTGTGGATGGACGCGGTAAAGCGGATAGACGAGCTTTTAGGTGCGGGAGAATTTACTACAGAAACAGAGCTTGCGGAAGCGGAGGGCAACGAACGTAGACTGGCGGCGCAAGAGCTTGTGTATTTGCAGAGAGACATTCGTGAGGACGTGCGGGACAAGTATTTTGAAAATTCATGGTTTGAGGGCATATTCAGCGAGTCATGCGACCGTATTGCGGATATGCTCTCGAATGATAAAGCACGTGATATTGTCACGGATGCTGCGTCAAGGTTTGCCGAGGACTATGCGAGAGACAAAAGCCTGCTTCTTTTCCGCTATCACAAGCCGGAGGAGACAGCGCGGAAACTGCGGGAACTCTCCGACATGAAGCGCACATTCCGTGGAGGACTGACAGAAATGCCGCCTGCGGAAGAGTTCATCACGGAGGACGAGATAAACCATGTCTTCTCAGGTCGAGGCAGTGGAGTCTCAGGCAGCAGGGCGAGAATATACGAATACTTCACAGCGGAGCACACGGCAAAGGAAAAGCATGACTTTTTGAAAAGCGAATACGGCACAGGAGGACATTCTCATGCTCTGTCAGGTTCGTCGGGAAGCAGTGAATGGCATGACGGCAAGGGGATTCGTCTGCAAAAGAGCGGCTGTCACGACGTGCAGATCTCCTGGCAGAACGCAGTAAATCGGATACAAAATCTCATTCGGAACGATAGATATTTTAAGCCGGAAGTGAAGGATGTTCCGAAAACAGTTGAGCCTGAACCTGAGGTGATGCCTGAAAAAACAGCAGAAAATCCGCTTGTAACGCCTGAAAATTATCGTATTACCGACGACACACTCGGCGAAGCAGGTCCGAAAGCAAAATTCCGCATGAACATGGACGCGATATATGCCTTAAAAATCCTTGAAAACGAAAACCGAAATGCAACACCCGAAGAACAGGAGACTTTGGCAAAATACGTCGGCTGGGGTGGACTTGCAGAAGCTTTTGATGAAGACAATTCCTCATGGATTCGGGAATACAAGGAGCTGAAAGCGGCGCTGACCGATGAAGAATACGCTGCTGCACGTGCTTCCACACTGAACGCACACTACACAAGCCCTACTGTCATCAAAGCAATCTACGAAGCTGTCGGCAATATGGGATTTAAGACGGGCAACATACTGGAGCCGTCAATGGGAGTCGGTAACTTCTTCGGACTTCTGCCGCAGGAAATGAGCAGTTCCAGACTGTATGGAGTGGAGCTTGACTCAATTACCGGCAGAATCACGCGGAAGCTGTACCCGAAAGCGGACATAACCGTGGCGGGATTTGAGACGACTGACAGGCGGGATTTCTTTGATTTGGCAGTGGGGAATGTTCCTTTCGGAAACTACAAAGTGAACGACAAGCTGAATTTTTCCATACACGACTACTTTTTCAGTGCGACTCGTTCCTAAGTGAAAAGCTTAGGTGCAAATTGGAAAGCGAGGTGAAACAGAATATTTGCAAACTAACAATTCGACTGGTGGAATGATGGGGTAACGCCCAGAAACGCCAACCTTAATACTCCGACTGGCTCTGCTCAAAAGGCAGATGTTCAGAAGCTCGGTGAA
>ERZ779861.3450-NODE-3450-length-13139-cov-3.114415_pt1 | contig 13139 bp, 9 predicted proteins | sample MGYA00511558_ERZ779861 | MGnify/ENA primary metagenome ERZ779861 (study PRJEB29588, sample SAMEA2163432) | human gut metagenome | biome: human gut; feature: human-associated habitat; material: faeces | place: Denmark | collected 2008/2010 ... | reverse complement strand
GATACCCATGTGAAGAAGTTAAGGAGTAAGCTTGGTGAAAAAGGTGAGATGATCAAGACCATCTGGGGTATGGGATATAAATTTGAAGTATAGGAAATGGAGTGATTATCTTGAAGCGTTCCATGAAAACAAGACTGGTAGCGATTTTTGTCGTTACCATTGTCATTATTATCGGTGTTATCAGTCTTGCAAACGTTGTGCTTTTGCCATATTTTTATCAGTCCAATAAGGTAGGTCAGATGCAGGGCGTTTATTCGCGTGTTGTCGATATTTGTAAAAATGTGGATTGGAATAAGATGGACAGCGAGCAAAAAGATACAATTTATGATAAGTTAGACCAGCTTTCGAGCAATACCAACATGAGCATTTATCTTGTGCAGATTCGGGTTTACCAAGGGTCTGGTGATATCGCGGAATTAGCGTATGTATATCCGAGTGACAGTGAGCGTTTGCAGCAGGTAACAAAAAACCAACTTGATAAGTACGTAAAATCAATTTATTTTGGGCAAAAGCTAGACGATAACTGTAAAATAATTACACAGACAGCAAATTATTCGATGTATAATGTGTATGACACGAGAGTAGATTCTAATTTTTTGGAACTCACAGGAAAGATGCCCGATAATTACTGGATTTATCTGCGCAGTAATTATCAGAGTATACAGGAAAGTGCCGGTGTATCGAATCAGTTTATGCTGTATGTCGGAATGATTGTGATGATTGCCGGCGTGTTTATTATGTATTTTGTCAGCAATCAATATACGAAGCCGATTCTGCGCCTGGCAGCTCATGCAAAAAACATGCAGAAACTTGACTTTTCAACTCGTTATAAAGATAACCGTGATGATGAAATCGGAGTGCTTGGCAACAGTATGAATGCTTTGTCAGACCGCTTGGAGAAAACCATTTCCGAATTAAAGACAGCGAATAATGAATTGAAGCTGGATTTACAGAGGCGTTCGGAGCAGGAACAGATGCGGCAGGAATTTTTGGCGAATGTTTCGCATGAACTGAAGACGCCGATTGCTTTGATTCAGGGATATGCAGAAGGATTGCAGGAAAATATTAATGATGATGCAGAAAGCCGTGAATTTTACTGTGAAGTCATTGTGGACGAGGCTGACAAGATGAACAAGATGGTAAAAAAACTACTGAGTTTAAATCAGTTAGAGTTTGGAAATGACCAGGTTCATTTTGAGCATTTTGACTTGCGAAGTGTAATTCAGTCGATAGTAAATTCCTCTGATATTTTGTTCCGTCAGAAAGAAGTTACGTTGTCATACCATCCGGATGAGGAACCAATTATGGTCTGGGCAGATGAGTATATGATTGAGGAGGTTGTCAGCAATTATGTGAGCAATGCACTTAATCATGTGAAATACGAGAATAAAATTGAAATTAAGACGATTCGGAAAGGTGACCGTGTATGCACTAGCGTATTCAATACCGGAGATCCGATTCCGGAGGAAGATATGGATAAAATCTGGTCGAAATTTTACAAAGTGGACAAGGCAAGGACAAGAGAATATGGTGGCAATGGAATTGGCTTATCTATCGTAAAAGCCGTTATGGATGCCCATAATCAGAAGTTTGGTGTGAAAAATTATGACAATGGTGTCGAATTTTGGTTTGAACTTGACGTGAAAAGTGTTGATTGATGGACGGGATATGTGCTATAATAAATAAACTGGATTTAATTGTAAAAGGAGGGGTTTTTTGAGACAGATACGTTTTTTATGTACCGTTTTGGCTGTGTCCGTTCTATCCCTTACCGGATGTGCGGATATAAAAAATTTGTCTGAGGAGCAGGAAAATGAAATTGCGGAGTACGCAGCAGGTGTTTTGCTCCAAAATTCTGACAAATATCCGTACCGACTTATCACAAAAAAAGAAAAAGAGGTTACAGAAACGCCGAGTTTACATGCAACGCCGACACCGATGCCGGCGACACCAACACCAACATCGGCAGCTGCACAGGCATCAGATGCACCACAGGAATCGCAGCCGGAACAGACAGCAGCTGCACCGGAAGATTCCAAAAAGGAAGTATCGTTAGATGATTTATATCATCTGAAAGATGTTTCGATTTTGTATACTTCTTATCGTCTGGCAGATAAATACGGAAGTTCACAGATTCGTGCCGAACAGGGGAAAAAACTACTTGTTGCAGAGTTTTCACTAAAAAATAATTCCGGTGCGAAAAAAAAGGTTAAACTGATTGACAGACGAAAAATCACCTATCAGCTGAATGTGGACGGAACAACTTATTCTCCACAGATTAGTTTATTGGAGAATCAACTGGATTATTTGGAAACTGTGATTGCGAAAGGAAAGTCACAGAAGGCAGTGTTAGTATTTCAGGTAGATAAAAATGCGACAAACGCTTCTTCAATTGATTTGTCGATTGAAGAAGGGAATAATAAAACATCAGTGAAAATGAAGTAGGAGGCATTTATGTATCAGGAAAAAAAGAGAAGCTTGTTTTTTGGACTACCGCTTTCTTTTACAACTTACCGGATTGAGGAAAAGGTAGTAAATATTAAAAAAGGTTTTCTCAGAACGGAAGAAGATGATACATTGATGTATCGGATTCAGGATGTAAAACTTGTGACCGGTTTCTTAGAGAGAATTTTCCGTTTAGGAACGGTTGTATGTTATTCGAGTGATGTAACGGACTCAACGCTCGAATTAAAGCATATTCGGCATGCAAAAGAAGTTAAAGATTACATTTTAGTTACCGCAGAACAAGAACGGCGCAAAGTCAGAACCCTTCATACAATGGGGTTGGATGCAGATGCCGGTCAGTTTGATGATATTGATGACATGGAGTAAGGAGGAGAGAGACAATGGCAGTAGAAACAGGAATTTTATTAGAGAGTGGTACCAATGAGCTTGAATTATTGGAGTTTGTGGTTGGTAATCAGCATTATGGAATCAATGTGGCAAAGATTAATGAACTTTGTCCGTATCAAGAGCCAACGATGGTGCCGAATGCACATGAGTACATAGAGGGAATCTTCATGCCGAGAGAACGGCTGATTACCGTAATTAATTTGGCGAAAGCGTTAGGTGTTCCGTCAAGCGGTGACACATCTCATGATATGTATATTATTACGAATTTTAACCGTCTACACACAGCGTTTCATGTTCAGCAGGTGCTTGGTATTCACCGTGTATCATGGAAAGACATCGCAAAACCGGACTCTACCATTAGTGGAAATGGTAAAGGGGTAGCCACAGGCATTACAAAGATTAACGGAAGAATAATTATTGTTCTTGACTTTGAGAAAATTGTTACGGAAGTTAATCCGGAAACGGGACTTAAGCTGTCTGAGATTGAGGCAATGGGTGAGCGCTCCCGTATTGATTACACAATCCTTCTTGCGGAGGATTCACCGCTGCTTCTTGAGATGTTGAAGAAATGCTTGACAAAGGCTGGCTATTCACATTTGATTCCAACAACCAACGGACTGGAAGCATGGAACACTTTGGACCGCATGATGAAAGATGGTGCGGTGATTGGAAAAGATATTTCACTTGTTATTACGGATATTGAAATGCCACAGATGGATGGACATCATCTAACCAAGAAAATTAAAGAAGACCCTAGATTTGAAGGACTTCCGGTTGTTATTTTCTCATCTTTGGTAAATGATGAGATGAAACGTAAAGGAGAGGCACTTGGTGTAGATGCCCAGCTTTCTAAACCGGAGATTGGCAGATTGGTTCATCAGCTGGACCTTTTGCTTAAATAAGAAGTTTGTGCTTTGGTAAGAGGAGGTGTGACATTTGACCTTATGTAGAAAATGTGGAAAAGAAATTCCAGATGGCGAAGAATTGTGTGAAGACTGTAAAAATAAAGAATCACAGATGGATGAGGCTTATCTGGAAGAATTGATGCAGAACATGAGTGATGAAGAGAAAGAACCGGAAAATGCAGGTGAACCGGCACCCGTTATGGACGAACAGGTGGAGGAGAAACCGGCAGAAGAGAAACCGGCAGAAGAAGCTTCTGATGGAGAAGCGGATGTAAATGATCTTTTGGCACTGCTTTCGCAGGATTATGAAGATTATGATGAGTCGGATTCCGCAGTGCAGCCGGAGGAGGAGGTTCAAACAGCAGAGCCTATGGATGAAAGTCCGGCTGAGACTTCTCTTTTTCGGGAAGATGATGAGAAAAGCGTATTTGCCGATGATGCAAATGCTTTATCTGTAGATGATGTTTATGATGATGCACTTTCTGCTGTGGATTACAGTGAGGCAGATGAGGCACCGGAATTCCCTGAAATTGAGGAAGAATTTGTTCCGCAGATGGATGAAGATGCCGGTGATGATTTTGGTGATTTGGCGCTGGATCCTTTGGTATTGGATGATAGTGAAGCGGCTGGTGTGTCCGGAGAGCCGTTGGTGGTTTCAGATGACACAGAGGCAGATGTACAAGATATAAAGCAGGAAAAAGAGAAAAAAGACGGTTTCTTTAAACGTATTTTTGGTAATATCATTACGGAACAGTCCGCAGAGGAAGAAGCCAAAGAGCGTGAGAAAGAGCAGGCTGACGCTGAAGAGAAGAAAGCGGCGAAAGAGGAAAAGAAACAGCAGACAGCAGAGGAAAAGGCAGCAAAAGCAGAGCAGGCAAAAGAAGAAAAAGAAAAAAAAGCAGCAGCAAAGGCAGAACAGGCAGCAGCAAAAGCGGCAGAAAAAGAAGAAAAGAAACGATTAAAAGCCGAGCAGGAAGCCAATGAAGTGGTTGGCAGAATTAATCCGGTTGGTGCTGCGATTGTTATGGTATTTTTCGGACTTCTCTGTGTAGCAGTTGTGTTTGGCAGTCAGGCACTTTCTTATACGACATCCGTAAAAAGTGCGGAGAGTTCTTTTGAACAGCGGGATTATAAGAATGCCTATGATTCTTTGGCAGGAGTTTCTGTTTCGGATTCGTCGAAAGAACTCAAACAGAAGGTGCGTATGTGTATGCAGCTCCAGCGTGAGTATGATGCTTATCAGAATTATTATAAGATGAAGATGTATTTGGAATCCCTGGATTCTTTGATTGGTGGAATTCGTCTTTACGATGCAAACAAAGCAAAAGCGGAGCAGTATGATATGCTCAGCCAGTACAATGAATTGGAGAGTAAACTCGCAAATCAGCTGTACAATGAGTTCGGTGTCAGTGAATCACAGGCACGAAATATTATTGCTTCCGAGACACAAAAGGAATACACAGACCGCTTGCAGGCGATTCTTTTGCAGTGGCAGAAGAGAAATGAAGCGGATGAGAGATAATGAAAAGATAGCTGACCGGTTTTCCGGTCGGCTATTCTAATACAATGACAGAGGTGATACAAAACGATGGTAGCAATTGTGGATTATGATGCAGGAAATATTAAAAGCGTTGAGAAGGCATTACAATATATTGGGGAACATCCGGTGATTACAAGAGATGTGAAAGAAATTAAGAAAGCAGATCATGTAATTGTGCCGGGAGTTGGTGCGTTTGAGGATGCGATGGAAAAGATGAATCGCTATGAACTGACAAAAGTGCTGCAGGATGTGGCGGCATCCGGTACACCGATTATGGGCATTTGTCTTGGGCTACAGTTGTTTTTTGAGCGAAGCGATGAGTCAGAACATGATGTAAAAGGACTTTCACTTCTTCCCGGTGAAATTGTAAGATTTCCGGAAAAAGAAGGATATAAAATTCCGCATATGGGATGGAACTCTTTGAAAATCAATCCGAATTCGAAACTGTTAAAAGGAATTCCGGAGGATGTGTATGTGTATTTTGTTCATTCGTATTATTTAAAAGCCAAACATATTGAAGATGTAGCAGCTACAACGGATTATATTGTTCCGGTACATGCGGCAGTGGAACATGACAATATTTTTGCAACCCAGTTTCATCCGGAGAAGAGCGGAGATGTTGGGCTGGAAATTTTGAAGAATTTTGTTTCCATATAGAATAAGACGAAGATAGGAGGAATTTCGGTGTTTACGAAAAGAGTAATTCCATGTTTGGATGTAAATGAGGGAAGAGTGGTAAAGGGAGTTAATTTTGTTAATTTGATTGATGCGGGAGACCCGGTTTCAGTTGGTGCTGCTTATGGAAAAGCAGGGGCAGATGAATTGGTTTTTTTAGATATTACAGCATCGAGTGATGCAAGAGAGATAAAGGCGAACATGGTTCGTAAAGTGGCGGAAACGGTGTTTATTCCGTTTACGGTAGGCGGCGGAATCCGTACGATTGAGGATTTTCGTATGATTTTGCGCGAGGGTGCGGACAAGGTTGCAGTGAATTCAGCGGCAATTTTAAATCCGACACTTGTATCGGATGCTGCGGATAAATTTGGAAGACAATGTGTCGTTGTTGCGATTGATGCCAAAAGACGGGCGGACGGCAGTGGATGGACAATTTACAAAAATGGCGGTCGTGTAGATATGGGAAAAGATGCCGTGGAATGGGCAATGGAAGCGGAGCGCTTAGGTGCCGGCGAAATTCTTTTGACCAGCATGGACTGTGATGGAACAAAAGACGGCTATGATGTTGAACTGACACGGACGGTTTCTGAAAATGTTTCAATTCCGGTTATTGCATCCGGCGGTGCAGGAACAAAAGAGCATTTTTATGATGCCCTTACGGAAGGAAAAGCGGATGCGGTTTTGGCAGCTTCACTATTCCACTTTAAAGAACTTGAAATCGTTGAATTGAAAAAATACCTGCAAGAGCGGGGGATCAGTGTGCGGTTATAAAAAAAGAGGGAGGTTGTTATGAGTGCTTTGACAGGTGAGTGGGAGCGTGCGTTGCACGAAGAATTTTCTAAAGAATACTATAAAAATTTATTCTTTTTTGTTCGGAAACAATATAGTGAGACAACTGTATATCCAAAGGCAGATGAGATTTTTACGGCCTTTCATCTCACGCCGCTTGAGAAGGTCAAGGTTGTGATTCTGGGACAGGACCCTTACCATAATGAAGGACAGGCGCATGGGCTTTGTTTTTCGGTGAAACCACAGGTGGCAATTCCGCCGTCTCTTGAAAACATTTACAAAGAACTGCACGATGATTTGGGCTGCAAAATTCCAAGCCACGGTTGTCTGACTTCGTGGGCAAAACAAGGTGTTCTACTTTTGAATACGGTGCTTACGGTTCAGGCACATAAGCCGATGTCACACCGTGGTGTCGGCTGGGAAGAGTTTACGGATGCGGCAATTGCTAAATTAAATACACAGGATAGACCAATTGTATTTATTTTATGGGGGAAGCCGGCACAGGAAAAGGCGAAAATGTTGACAAATCCAAAACACCTTGTGCTGAAAGCACCTCATCCAAGCCCTTTGTCGGCATACCGAGGATTCTTTGGCAGTAAACCTTTTAGCCAGACAAATGATTTTTTGTTAAAGAATGGAGAAACTCCAATTCAGTGGGAGATTCCTGAAAAAATAGAAAATGAATTTTGAATAAGACTCAACTGGATGAGCCATATTTCATATAGTGAAGTATGGCTTATTTTATATGGATATCAGTGAATGTTTTCATAGCAAAACTGCCTTTCTAGTGTTTTCTGATTTGAAACTTTGATATCATTAAAAAAATGTAAAAAATTGAAAAAAACTTCTTGATATATGTGATAGGTTTATGTTATACTGGCGATAGTATAAAATTATACTAATCTTGTAACAAATCAAACTAAAAAGATTAAAAGACTGGAGGAATATGATGAGGAGATTGAAGCGAAGCTTTTGGGCAAAAACAGCGGTTGCTGTTGCCTCAATCGCAATTGCAATCGGGGTGATTGGCGGAATTTCATTTGCGTCAAATAATCAGCCTTTTTTGGGAGATTGCATTGAGTACGGAATTGTTTGTAATTATCTGAATCAGACAGCAGATATGGAGACAAACTTTGCCGTAGGTAAGTACCAGGGGAATGGTCATTGGAATGGAAACACGATTTCCGAGAGCAAAGCAAATGCTTCCGGAGAAATTCGGATTGGAGAAGTTGTAGGAGAGTCGAAATTCCGTGGGACGCCTTATGTAGTAGTAAAGGAAAGTGTGAAAGATGAAGTTAAAGCAATGCTTACATCTGTTTCAAACTATGCAGAATCTGTTGTGAAAAAGGCAGATTACACAACACCAAAAGATGTTAAGGACATGAACAATTATCATGTAGACATTACAGGAATTGATGAAGAAGTTGTATATGTGGATGCGGATGCTATGGTTGAAAATATCACTGCAGGGAAAATTCAGAATGGTGGTATTAAGGTTACATTGCGAGCAAATCAGTCCTTAGTATTTAATGTATCATTGAAAGATACTGTTCGCATTCCGGAATATAAGATTACTGTAAAAAATGGAAGTAAAACACACGAGGAAATGGCAGAGTCTGTTGTGTGGAATATGCCTTATGTGACGAATTTGAATTTGAACTCAGATGGTATGAGAGCTACGATAATTGCGCCAAAAGCTTTTGTGAATTTGGGAACTACATCCGAAGGATGGCTGGTATGTGATACGGTTGTCAGCAATTCTGGCGAATGGCATATGATTTCAAAGAAAGTCCCGAAAGTGACACCAACGCCAAAAGTGACAGCAACACCAACACCGAAAGTGACAGCAACACCGACACCGAATGTAACGGCGACACCAACACCAAAGGTAACGGCGACACCAACACCAAAGGTAACGGCGACACCAACACCAAAAGTAACGGCGACACCGACACCAAAAGTGACAGCAACACCAACACCAAAGGTAACGGCAACACCAACACCAAAAGTGACAGCAACACCAACACCGAAGGTAACGGCGACACCAACACCAAAGGTAACGGCGACACCGACACCAAAAGTAACGGCGACACCAACACCAAAAGTGACAGCAACACCGACACCGAAGGTGACGGCGACACCAACACCAAAAGTAACGGCGACACCAACACCGAAGGTGACAGCGACACCAACACCAAAAGTGACAGCAACACCGACACCAACACCAACGGCAACGCCGACAGCTACACCGGAAGTAACACCGACAACTACACCGGAAGTAACACCAACGGCTACTCCGGAGGTAACACCAACGGCTACTCCGGGTGATGATGCAACACCGACACCGGAAGTGACAGCAACAGCTACTCCAAACTTGTTCGATTTTGATGAAGACACACCGAGAGCAAGTAAAGAGCTGACAGACCCGGATACACCAAAAGCATCAGCAACAAGTAAGAAAACAACTACTTTGCTTGATGAAGATGTACCATTATCTGATTCCGCACCGGAGACAGGAGATACAACGAATCTTTTGTTCCCAATGATTGTTATGGGATTGTCTGTATTAGCAATTTTCGGAGTAATTGTATTTAGAAAGAAAATGAACTAAGTTAAGAAGTAAATGAAAAAGAATCTACAAAATGATTCAAAATATAATAAGGAGTTTGCTAAGGCAGACTCCTTATTTCTTACAAATAAAAAGGAGCCGGCCTTTTGGCAGACTCCTAAATTGTGATTCTTTTTATTTGTTTAAATTCTCATTTGCTGTTGCTAACATCAGTTTGATACGATTTAACTGGTTTACTTCGCTGGCGCCGGGATCATAGTCAACGGCTACAACGTTGGCATCTGGGAATGCCTTTCGAATCTGTTTGATAACACCTTTACCAACGACATGGTTTGGCAGACAGCCAAATGGCTGAGTACAAACGATGTTTGGTACATTGCTGTGAATCAATTCAATCATTTCACCTGTGAGAAACCATCCTTCACCGGTCTGGTTACCGTTAGATACGAAAGGCTCTGCATATTTAGCCAGTACGTGAATCTCAGGTGGTGCCTCAAAACGCTTGCTCTCAGCAAGTGCTTTGCAGTATGGCTTGCGGAACTGATTTAACAGCCAGATAGCAGCATTTCCAAGCCACTTACTGGTTTTCTTAAAGCCAAGATGGTCAGCCTTAAATTCACTGTCGTAAGCACTGTACATAAAGAAGTCCAGCATATCAGGGCAGACTGCTTCAGCACCTTCAGCTTCCAAGAGTTCAACAACATGATTGTTAGCTGCCGGGAGATATTTAACTAAAATCTCACCAACGATTCCAACACGTGGTTTTTTCTTTGTTTCATCTAATTCTATTTCATCAAATTCTTTTACGATTTGTCGGATGTTTTTCTTAAGTTCCGACTGCTTTGGTTTTTTCACAGCCTCAATACAGACTTTTTTCCATTTATCGTGAAGAGCGTTTACGGAACCCGGTACCTTCTCGTAAGGGCGGGTACGGTATACGACACGCATAAACAAATCACCGTAGATTAAGCTGTGAATAGCGGCTTTTAACAATCGGTAATTGATGTCAAAGCCGGAGTTTGTTTCCACACCGGCACTTAACGAAATAACAGGAATTTGTTCCATGCCTGCTTTTTTCAGTGCACGGCGGATAAAGCCGATATAGTTCGTTGCACGGCATCCGCCACCGGTTTGGGTAATGATTAAAGCAGTTTTATTTAAATCGTACTCGCCGGATAACAATGCTTTCATGAACTGTCCGACTACAAGAAGAGACGGATAGCATGCATCATTATTTACATATTTTAAGCCGTAATCCAATTCGCCTACGCCGGTAGGAAGCTGGACAAGATTATAACCACAGGCAGCAAGAGCCGGCATTAAAATGTCAAAATGAATTGGTGACATCTGTGGTGCTAAAATCGTGTAACTTTTACGCATTTCTTTTGTAAATTCAACTCGTTTATAGGCTGAATTTTGAGGAGAGGACTTAATTCCCTTGCGTTCGCGGTCTTTCACGGCGGAAATAAGCGAACGGATACGAATTCTTGCGGCACCTAAGTTGTTGACCTCGTCAATTTTAAGAACCGTACATATTTTATTGGAACTTGTCAAAATATCATTGACCTGGTCGGTTGTTACTGCGTCAAGTCCACATCCAAAAGAGTTAAGCTGAATCATATCCAGATTGTTCTGGGTGCGTACAAAACTGGCAGCGGCATAAAGTCTGGAATGATACATCCACTGATCCATCGCAATCGTTGGCCGGTCAACTTTTCCTAAATGGGAAATGCTGTCCTCAGATAATACTGCAATGTCGTAAGATGTAATCAATTCCGGAATACCGTGGTTGATTTCCGGGTCAATATGGTAAGGACGACCGGCTAACACAATACCACGCTTGTTGTTATCTGCCATCCATTTTAATACGCGTTCGCCCTCTAAGCGGATATCATTTCTTGTTTTTTGCAATTCTTCGTATGCCTTGTGGGCAGCTTTTCGAATCTCGCCGGCATCAATATTATTTTCTTTGCCGAGATAGCGTACTAACTCATCGGCAAGAATTTTATCGCTTTCAAAGGAGACGAATGGATTCTGGTAGGTAATCGATTCATCTGCCAATTCTTCTACATTATTTTTGATATTTTCTCCATAAGAAGTGACAATTGGGCAGTTGTAGTGGTTGCCCGCTTCATCAAATTCTTTGCGCTCGTAAGGAACACAAGGGTAAAAAATGTACGAAACGCCCTGGTTTAACAGCCATGAGATATGTCCATGAGCTAACTTTGCCGGATAACATTCCGATTCGCTTGGAATCGATTCGATACCAAGTGAATAAATGTTTCGGTTGGAAGCCGGTGAAAGAACGACTTCGTAGCCAAGTTCCGTAAAGAAAGTAAACCAGTATGGATAATTCTCATACATATTTAATACGCGTGGAATTCCGACCTTGCCGCGATATGCTTTGTCCGCAGATAATGGTTTATAGTGGTCAAAAAGACGCTTATTTTTATAGGCGTAAAGGTTTGGAACGTCACGGTTTGTCTTTTCTTTGCCAAGACCACGTTCACATCGGTTACCGGACACAAACTGACGGCCACCGGTAAAGCGGTTTATTGTAAGGAGACAATGATTGGTACATCCCTTACATCTTGTCATGGAACTTTCAAATTTTAACTCGATAATGTCCTGTAAAGAGAGCATGGAGGAAGTTTCTCCCTCTTCGTAATGCTCACGGGCAATCAGTGCGGCACCAAAAGCACCCATGATACCGGCAATGTCAGGGCGAATTGCCTGACATCCGGAAACACGCTCAAAACTTCGTAATACCGCATCGTTATAGAAAGTACCACCCTGAACAACTACGTTTTTACCGAGATCTTTCGGGTCTGTTAATTTAATTACCTTTAACAGGGCATTTTTAATAACGGAAATAGCAAGTCCGGCAGAAATATCTGCGACCGTAGCTCCTTCTTTTTGTGCCTGTTTTACTTTAGAATTCATAAATACGGTGCAGCGGGAACCCAAATCAATTGGATTTTCGGCAAACAGAGCCAGTTTTGCAAAATCTTTTACTTCATAATTCAACGAGCGTGCAAACGTCTCGATAAAAGAACCACAGCCGGAAGAGCAGGCTTCATTTAACTGTACTTTATCAACAGAATGGTTCTTGATGCTGATACATTTCATATCCTGACCACCGATATCGAGGATACAATCTACATCCGGTTCAAAGAAAGCAGCGGCTTTATAATGGGCAACGGTTTCTACCTCGCCTTCATCTAACATCAGAGCGGATTTGATCAAAGCCTCGCCATAGCCGGTAGAGCAGGAACGGACGATTCTTGCATCCTTTGGCATTTTCGAATAGATATCTTTGATCGCTTTTAACGAAGTCTTTAACGGACTTCCGTTATTGCTGTCATAGAATGAATATAAAAGAGAACCGTCTTCACCGATCACAGCGACTTTTGTTGTTGTAGAACCGGCATCAATACCAAGATAGAGATTTCCTTTATAAGAAGCAAAATCACCCTTTGGTACATCTTTTTTCGAATGTTCTTCTATAAATTCCCGGTATTCTTCTTCATTATTAAAAAGAGGAGGCATACGTGTTACTTCAATTTCCATCTGAATGCCTTCGGCAAGTTTCTGCTTTAAGTTGCCAAGAGAAGTCTGGTGATCTTCTTTGGCGTTCATTGCAGCACCGGATGCTGCGAATAAGTGAGAATGCTCCGGAGCAATGATCTCATCATCGGTCAGATGTAATGTCTCAATAAATGCCTGACGAAGCTGTGTTAAGAAATGAAGCGGACCACCTAAGAACGCTACATTGCCACGGATCGGTTTGCCGCAGGCAAGACCGCTG
>ERZ779861.3446-NODE-3446-length-13153-cov-3.643991_pt1 | contig 13153 bp, 7 predicted proteins | sample MGYA00511558_ERZ779861 | MGnify/ENA primary metagenome ERZ779861 (study PRJEB29588, sample SAMEA2163432) | human gut metagenome | biome: human gut; feature: human-associated habitat; material: faeces | place: Denmark | collected 2008/2010 ... | reverse complement strand
CCCCTGCCGTGAGAAAGCCGTCGCTATCTTCCAGAACAAGGCTGAGATATCAATGTGCCTGCCTTACCTCAAGGATAAAGCCGAGAGCTTCTCGGACAGCATCGTAAACAACACACCGAACGGTCTTATCGTACTTAACGAAAAGCTCGAGGTTCAGCAGATAAACACCGCGGCGCGCAAGATTATGAATATCCGCTCGGCGTCGGATGTACTCGGCGATCTTGTGGTGCGTATTCTTGACCCGAAGGTGTTCCTCGAAGTGCTGAATACCGGACGTGACGTTCGCGACCAGAGAATATACCTTGCCGAATACGGTAAATACGTTGAACAGACCGTCATTTACGATAAAGAGTACCGTCTCCTTATCTGCATAATGCGTGACGTTACCGACGAGGAAAGCGAAAGAGAAAAGAAAGAAAACATAAGCCGTCAGACAGTAGAGATCGCGGATAAGGTCGTTGACAAGCAGATGCGTATCGTACAGGAGATAGCGTCGCTTCTCGGCGAAACCGCGGCGGAAACAAAGATTGCCCTTACTAAACTGAAGGAGTCGATTTCAGATGAATGATCTGTGTGCCGATATCGGATATAAAAGCATAAATCATTACGGTGAACAGCTCTGCGGCGACCATGTTGACATAATCGAGCAGAATGAAAATTCTACCGTTGTGGTGCTTGCGGACGGTCTCGGAAGCGGAGTGAAGGCAAGCATTCTTTCCACGCTCACGTCAAAGATAATTTCAACGATGATGGCGGAGGGGCTTTCGCTTGAGGACTGCGTTGAGACTATCGCCGCTACGCTTCCCGTTTGCTCCGTAAGAGGAGTTGCTTATTCGACATTTACCATAATCCATCTCATTGACAATTCTTACGCGGAGCTTATCCAGTACGATAACCCGCATATAATCCTGATAAGAGATTGCAAAAACTACGACTATCCGATGACTGAGATGAATATCGGCGGCAAGAAGATATACAAATCCCAGATAAAGCTGTGCGAAAACGATATTTTCATTGCGATGAGCGACGGATGTCCCCACGCCGGCATAGGACTTGCGTACAACTTCGGCTGGAAGAGGGAAGATATAACGTCGTTCATGGAGTCCATAGCTCATGTCGGATATACCGCAAAAACTCTTTCGACCATTCTTGTTGACGAGTGCAATAAGCTCTATGAGGATAAGCCGGGAGACGACGCGACAGCCTGCATTGTCCGGATACGCAAGAGAGTGCCGATGAATATGCTCTTCGGTCCTCCGAGAAACCGCGACGACTGCGACAGAATGATGTCACTGTTTTTCTCAAAGGAAGGAAAGCACATCGTCTGCGGCGGTACCACGTCTTCTATTGCGGCGAAATACCTCGGAAAAGAGCTTAAAACAAGCCTGAACTTCGAGAGAAGCGACATTCCTCCGATTGCTGAAATTGAAGGCGTCGATCTCGTTACCGAAGGTGTTATCACCGTCAACCGTGTCGTGGAATATGCAAAGGATTACCTGAGAGACAACGAAAGCTACGAGCAATGGGGATACAAGAGGGACGGCGCGTCGCTTATCTGCCGAATGCTGTTTGAAGAGGCGACGGATATCAACTTCTTCGTTGGCAGAGCAGTGAACCCCGCGCACCAGAACCCTGATCTTCCGATAAACTTCAATATCAAGATGAATCTTGTTGAAGAGCTTTCCGAATGTCTCAAGAAAATGGGTAAGCGAATTAAAGTTATTTATTTCTAAGTAAGAGGTTAATGATAGATGAGAAAATTTGATACTAAAGTACAGCACCTGAAATACAAAGTTCTTCGCGAGGTTGCTCGTCAGGCATGGGCGGACACTCTCCTTGAGAATCTGCTCGACATTCCGAAAATCATAGTTCCGGGAAACACCCCCACTATGAGATGCTGCGTTTATAAAGAGCGCGCTATTCTCGGCGAAAGAGTAAAGCTCGCTATGGGCGGAGACAAGACTAACCCCAATGTTATCGAGGTTATCGAAATCGCATGCGACGAATGTCCTGTCGGCGGATACGAAGTTACAAACGCCTGCCGCGGATGTCTTGCCCACCGTTGTGAGGACGTATGTAAGAGGGGAGCTATTTCCTTTGACGAAAACCACGTTGCTCACATCGACAAGACAAAGTGCGTTGAGTGCGGAGCCTGCGCTAAGGTATGCCCCTACACAGCCATAGTAAGCCGTAAGCGTCCCTGCCAGAACGCCTGCAAGGTCAAAGCCATCTCCATGAACGAGAACAAGGCTGCGGCTATCGACAACAACAAGTGTATCTCCTGCGGCGCGTGCGTATATCAGTGCCCGTTCGGAGCTATCATGGACAAGTCGTACATCCTTGACGCTATAGAGCTTCTCAAGAACCGCGACGGAAAGAACAAGGTTTACGCCATCGTAGCGCCTTCCATCTCCAGCCAGTTTACATACGCAAAGCTCGGTCAGGTTATCACCGGCATGAAAAAGCTCGGATTCCATACCGTAGTTGAAGCTGCTCTCGGAGCTGATATGGTAGCACAGGCTGAATCAAAGGAGCTTGCCGAAAAGGGATTCCTCACAAGCTCATGCTGCCCGGCGTTTGTCGCTTACATAAAGAAGAACTTCCCTGCGCTCGTACCTTTTGTATCGCATAACCTCTCACCTATGGGAGCTATCTCAAAATACATCAAGGAAACCGAAGAAAACGCGAAGATAATCTTCATCGGTCCCTGCACTGCTAAAAAGGCTGAAGTTCAGCTTGATTCCGTAAAGCCGTATGTTGACGTTGTTCTTACATTTGAAGAGCTTCAGGCACTCTTTGACAGCCGCGACCTCGACATTACCACACTTGAAGAGGACGTGCTCGACAACGCTTCCTACTACGGAAGAATCTTCGCTCGCTCCGGCGGTCTTTCCGATGCGGTTGCCGAAGGTCTTAAGGAACAGGGTCTTGAAGACTTCAAGCTCAACGCCTGCGCCTGCGACGGTATTGAAGCCTGCCGTGTAGCTCTGCTTAAAAAGAGCAAGAACCTCCTTGACGCTAACTTCATCGAAGGTATGGCTTGTATCGGCGGTTGTATCGGCGGTGCGGGATGCCTTACACACGGAGAAAAGAGCAAGACCGAGGTTGACAAGTACGGTATGCTCGCTCACGAAAAGACTATAACCGAAGCTGTATCGGTTCTCCGGAAGAAATAAGCTCTGACAAATAATAAATACCGTGACGGTTTTGCTTTTTCCTAATATCGGCTTATATGACAAGTCGGTGCAGTGAAAAAACAGACGAAATCACGGTATTTTTGATTATATTAAACTTCACTAAAGAAAGCGAGAGACAAAATGAGCAAATGCCCCTCACCGGTATTTGTCGACCCGATATACAACGGACCGGCAGATCCTATGGTTATTAAAAATGTACAGAACGGCAAATTCTATATGTTTTACACTCAGCGAAGAGCAAGCACAGCCACGGAGGGAAGCGTTGCCTACTGCTACGGTTCAAAAATCGGAGTAGCCGAAGCATATGATGACGGTTCGTATTGGTACTACCGCGGCGCGCTTGACTTGGAATTTGAATTCGGCGACAACACCTTCTGGGCTCCCGAAATCGTGTGGGACGAAGAATCGGCATTGTACCATATGTATGTCACCTACATCCGCGGAATTCACAGTCACTGGGCAGGAAACGCATCGATTCACCACTACATCTCCGAAGACTTGTTCCACTGGAAGCATATCGGAAAGCTCGAAATCGGCTCAAAGCGTATTATAGACCCGTGCCTGTTCAAGCTTCCGAGCGGTACATGGCGTATGTGGTACAAGGATGAGCGAAGCGGAGCGCACACCTTCTATGCGGACAGCGATGACTTATACAACTGGAAGGATATCGGTCAAGCAACGTTCGACGGAGCGCAGGAAGGACCTAACGTGTTCGAGTTCGGCGGAAAATACTGGCTTATCGCAGACGAGTGGAGAGGACTGGCGATTTATTCCTCTGACGATCTCACCGTTTTCACAAGACAGGAAGGCGTTAATATCCTCTGTGACGTGAGCAACAGACCTCTTGACGGTGCGATAGGAAGACACGCGGACGTCATCAGCTGCGGAGAACACGCGTATATTGTGTATTTCGTCCACTACAACGACACGATGGCAGGCGAAAATCCGAGCAATATCCAGCACGCGCCCACCGTCGTACACATTGCGGAGCTTCACATAAAGGATGGAAAGCTCACCTGCGACAGAAACGAAGAATTCGAGCTTATCTTAAAGTAATGCAAAAATGACTGCAAACCTTGCTTAAACCAAGCGGGAATGCAGTCATTTTGATTTGTCGGGGTAAATTATCTCTTCTGCCAACCTGCGGGTATCTCTTCAAGCGGAGCGGGCAGCTTTACTCCCTTGCCGATTTCGGCGAATCTTTCAGCGAGGTTGTCGCCTACTATTCCGTCCGGATCGGGGCTGAGGTTCATGATAAACGTAACGTTCATGCCGAAGCAGCGGTTCATCAGCTTGAGTGCCCAGTCCGCGCTCTTTACAGGCTGATCCTTGTGCTCGTCGCGGTTGAACCATGTGGTAGTGAGAGTCTGGCAAAGCGCGCCGGGACCTTCAAATCCGTTATCAACATCCTGACCTGCGCCGTTTTCAAAGAATACGATGTCGGTTCCCTTGATTCCTTCGGTGCATCCGATGTTCATGAGAAGGCAGTTCGGCTGGAGCTTTTTGACAAGCGCGTCAACTTCTTCAAAGGGAAGAGTTTTGTATGAAGGACCGCCCCAGGGAGCATTCCATCCGTCAATTACAAGGTACGGTATCTCGCCGTAGTTTGTGAGAAGCTCCGTTATCTGACCGAGCACCATCTCGCGGTGAGCCTCGGTGAATTCATAACGTCCGAGCTTTGAGGTAAGGTCGAGGATTGAGAAGTAAAGTCCCGCCTTCATTCCCTCCGCACGGAACGCACTCAAAAATTCTGCCACAACATCGGTCTTGTTGGTCGCGTTTCTGACGCAGTGCTCGGTGTATTTGCTGTCCCAGAGACAGAAGCCTTCGTGATGCTTTGTGGTGAGAATACCGAAACGGCAGCCTGCGCTCTTCGCTATCTTAGCCCACTTCTTACAGTCGAGGTGACGCGGGTTCCAGTCGGCTTCGTTGAACGGGTATTGTCTCGCGTCTCCTCCGTTTTCCACACCGTATTCCCAGTCGATTATGTCCTTTGAATCGTGGAATTGTGCCGCCGCGCTGTTCCAGTGAATGAACGTGCCGAGACGCTCGTTTACAAAATCCTTTTGCAGTTCTATGAGTTTATCCATAACTTACCTCACATATGATTATTTTTCCGAGATAATTATATCAAAATGTCCACACTATGTCAACCGAAAGCGGAGAGATACAAAAAACTGCGTAAAATACGATAGGTTTTCGTATAATATCGTTGTTTTATCACGTTAGCTGTGGTAGAATAAAACAAAAACGAAATCGGAGAGAGCTATGCCGACAATACAAAAGCCAAAGGACAGGGAGCTTGTCATACTTAACGTAACCGACACACATATCACAAAGAAAGACCTTGACGAAAAGAACGACAGCTTCAGAACAATGTGTTCTACAACGGAAGAGCTTGTGCGCAGAGTGAAGCCCGACCTCATCACCCACACGGGAGACTTTACGTTTGAAAATTCCATTCCGGTGTATGAGTTCTACGCGGATTTTCTTGATAAGTTCGGGATTCCATATGCTTTTGTCTGGGGAAACCACGATAACGAGACCGACATGAACGGACTTCACCGAGCCGCCGCCGCATTTCACGGACATCCTCTGTGCCTGTTTGAGGAAGGGGACGAAAATCTCGGAAGCGGAAACTATGTCATCGAGATAGAGGAGAGCGGAAAAGCAGTCGAGGCGCTCATCATGATGGACACGCACGATAAGACCTTTACAGAAGACGACTGGTCATTCGCGCATCTCACGGAAAAACAGCTCGAGTGGTACGAGGACAGAGTGCGGGAGCTGAAAGAGAAGGGCTGCGGCGAGAGCATACTGTTCACCCATATGCCGATTTACGCCTACAAGACCGCGTACAATGCCGCCGTGAAGAATCCCGAATACAGAGCGGGACTGTGGGAGAGCTACGGCAGCGGAATATGGAATGAAGGCTACAAGGACTCCATCGGCGTGAAGTGGGAAGACATATGCTGTCCGAAGGCTGACGACGGTGTGCTCGGGAAGCTGACGGAATGCGGACACACGAAATACGCTTTCTGCGGACATGAACACGTGAACAATTTCTCGATAAACTACTGCGGAGTACGCCTTACATACGCACTGAAAACCGGACCCGGCGCGTACTGGGAACCCGAGATGAACGGCGGAACGGTGATAAAGATAGGCTCTCGCGGACTGTGCGATATGTATCACGAATACGTTGTCCCCGAAAGACTGAAATAACAAAAAATCCTCCGTATGACATTTGTTTTTGCCATACAGAGGATCTTTTTATTTGGCGTTTGTTTTATCAGTTAACCTCGGCGTAGATGTAGCAGGGGGAGTAATTATTTCTGCTTGTGGAGATGTATCCGTTCGAATAACGGAGATAGTACGAACCGAGGGCGAGACGGTTATAGGAATAAGATACGTTTGAGCCGTATGTGCTGAGCGAAACTGAGGAGTAATAACCGTAGGATCTGCTGAGGTAGTAGGTTCTTGAGCCATAGCTGAATCCGAGCTTATTGCTTGAGTATTCCCAAAGCATATCATCCGTTACCTCGGAGGTGATTTCGCCGTTATTTATCGTGACAGCAGTTGCTCCGAGCGACGTACCGTTGTGTGTCAGAGCGTAGTATGTGCCGCCGTTATAAAGTGTGATGATATATTTGCCGCCGGAGGTGAGGGAAGAAACATATTCGTATGATGTAGAGGATATTTCTTCGGTGTAGCTGTCGCCGCAGTTCTTGCAGGTGTAGAGGTAGTATCCTTTCTCTTCCGTGCATTCATAGTCGTGACCGTATGCTTTGATGGTTTCGGTGTAGCTGTCTCCGCATCCTGTGCAGGTGTATGTTACTGTTCCGTCGTCGGTGCAGGTAGCTGCTGATGTGACTTCGGAAACATAGTCATGCTCGTGAACGCTTACAACATATTTTGTTCCGCCGATGACTGTGCTTGTCTTGCCGCCGGAAACAGCAGTGATAGTGATATCATAGCTTGCGGGTTCGGATTTGTAAAGCTCCCACTTTTCGTTCTCGTTCACGTTTCCGGGATAGGAAGCCGCGAATGTTGAACTGTAGCGGTCGAGGTATGTTCCGCCGTAGCTGAGTGCGAATTCGCTTCCGAGATCCGATATGTCGATGACCTGCTCGGTTTCGGAGAGAGTGAGGTGTGATGAGCGTGTGCCGGAGGTTATTGTGAGGTAGAGACCGTCGCTGTTTCTTACAGTATAGCCGCCGTCAACCTCTGTTATGGTCCAGAGATAACCCTTGTAGCTGCCGCTTGAAGAATAGCTTGTGCAGGTGAGTCCGTAGACAGTGCCCGCGCCGTCCCATGAGCTGTAGTACGTTGAGGACTCGTCAGTGAGAACCTTGCCGCCGCTTATGATAAGGTATTCGCCGTCCGTGAGGGAAGAAACCGCGTTGTAGCCGCCTTCGTTTGTGTGAACCGTAACAGTTGCGATGGCTGAGTCAATGTCCTCGGTGATGTCTGCGTCGTCTGTGGAGAAGGAGTATGTCTCACCAACGTTAAGCTCAACGTTTACAGTAGGCATTGAAGTCTCTCTGTAAGTGTCGCCGCAGTTCTTGCAGGTGTAAACAAGATCTCCGTCCTCTTCCGTGCATTCATAGTCGTGACCTGTAGCGGGAACAACATCGCTCGTGTAGGAGTCGCCGCAGTTTTCGCAGGTGTAGGTGGTATAGCCGTCCTCTGTGCAGGTAGGCTCTGTTACAACTGAAGTGTAGCTGTGACCTGTAGCTTCAACAACATCGCTCGTGTAGGAGTCGCCGCAGCTTTCGCAGGTGTAGGTGGTATAGCCGTCCTCTGTGCAGGTAGGCTCGGTTACAACTGAAGTGTAGCTGTGACCTGTAGCGGAAACAACGTTGCTTGTGTAGGAGTCGCCGCAGTTTTCGCAGGTGTATGTGGTATAGCCGTCCTCTGTGCAGGTAGGCTCTGTTACAACGGAAGTATAGCTGTGACCTGTTGCGGAAACAACATCGCTCGTGTAGGAGTCGCCGCAGTTTTCGCAGGTGTAGGTGGTATAGCCTTCCTCTGTGCAGGTGGGTTCTGTTACAACTGAAGTGTAGCTGTGACCTGTTGCGGGAGTGGTTTCGGTGTAAGTATCACCGCAGACTGAGCAGGTGTATGTTGTCGTGCCGTCTTCCGTGCAGGTAGGTTCAACAACTGTCGCGGTATACTTGTGTCCTGTAGCGGGAATTACCTTTGTATATGTGTCGCCGCAGTGTGAGCAGGTATAGGTTGCAACTCCGTCTGTTGTGCAGGTTGCGGAGGATATGGTTTCAACATAGTCATGACCGAGTGCGGGAACGGTGCTGTCAGTGTATGTGTCGCCGCAAGTAGAGCAGGTGTGAGTTGTATATCCCTCGTCAGTGCAGGTGGGAGCTGTTAAAACTGAGTTATAGCTGTGACCTGTTGCGGGAGTGGTTTCTGTGTATGTATCTCCGCAGACCGAGCAGGTGTATGTCGTAGTTCCGTCTGCTGTGCAGGTGGGAGCGGTTTCGGAGGTCTTTTCCCATGAGTGGACGTGATTCTCTTCGACCTCGATTACATATTTTACTCCGTCAACAACGTATGAGGTAGTGCCCGCGCCGACTCCGGTGAAGGAAAGCTCGGTAGTGGTGAGTGTGCCTGTCTGTACAGTGCCGGATGCAGCAGCGCGAGTGAATGTTGAGCCGCTTAAGCTGCCCCATGCGATTTCTGAAAGCTGCCACCAGTAGCTGCGCGCAGTAGTTATAACCACCTGAATGTAGCGGAAGCTCTCGACTGAGGTGGGAACGGTGTAGGTATTTGTTGTGGCTGAGCTTCTGCTGCTTGTGAATGTGCCTATAGTAGTCCAGTTGTAGCCGTCGCTTGAGAGCTGAACGTTTGCGTTTGTGCAGTAGTCGCCGTGTGCGGGAGCTGAAACCTGAACCGCGTCAAAACGAACTTCTGCTCCGAGGTCTACGCGTGCGTACATTCCGACGGACTGGTTTGCTTCTGACCAGTAGTATGTGGATGTGTTTCCGTCGATGATGTTTGAGATAACGCAGTTGTAGCCGCCCTGGGTGTATCCGGATACAGAGGCTGACGCGCTTGCAGAATACGATACTTCCGCGCCTGTGCCTTCGCTGTAGGTGAGGTTGGCTTTAGCTATGCCGGAGTCGCCGCCAACGGATATTGTCTTTTCTCCGTCAAGTGTGTATGTCTCGGAGGTCTGACCTGTTTTGAGGGAAATATTCTTTCTCGGAAGAAGCTCGGTGTAGCTGTCGCCGCATCTCTTGCAGGCGTAAACAGTGTCGCCGCCGTCGTCTTCTGCCGTGTAGTCATGACCGAGCGCGGGTGTGGTTTCGGTGTAGGTGTCTCCGCAGTCGGTGCAGGTGTAGGTGTTCTTTCCTTCTTCCGTGCAGGTAGGTTCTTGGGAGGATGTCAGCTGATAGTTGTGTATCTGTGCCGGAGGATCTGTGTTCAGCGTGCCGTCCGCATTGAATCCACCGGGAACTACGGAAGTGTCAAAGTTATATGTGTATGAGCCGTCCATTGCAAGACCCATAGCGCGGAGGGGAAGTCTGATTTTCTTTGCTTCCTGCGTTTCTGTTTCGGCACCCGGATAGTCGCTCCACATACAGAACATTCCGCCGAGGACTGACGAAGATGAAAGCGTAGTGCCGCAGACCTTGTAGTTGCTCCAGTTTGAAGCATAGGTGTAGCCTGAATCAAAGTTATCGCTCTTGCCGAGGACGTAGTAGAAGTCGCCGGTCGTGTTGATTATCTTGAAGCCGTCGCTTGCGAGGTTAGCGGCAGTACGGGGTGTGTATCCGCTCCAACCGCCAGACCAGTAGCAGACAACGATGTCCTTGTCAAATGTGTATGTAGTTGAGCCGACAGATGCGCTTGTTTTGTTCGCAAACTCGATACCGTCGTTGAATGCGATAGGAGTAAGACCTGCGGCTTTGACCATAGCGGCGATTTCGTTTACGTATTTTATGAAATAACCGTACTTTCCGCTGCTCTGGAAACTGCCGAAGCCCATGGAGCCGGAGGTGTAGCGGTCGTTTGCGTATTCGTCAGCACCGAAGTTGAAGTATGTGCAGCCCTTTGCGGCAAAATAGTCGATGTACTTCTGTACGAATGCCTGTGAGAAAGCAACAGCGGTGGTGTTTGTAACATCGATGGTTCTCACCGAGCCGTTGTAGCTGCAATTTGTTCCCGTGAGAGAGGTTGCGGCGCTGAGAATTGCGTCCATGTGTCCGGGAGTGTTTAGAAGCGGGATTATCTCAATTCCGGAGGAAGCTGCCGCAGAGAAAATCTCGTTCATTTCGCTCTCTGTCCACTCGCCTGTTGAAGCAGTGGTGTATGAGTTGTTTCCGGAGATAACAGCAACCTTTACTGCTTCGCTTGAATAAGTCTTTGAGCCGACGGTCAGCGACATATCGTCGAGCAGGAATCGCATACCGTCGTTTCCGACAGCGAGCATTACATGAGTGAATCCGTCGGCTTTGGCTTCATAGATGAGTGATTTCACCCAGTCGACGGTAAAGTACTTTCGTCCGCAGTCCAGCATTGCTATTTTCATGTAGCTGCCGCTGTCTGCCGCGAATACTGCGGTTGGTATTAGGCAAATGAGCATACAAACCGACAGTATCAGAGATAAGATTTTCTTTCCTGATTTTAACATAAATTCCTCCAAAAAATATTTTCTGCTTTATATAATAATAAAGTAGACAAGAAAATAATACACTAATGTCTACTGTTTGTCAACACATTTTGAAAACAATACGACATGAAAAGTTGCGATTTGTCTATATCTACGCAGATTCGAGTGTAAAAATTGCTGTAAACAGTCATAATGTATGTGTTGATTAGTGTATAATATTAAATAATGCACAGAATAAACGTATAAATATAACACGGCTTAATTATGTACGGCTGCGCATAATACGGAAAAGCAAAAAGAGCCTGACGACTTCATGTAAGACGCCAAACTCTCTTTGCCCCCGAAGGGATTTACTTTAATTCAAACTTACTTTGCGGAGATTTCGTTTTCGTATTTCTCGATCATCTTCTTGAACGTGTGACCCGAGCTGTAGTCGGGATGAGCGTGTTTTTTGAGCTTTTCGAGGTATTTTTCACTCTTTTCGCCTGTGAAGATTTTTATATCGAGCTTCATTGTTCTCTCGTCAATCGGTGTTGCGTATATCTTATCAATAAAGGTATCTACGAATTCCTTTGTTATCACTCCGTTTTCGCAGTTCTTCTCCGCTTCTTTTAACACGCGGCGTATTCTTTCCATATTCTCTTTAAACTCTTTGCCAGACTCTTGTTTTTCGTGAAGCTCGGCGAGTTCCTGTTCCGCTTTTTTGATATCGCTGTTGCACTGTTCCGTCATGCTTTTGAAGTCCGCTATACTGATGCTGTCAAGTGCGACAAGCTCAAGCAGTTTATTTTTCTTTTTGGCTGCAAGCTCGATTGAAGAGTTCAGGGAATCAATTTGCTTTTCGATGTTGCCGTCGCTGTTCATGCTGAGATACATACGCTCATATTCTTCCATCATTGCCTTTGACGAATCTCTGGTATCGCGGAACACCTCGAATATTATCGGGATGATTTCTCTTTCGTGTATTGTGAATGAGTCGCAGCAATCAGTGCCGTTGTTCAGTTTATTTGCGCAAGTCCATGTGGAGTTTTTGTTGCCTTGTCTGTCTGTCGATGCTCTTCTGTGGTACGATACGCCGCAGCAGGTGCAGAAGAGCTTTCCCGTCAGAAGATTGGCGTGGTTGCAGAGATTTTTTCGGTTCTTAACGTCGTTGCTTCTTTTTTGGAGAATCGCGTTAGCCTGATCCCACAGTTCTTCCGAGACTATTGCCGGAACGATTTCTCCGCTTTCATCTTTGAACATCACCCATTCTTCGGGCGGGAGAAACTTCTGCTTTTTCGTAAACATATCGACGACTCTGACTTTGTTTCCGACGTAGTAGCCTTTGTATTTCGGGTTTGAGATTATGCCGGACATGGTGGTGTGCGCTATCTTTTTGCCGTTATAATTCCTGTAGCCTTTGTCCCAAAAGATTTTTTCGATTTGCTTCATTGAGTAATTGTCGGTTGCGTACATTTCGTAAAGCTCTCGTATCATGGGTGCTTGCTCTTCGTCTATCACGAGCTTTTTGTTGTCCTTTTTATATCCGAAAATGCGGCTGTTCCCGAGAACTACGTTTTCTTTAATGGCTTGCTGATGTCCGAACTTTACGCGGCTTGATAGTTTGCGAAGCTCATCCTGCGCGATTGATGACATTATGGAAAGCCTCAGCTCGGAGTCGTCGTCGAAGGTGTTGATATTGTCGTTCTGGAAGAACACTCCTACGCCGTAGCTCAAGAGCTGTCGTGTGTACCGGATTGAGTCGAGAGTATTTCTCGCGAATCTTGATATCTCTTTTGTGATAATGAGGTCAAACTTATCGGCTTCGGCGTCGCTTATCATTCGGTTGAAATTTTCGCGGTGCTTTGTCGATATGCCGGACAGACCCTCGTCGATATACCCTTCGACAAATGTCCATGCTTTGTTTTTCTTTATCAGATCCTCGTAGAAATTGATTTGGTTTCCGAGCGAATTCAGCTGTTCATCCGACTCCGAGGAAACTCGCGCGTAGAATGTCACTCTCAAGGGAATATCGTAAATGCTTTTTGTTTTCAGCTGCTGTCTTACGTTGTGTATTTCCATTATTATTCCTATAAAAGTTTCGTTGTATCATTATCTATATTATAATAACATAAAGCAAAGAAAAAATCAAGACGGCAAAACAAAAAGAGCGGTTACTGAATAAACAGTCCGCGTCTTTTATCTTATCGCTCGACCGATGCCGAACGACTTTTGATTTTTATTCTCATTTTATTTCTTTGCTCTTCGGTTATAAGACCTTTAGCAAAAAGAGTGTCGTTATAATATGTCAGCCAAAGCTGTTCTATAATGGCTTTTTTTTTTT
>ERZ779861.3444-NODE-3444-length-13154-cov-12.293152_pt1 | contig 13154 bp, 7 predicted proteins | sample MGYA00511558_ERZ779861 | MGnify/ENA primary metagenome ERZ779861 (study PRJEB29588, sample SAMEA2163432) | human gut metagenome | biome: human gut; feature: human-associated habitat; material: faeces | place: Denmark | collected 2008/2010 ... | reverse complement strand
TATAATAATTTTTTAAAAAATGTTATATGTTGCAAAAGTCTTGAAGATAAAGTTCTTGTGATTAATTTGTTAAGGAATAATCTAATTACTTTAGAAGAGGCAAAATCAGTTTACATTGACTTAGATAAATATATTGGTAATAAAAAGCAGACTTTAGTAAATAGTTCGATGCATTGGTTATCTGGATATATATATGAATATAGATTGTCAAAATTATATGATAGTCCAACTAAAGAATTAGAAAAAATAATATTGACCACTAATACTGATTCTTTTCTTCAGTGGTATTATAGTGATGAATTAAATTATCCTTTAGAATTATTGAAAAAAGAGCAATATGATCATTTAGTAGTTTTAGATGGTGTTGGAATTGAATATTTTGATTATATATTAGAAATAATTAAGGAGTATAATAAATTTGTTCTATATGCTAATTATAGTAAATGTTTTTTACCCTCAATTACATCAATACATAAAAATAAATATGAAGGAAAGTATGATTCTTGGATAACTAAATTTGATAAAGATTGTATTCACACTTTATACTATAAAGATTTATCCCAAATACCACTAAAATTGGAAACCTTGAAAGGAATTTTATTAGATATATTTAATAAGTATAGTGGTAAAAAAATAGCATTAATTGCTGATCATGGTTGTACAGCTTTAGGAAAGATTTTTAATTATAAAAAGAAATATTATTTTAACGAAAATGAACATGAAGGTAGATGTATGCGTATTTCTGCGAATACAAAAATTAATTCTACTGAGGATTATTGTGTGATTAATAATAATGAATCTGATTATTTAATTTCAATATCTGGGTACTCTTTAGGTAATACACCTATTAGAGAATCACATGGTGGCGGTACAATAGAAGAAGTAGTTGTTCCGTGTTTAATTATATCTGATAATGTAAATGATGCTATTAATACTAAATATACTGCAAATGTATTAAATAAAATTAATGGTATTGAAAGAAAAGTTTCTATCGAAATTATTCCGGAATTATTATCAAATAATTTACTTTTAATTGAAGAAAATGGATGTGAACATGAAATGATTTTTGCTTCACCAAATATTTGGAAAACCAAAGATAATCTTACTTTAATTAAAAATCAGCATGCTGTAATAAAGTTTGCGGATAAGCAAATAAATATATTAATTGAATCAACAATGGGTATTAATTTGGAAGGAGATGGTTTTGATGATTAATTTAAATAATAAAGTTATGAGTATTTTTGCAGATGAATGCATTTATAAGGAATCTTCAATATATAGTTGTTTTAATGGCTATAATGTTCCTTCCTTTATTAAAGATTGGCTTTTGAAAAGGTATACTACAAATGATAGAACTCCGGATATTATTAAAATAAAGAAATTTTTAAACAATCATATTCCATCTAAAGATGATGATATTAAAAAAAGATTAATGCAAAATGAACAGGTTAAGGTACTAGTTAGGGTTTTGATTGAACCTGATTTGAAAACGAATATATTTAGATTTGCTATTCCTGATTTAGGTATTAGGCTAAGTGATGGAAGAGTTTCTACTTATCTTATGAGTAAAGGCGATATTAAATGTGGAGAGAATTGGGGAATTGTAATATTAGAATATGTTCCTCCTTATGAAAAAGAACATGGATATACAGAAATGGTCTCATTTCAATCTTTTAAACCATACAAACCAGAATATGACTATTTTTGTAGAGCAAGAAATGAGTTTTCTATAGAAGAATGGATAGATTTCTTGTTGACTTGTATGGAGTATAATCCAAATTCTGAACAATTCAATACTATCGAAAAGAAAATTACTTTTCTTTCCAGATTATTGGTTTTTGTTGAACCAAATTTGAACATGATAGAATTAGCTCCAAAAGGAACCGGAAAATCTTATGTCTTTAATAACATTAGCAAGTACGGATGGCATATTAGTGGTGGTAAAGTAACTAGAGCTAAATTATTCTATGATATGAATACTCAGACTCCAGGTCTTTTGGCTTCATATGATTTTGTTGCTATGGATGAAATTAAAACTATCGAATTTGATAATCCAGCAGAAATTTTGGGAGGATTAAAAAATTATCTTGAAAGTGGTATTTATACTGTTGGTAAAACAAGACAAACTTCAGCATGTGGTATGATTCTCTTAGGTAATATTGATTTGAATGAACAGGGATATCCTTTGAATAGAATTTATTTTAATGAATTACCTAAGTTTTTCCATGATACTGCTTTATTGGTAAGATTTCATGGCTTTATTGAAGGATGGAAACTACCTACTATGCAAGAAGACTTAATATTTAATGGTTACACACTTAATATTGAATATTTTAGTGAAATATTAACAATGATGAGAATTAAACCGGAATATGGAGAAATAGTTAAAAAGTTTTTAGTTGTTCCAAATGATGCGGATACAAGAGATAAAAAAGCTATTATAAAATTAGCTACTGGATATTTAAAATTATTATTTCCTCATGTTCGTTCAGAGTATGATATTTCTCCTAGTGATTTTTATGCGTATTGTTTTTTACCAGCCTATGAAAAGAGAAAATTGGTAAAACAACAATTATCTTATATGGATCCACAGTATGAAAAAAGCGCGTTAATGCCTGATATTAAAGTTAAAGGATTTAATGACTAATGATAGAAAAATTTGAAATAATGTTAAAGAACATGGATACTACATATAAAATGTTTTTGTTGAAACATCTTATAGTAGAAGTTTCTAAAGGTTCGGAATGCTTTTCATTTTTTGAGCTTGCATGCGGAATAGTAGCTTCGGCTTGGGATATAATAAATATTAAAGCTAAAAAATTTACCCATCATGATAAATTATTTGATATTTTTACTGATATTTATTATAAAAAAGATGGCATTGATAATTACTCATCATTTGAAGAAGTGTATAATTATTTACTTGATTGCAAACACTCAGATATTATTAAGCAGTTAAATAATATAGTGGCTTATGCACCGTATAGATTAATTATAGATGAAAATATATCGATATTAATTAAGGGGATTCCAGATAAAAAGAAAAATAGTATTATAGAACAATATTCCAAAAATAATATTGATTCATTCTATGTTATATCTAATAAAAATATTAAGATAAGAAAACAATATGTTGATTATATACGATTAAATTCGAGGATGTTAACTAAATGGATTAATAGTAAAATTGATGAAGAATTAGGGTGATAATATGATTTATGCTGATAATGCGGCAACAACAAAACTTGACTTAGAAGCATTTACAGAGATGGAAACTTTTTTATTAGACAAATTTGCTAATTCATCTCAACAATATTCTTTTGCAAAATATTCAAAACAAGCCTTAAAAGAAGCAAGAAAGGTAATTGCTGATTGTATTAATGCTGAACCTGAAGAAATTTATTTTACATCTGGTGGAAGTGAAAGTAATAATTGGGCTTTAAAAAAATTTGGCGCATCAGGGAATGATAAAATAGTTTACGCATCAAATATTGAACACAAATCAATTTTAAATATAAAGGATTATAATTTAGATGTAAATTTATTGAATGTTAATAAAAAAGGTATTGTTTCAAAAAAAGATTTAATTGAAAAATTAAAAAGTAACACAACTGCTAATACAGATTTATTAGTGTCTATAATGGTTGCCAATAATGAAATTGGATGTATTGAACCTATTAAAGAATTAGTTAATATAGTTCACTCTTATGGGGGGATTTTTCATACTGATGCTGTGCAAGCAGTTGGACATATTAAAATTGATGTTAAAGATCTAGGCGTAGATATGTTATCTGCATCTGCTCATAAATTCAATGGCCCTAAAGGAATAGGATTTCTATATATAAAAAAAGGTACATTAATAAATTCATTAATTGATGGTGGATCACAAGAACAGGGGATCCGTGGTGGAACTGAAAATGTTGCTGCTATTGTAGCTATGGCTATTGCATTAAAGAATAATATAAATTATTTAAATGAAAATCAAAAAAAATTAAGAAATTTACATAAAATATTTATTGATAAATTAATTGAACAGGATATTGATTTTATTGAAAATAGTAATATTAATGGTTTACCTGGTCTAGTTAATATCTCAATACATAATGAAAATGGAGAAGCGATATTACATAGATTGGATTTAAAGAAAATAATAATCTCAACTGGGTCAGCTTGTGATAGCGTAGTAAATCAAATTTCACATGTCATTAGTGCTATTAAAGTCCCTAAAAAATATGCAAGTGGCACTATCAGAGTTAGTTTTGGAAAATATAATACTGAAGACGAAGCTAAGAAAATTGCTGATGAGATTGTAAAAATTGTAAAGAATAAAAATATTTAATTTCTCGAGGTAGTCTATATGGCTACCCTTTTAAAATGTAATGAAAAGAAATAAAATTATTTTATGGATAATATGTTAATGATATAATTAAGATGAAAAAAATATAAAGCAATGATTTGACATTAATTTGTTAATGATATATAATATTAGTGTAAGAAGTAAACGGCTTTGGCGGTCTCAAAATTGGGATATAAAACACGGCTATTTAATGGTTCTTATGCAAGTGAGCACCGATTAAATATCATTGACTTATATAAACATTTTGCAAAGTTAAAAGCCCTTATTATAGGGAACTACCTATATATATATTTCTAATATATATATAGGAGTAGTCTCTTTTGTTGTGGGCTTTTGTTTACCTTCTTAACAAATAAATTTAAGGAGGATTTAAAAATGAAAAAATTAACTGACTACATTGAAGAGGTAGAATATCTACTAGAGTATTCATTCGAAAATGAAAATTTGCTTTTACAAGCATTCACAAGACGTTCTTATTCTCAAGAAAATGGTGGAGAAAACAACGAGGTTCTAGAATTTATTGGAGATAGAGTTTTAGACTATTGTGTTACTAAAATATTAATGGATCGATATGGTTATGTTGAGGAAGAAAAATATGACAAAGAATTTCATGTTAATTTATATGATGATGAAGGAAGTTTAACTGAAATTAAGAAAAAACTAGTTAATAAAAAGATGCTTGCACATCGTATTGATATACTAGGGTTAAAAGATTTCTTATATATGGGTAAAGGAGATATCCAACAACATATGGAAGATGAACCTTCAGTAAAAGAAGATTTATTCGAAGCTATACTTGGTGCAATTGCAATTGATTCAAGATGGAATCAAGAAGTTTTAGAGAATACTGTTTATAAAATGTTGAATATTGTACACTACTTAGATAATGGTTTTACAGATGATGAAGATTATGTAGCGCTTATTCAACAATGGAGTCAAAAAGAACAAGATGGAATACCAATATATGAATTTGAAAAATTAAGTGATGGAACATACGAAGCTCGTTTGTCCTTATTTACACCAAGAGGTACTATTACATATAAATCTAGAGGTTGTAGTAAAACTACAGCCAGAATGCATGTAGCAGAAATTGCATATGGTGATTTAATGGAACATAATGAATTACATACTATAATGGATGAATTACCAGAAGATCTAGATTTAGATAATGCTATTAATGTTTTACAAGAACTTGCTCAAAAAGGTTATATTTCTATGCCAGAATATTCTTATGAAGAAGAACCTAAATATTATGAAAATGGCAACCCTGAATGGGTATGTAATTGTGAAGTAGAAAGTGAAGGATACTATTATCCTGGACAAGCAAGTTCAAAAAAGATGGCTAAGAAAAAAGCAGCATATTGTGCTATATGTGCTATTTGTGGGTTATTTAATAAATATGAAAAATATTAATTTATAATAGATGGTAGTTTAAGATATAACTTAAAAAATAATATTATTGTAGGCAGTTCAGAGTAGCTGCCTTTTATAGTTGCTAAAATTGATTTAGATATTTGATATTATGATAATAATTCGCATATTCCTGCCGCCCCGCTTTGTGTCCAATAATGTCCAAATTTTAGACCTCCCTCTAGCCTCCCTGCAACTGATCCATCGTTCCTGTGTGCTTCTATACCAATATTTATGAGTATTTTGTACAAAAAAAGCTTATAGGCAACCAAATATAGGTTACTTATAAGATATTTTAGTTCTATAATCTTTAGATACATTTTTGGACACTTTGTCATAGTGGAATTGGACACTTGAGCATCATCTGTCCAAAAAGTGTCCAAAAATGATTCTGAACTAGTAATAAGTAAAATAGCTGATAAGTTGCCTGAAATAGGCTTCCTATCGGCTTTTTTTGTTGTATTGTATAGGGAAATGGTGGAAATATAGCAATACCAGATGATAGTAGTGCAGTATTAGGGCATGCGGGCAGTCTAGAATTTGGAAACTTTCCCTCGTGAGCGGGGCGGCAGTCTCGTTCGCATAATAATCAAAAAATCACCATTTTAAAACGTCTTAATAAAATTAACTCATATACAGATGTTTCTTGAAAACTTGAAAAATAGAGGAAAAAATGAGAAGATGGTTAAACGATATTTGCGAACATTAACACTTGTAAAATAAAAAGCTATGTAGTATAATATAAACAATAGATTGATTTTTAAAAAAACTGACTATTTCATTGTTATATTAATGTATAAAAAGTCACCTTTTAGGCATTTAAATTGTTTTATATGTGAAGGAAAATTATTACATTGTTATTAGTAGTATTATTTGGTGCTAGTTTGGTTGGGGGTAATAATACAATAGGTGAAACAAATAATCAGAAGTGGTACATGAATAAAGTATTTTAGTAAATGAAGAAGGTTTTATAGAGGGATATTATATTGTAAAAAATAAAGTATATATTGGTTTACTTATTTTAAGAGCCTTATTCTATAAAGAAGGAAGACTAGTTAGAGCCTACTATATAAATATCAATGAAGAAACTTATGATTTTTATAAATACGACTTTAATATAACAACAAAGTCATGTGTGAGTTAATATATAGTAGTAGTGATTCATATAATAATAGTGAAAACGTATACCATTTCTAAGACAATATTATTGTTATACATATCATTAAACCTCTCTTAGAAAAGGAGAGCTTTTTGTACTAAAAACATATAATAGGGGGTGTTATATATGCTTAAAATTTATTTAGTAAATAAGGTGATTATCTTGGAAAGAATTCTTAATAAAAATAATAATCTTGAAAGGGGCGATATAAAATGAAGAGATTATTTATATTTTTTATGAGTTTAATGTTTGTAATGTGCTTAGCAGGGTGTGATAATGTAAACAAAGATGATTTTGAGAGCTTTATTAATGTGAATAAAACAAATGTTAAAGTTGGAGAGACTATTAAAATTACTGCTTCTATAAAAAACAATAGTAATAAAAGTATCAAAATAAAAGCAAATCATACCGATGTTCAAAAAATTGAAGATATTATAATGATAGGGGTATTTACTGAATTTGATAACCATGATTTTATAGTAAATTCTAAGGGGGGAACATTAAAAAGTTTTAAATTTAAAAAAAATACTTTACTTGAAAAAGAACTAGAATATAAAGTCACATCTTTAAATAATCTTGAAATAGAAGCACAATTCTGTTTTTATATTAAAAATGAATTGATAATTATTAAAAGTGATATTATAAATATAATTGTGGAGAAGTGATATGAAAAAGATATTTAAAATAATATTATTTTGTTTAATTTTTTTCGTGGTTATTATATGTTCAAATATAAATAGTGCCTTTGCGTTTGATGATGATGGTTTATATTATGAAAATTGTAATAAAAGTATTTTGATTCTTAATGACGCTATACAACCATTTAAAATTGAAAATAGATTTAGAAGCGGACTTTTAAGTAACGCTTATTCTGATAATTATGCAGGTTCCTATCTAGATGATAGTGGATTATTAAATATTGGCTATGTAGATGAAGTAGAATTACCAACATATGATAATCAAGTAATTTATGTTAAAAAGGATTATTCGTATAATCTGTTATTAGAAATTCAAAATGCAATTACTTGTAAAATGATTGAATATAATGTAAGTTCTGTAGCATTAGATGAACATTCTAATGAAGTTGATGTTTGTATAAATAATCAAGAAAGTCGCAATTTGTTGATTTCATATTTAAAGGAAATTAATTTATTTTTTTCTGATGCGATAAACATTAGAATTGAAAGTGAAAATGAAATAATTCCTCATAAAAAAACTGCATATGGAGGTGACACAATTAATGATTCTGTAATGTTTTTTCTTTATAGCTATGGAACTATTTGTGTAAACGCATATGACAATGATACTGGAAAATATGGAGTTTTAACAAATGCTCATGTTGCTGATGCTAATACAACGATGTACCATAATGGTAATTTTTTACAAGGTAGTAAACTTGGAACTGCCACAAAAAGACAACATAGTGGGACAATAGATGCAGCTTTTGTTCCATTTGAAGATCAAGATAATTGGGAAGTTACAACTCATGCTAGAATGGGTGATGATGTATATAATAATATAAAATTAGGTAGTCGAGAATTAATTATCCAAGGTGCTCCAGTAAGAAGACTTGGACAAACAACAGGAAATACAACAGGTCATATCTTAAGTACTAATTATAATTGTAATATAAGTTATGATGGCGTTCCAACAATAATTACTAATACCATAAAGTATTCAACAGATTCAGAAGGTGGCGATAGTGGCGGTCCTGTATATTTCAATGGTGGTGGACAAAATTTATTTTTAATTGGAATGCACTTTGCAGGGCCTACTGATCCTACAATTGAATATGGTGTTGGTTGCAATATTTTTAATGTAATAGATGAATTTAATATTACTCCTATGTTAAATGGTACAATTTACGAAACAACAGATTTAAATGAAAATGAGATTAGAATAGATAAATTGAATCCTATTATTCCAATTTCTACTGATTCAGTTAGTACTAAATTTGTAATTCCAACGTATCTGAATGGGAAAATAGTTACTGAAATAGGTGAAGCTGCATTTGAAAATCAAGTTAATGTAACTGAATTTGTTTTACCGGATTACTTAAAAATGATACGAAATTCAGCATTTAAGAATTGTTCTAATTTAACTAGTATAACTATACCAGATACAGTAACGCATCTAGATTCAAATGCTTTTGAAAATTGTTCATATTTGCAAAACGTGACTTTATCAAATAATCTAACTTCAATAGGAAATTCAGCATTTAAAGGTTGTAGTAGTCTTTCCAATATAACTATACCGAATAGCGTTACATATCTAGATTCAAATGCTTTTGAAAACTGCTCTTATTTACAGTCAGTGATATTATCAAATAATCTAACTTCAATAGGAAGTTCAGCATTTAAAGGTTGTAGTAGTCTTTCCAATATAACTATACCGAATAGTGTTATACATCTAGATTCAAATGCTTTTGAAAACTGTTCTTATTTACAGTCAGTGATATTATCAAATAATTTATTTGCTATTGGAAATTCAGTATTTAAAGGTTGTGCAAGTTTAGGAAACATTATTTTACCATCAAGTGTTCAACATATAGATTCAAGTGCTTTCGAAAATTGTACTTATTTAACTGAAGTTAAAGTATTAAGAGAAATAGCAGATATAACACATTTGGGTGAAAAAGTGTTTGATGGATGCTCAAGTTCTCTTCAGATTATTGTACCCCAGAATAGATTGGCCGAATATAAAAATAAAGTATATTGGTCTAGTTATAAAAATAAAATTATTCCTGACAACAATCATTTTGATGATATTAATTTACATTGCTTAGTTGAAAATTCGGAAAACGTTTCATTAAATGTAGGATGTAATAAATTATATTTGCTAAATGTTGAGTGTAATAAATCATATAAATTTTTTACAAATTCTAATACTGAAATTATTATTTACGATGAAAATTTTGAAAAGCTTTACACTGGAGAAAACATATTATATTCATATTTAAGTGTTGGTACTTATTATTTAGATATTAGATATAAGACGAGTACTATTAGTGGTAATATTACTATTAATTATGAATTGCAATGGAAACATAATGGTGAGCAAGTTTATTATAATGATGAACATAATTTATTGACACATTTACATAAAACAGCAGAAGGAACATATCTGAATAAATTATATTACATAAATAATAAAGGAGCAGGGTTTTATAAATTTTACTTAAATGGTGCTGGCGTTGATAGTGCATCAATTATGTATGAAGCAGGTTCAATTACTATTTACAATGAAAGTGATAGGTTAGAGACACAAGTTTTAAATAAATATCCAAATTCAAATACATTAGCTTCCTCAGATGATGGACAAAATATAATGTATGTGTATTTGCCTAGAAATGGGTATTTTTATATTAATATTTTAATGCCTTCAAATAATTATGAATTTTTAAAATGTACTATTTCTTCAGTTGAAAGTGAAGTGATAGACCTATTTAATCTATCAGAATCGACTAATGATGAAGTGCCAATTTTAGATTCTGAAACAACAAAAGGCGACTATATTAAAAAAATATATTTAGAACAAGCAGGTAAGTTTACAGTAGATTATTCATATAGTGGTTTACAAAGTAATGAGATTTTATTCGTTCTAAGTAAATTAAATTATAATAGTTCTTCAAATACCTATTCAATTGAAACCCTAATTTCACAATTGATGGATGGTACAAATGATACATTTACTTCTACATTAAATTTAACTGATGGTATATACTTTGTTGGATACTTCAATAAAGATGATGATGCTGCGTTTGATGTGAGATTTAATAGACTTGTTACTCAATATGATTCTACATTATTATATACAGATCCAGATGCTTATACTGATTGTGGTAGTATGATAAATGTTTATGAGCAAGATATTGTTTCATACAATAGAAGTTATAGAAGTACAACAATTGTAAAAGGATTTACAAGAGTAATATATTTTAAAGCAAATCAAGTTACTCAAGCATCAAGACAAGATTATTACTGGTATTCAAATGATGAATCAGTTGCAACGATATCTATTCATGGAACAGTGCTTGGTGTAGGTATTGGAACTGTTAAGATAATGGCAGTAAATATTGATAACCCATCAATTGTATTTGTTAAGGAGTTTACAGTAATAAACGATTCAAATGTAAATGACGATGAAATTGTTTATGAAATTAGTGATACACATAATATAAATGATGGAACTTATAAACTAGGACTTAATGTTCAAAATTCACCATTCCCAATGACACAATATTATACTTGGGAAGTTGTATCAAAATCAAGTTCAATTACAAGTGTAACCATTGATGCATGGGGTAATGTAACAATTGATGGAACTGGTTGGATTATAATAAAAGGTAGTGATTATGTGTATAATCCAAAATATAGTGTTGTTTTAAACTTGATTGTTGAGAATGAATAAATTTTTATAATATATTAGGAGTTAGTAGAAATGCTAACTCTTTTCTATATGAAATATTTAGCACTGAAACTATCTAAAATAAAACATTACCACTATATGCAAAAGCATATAGTGGTACACACACAAAAGTTTGTCAAAAAGTTTTCTAATGTTTAAAAGTTCAATAAAATAAACTAAGATGTTAAATTAAATCCCACATTGTTGCTTTTTAAGGATGTGTTAAAACCTGTATCTATATTTAGACAAATCTAAATCAAAACTTCCTTTTTCAGACTTTTTATTCATAAAAGAAACTTTGGTGTTCAATTTGTCTATGCTAAGAAGAATTTAAAATTGCGAAAGTTGATTACTTCATTATAATAAAATAAAGCGTTCAAAATTAAATTTTTAATTAATTAAGATATTGAATTTGATGGATAAGATATAGTAAGAAAGCAGGATTTTATTTTTATAACATGTTTTTCAAATATATAATTTTTAAAAATTATTAAAACAAAAAAATTTCCAAAATTAGAAAAAATATTCTTGAATATTCTAATTTCAAGTGTAAAAAATAATGTTGAAATAAAATGTTTTATAACAATATAGAACTTTTATAATTTTTACAAGAAGGAGGAAATTTATGAAAAAATTTTTATTATGTGCAGTATGCTTATTTACTTTAATTGGTATTGGAACAGGATGTAAAAAACACAAAATAACTGGTATTGAAGTTACAAATCATCAGTTAGTTGTATTAAAAGGAACAGAGTTAAGCGGATTAAAAGTAAATACTATTTTTGATGATGAATCAAAAGGAGATCTTGTTGATGTTACTTCTAGTATGATTTCAGGTTATGATAAAAATAAAACAGGTAATCAAGAAGTAAAAATAACTCATGAAGGTCAAGAATTTACTTATACTATCTTTGTGGCAGATAAAATCATTAACAATGCAACTGAGTTGAGAACAGCTTTACAAAATCAAAAAGATGGTGAGGCATTAGCACTTAAGAGTGGAACGTATAGTATTGATCGTGATGAAACAACTCAATATGAAAATCAAACAGGTTTTTATTTTTTGGTTACCGCAAATAATTTAACATTAAAAGGAATCGGGGATGTTACCATTAAAAGCACAGTTGAAACACCAAATACGGCATGGGCTAATCAAAACTTTGTCACAATAGTTGGCAATAACACGACAATTGATGGTATCAACTTTCAATGTAAAAAAGAACCAAACAAGGTTATTGAAATACTAGGAAAAAATACGACTCTAAAAAACATTAAAATTGAGCCTATGGATACAACAAAATATGCAGGTAGTATTTATTTAAGTACAAAAGAAGGAAATACAACACTTGAAAATGTTAGTTTAAAATATGGCCGTATTACGACAACAGGAGCTACTGGTTCTACTTTAACACTAAAAAATGTTACTATTGATTTTGCAGGAGCATATTTAGACGACACAACAAAAGAATCAACATATTGGGGATTTGATAATTCACGTTCTAAAATTACTGTTAATGCAACAAATAGTAAGATTATTGTTTCAAAAGAATTTAAAGCAGCAGAAAACTATCAAGAATTTAAAGATCAATTACCTACTGGTTTAACAGTAGAAGAAAATAAATAATTATTTATTTAGAATATACCTTATGATAAATTCATAAGGTATATTTTTCATTGAAAAAGTATAGAAATGATATATTATTTGAAATAGAATACTTGCATAAAAGAAAAAAATAAATAAAATATATGATATAATTAATCTTATAGAGAGGAAGGAATGTTTATGCAAAATAATGACAGAAATAATTATAAAAAAATTAA
>ERZ779861.3443-NODE-3443-length-13155-cov-3.221221_pt1 | contig 13155 bp, 9 predicted proteins | sample MGYA00511558_ERZ779861 | MGnify/ENA primary metagenome ERZ779861 (study PRJEB29588, sample SAMEA2163432) | human gut metagenome | biome: human gut; feature: human-associated habitat; material: faeces | place: Denmark | collected 2008/2010 ... | reverse complement strand
TCAATGGCATAAGCCACCGCCTGCCGGACAGCGGCATCGTTAAACGGAGCCTCCTGTGTATTGAAGCCGATAAAACGGCTGTTGGAAATGCTGTCATCCAATACGGTGCCAATTCCATCCGCAGAGGAAAGTTCGGTATAACCAGCAAAGCTCAAACGGGATGTACCCGCAAGCAGATCCACTTCGCCATTGCGCAGAGCGAGAATTGCAGCATCGGGATCCGCGATCACTTTTACGGTAAATTCGTCCACATCAGGCTGTTCTCCCCAATAATTGGGATTGCGGACGAAAGTATAAGAGGTTCCGTCACCGTCCCCGGCATACATATAGGGGCCAGTCCCCATTGTCTGGGTCAGCAGTTCTTCTTTAGTTGTCAAATCCTCATTAAACGCATTGGGCGATACGATTCCCATTGGGTTGCACATGGCGAGGTCGTTCAAAACACCATAATAAGGAGTGGTAAGATGAATTGCCACGGTATGTTCGTCCACCACTTCAATCGACTCCGTGAGTGTTCCAATCTTACCAAAGGATGCAATATATGCTCCCAAATTGGAGAATGCCGCCTCTAAGCTGGTTTTTACTGCTTCCGCATTGAGGTCAGCACCATCCGAAAACTTCACGCCTTCTTTGAGATGGAAAGTGTAGGTCAGTCCATCATCGCTGATGTCCCACGTTTCGGCCAGCCCAGCCTTAAATTCACCATTTTCCCGAACGACGAGTGTATCGTAGCAGTTACGGGCATAGTAGGTGAAACCGTAAGTACCATTGGAAGTGGCAGGGGACATCGCTGGATAGAAGCCGGTGGAAAAATCCCAGCTTTCTGTTGTTGTGATACTTACCGGAGTAGAATCAGAACCGGAAGTATCGGGTGTTGTACTGTTGCAGGCGCAGAGACCAAGCACCATAACGCCCGCCATCATCAGTGCAGCAAGTGATTTTAGTTTCATAAATCAAACCGTCCTTTCGTTTTTTGTATATATCACGCCCCAAGGAGCGTATATACCTATTTCAAATCAAGTGGGAAGCGCGCAAAAGCTGTTTGGTATAGGGGTTTTGAAATATCTTCAGATCCCCATTCCATTGACGGCTTTCGATCAGTTTCCCGTTTTGCATCACATGAATTTCGTCCGCAAGATAAAGCGCCGCGTCAATCTCATGGGTAATGAAAAGATAACTGCATTGTTCTTCCTCCTGAACTCTTTTTAGCAATTCCAAAATACTTTTGCGCAGAATGACATCCAAACCGCTGATGGATTCGTCAAAGACGATATAGCGCGGGGAAACAGCCAGAGCACGGGCAATCCCTACGCGCTTTTGCTGCCCGCCGGATAATTCTCCCGTTTTCTTGTTCGCTGTTTCTTTCGGCAGCCCCATACGGTCAAGCAATTCATAAACTCTGGCCTGCTCTTTATCCTTCGACAAGTCCAGCAGATTTCGGATTGGTTCGGCAATCGCCTGATAAACCGTAAAATGAGGGTCGAGAGCGCTTTTTCCGTCCTGCAATACCAGTTGGATTGCTTTTGCTGTTTCTTTCCGATTCCTTTTCCCTTTGCGGGAAATCGGTTTTCCGTCCAGCAGGATTTGACCGGACGAAGGGGATTCCAGCCCCAAAATCAACCGAGATAGGGTACTTTTCCCGCAGCCGCTTTCTCCCACCAAAGCATAGATACAGTGATCTTCCATAGACAGACTCACATCGGAAACCGCGTCAAACAGCAGCTTATCTTCGCCTCTATACTGTTTGCTTACATTTTTCACCTTCAGCATATACTCACCCCCATCCCAAGTGGATTGCTTCAATCAGTTCCTTGGTATAATCAGCTATTGGATTCTGTAAGACCTCTTGGGCGCAGCCTTGTTCTACCATCTGTCCTTCTTTCAAAATCAGTACATGGCCTCCGACATGCCGTGCAACATCAAAGTCATGGGTGACTAAAAGCAGTGCGCAGCCCTGCTCCTGTAGATGCAGGAATTGCTCCACCGCTTTGTCCCTGTGAATCGCGTCTAAAGCGGTAGTCGGTTCATCGGCAACCACCAGCTTTGCGTTACCGGCAATCGCAAGGGCAATGAGGCAGCGCTGGAGCATACCACCCGAAAGCTGATACGGCCTGCTGCTTAAAATCCTTTTGGTGTCTGTAAGCCCTGCCCGAGACAGCGCCTGTTCATAAAGAGACAAGGCTTCCTTTTTCTTCAAATCTTGATGCAGGTTAAGAAATTCGGCCATTTGAGCACCAATTTTTCTGGAAGGGTCGAGCGCCGTCATCGGATTTTGCGGGATAAAAGCGATTTTATTGCCGTAGTACAGCGCCCGTTCTTTTTCCTTTAGCTGTAAAAGCGATCTGTTATCAAAAAAGATTTCGCCATTCACTTGGAAGGCGCTGCTGTTAAGCAGCCCCAAAATTGCCCGGCAGGTCATCGTTTTTCCGCTTCCTGATTGGCCTAAAAGGATAACTGCACCCGCTTCCTCCAACGAAAAACTGATGTCCTTCACCAAATCCTGATATGGATTTTTAAGCGCAATGCTAAGATGTTCTACCTGTAACAGCTTTTTGCTCATAGCACATCCTCCTGCGGCTGAAGAATGTCCCTAAGCGCCTCGCCAAACAGATTGAAGCCTGCGGCGGCAATGAAAATGCAGATACCGGGGTAAATGAGCAGTTCCGGGTGGGAATACAACGCCACCTGCGCTTCCTCCAGCATTGCGCCCCATTCAGCCGTTCCGCTGGGCAGACCAAGGCCGAGAAACGAAAAGCTGGAAACCGTGAGGATGGCCGAAGCTACGCCCGTTGAAAAATACACCAAAAACTGCGGAAGGATATTGGGAATTAAATGGTGAACAATAAGCTGCCACATTCCACAGCCGGACACCCTCGCGGCGACAATGTAATCCCGCCCAAGTTCCGTTTTGGCATAGGTGCGAATAAGCTGCATAAACCGCGCCCACATGGAGATGACAACCGCCCAAATAATATTTTGCAGGCCATTTCCCAAAACGCCGATAATCGCCACTGCGATAATGAGCGTGGGGAAAGCGATAAATACCTGGCTGATTCCTGTCACAACACGGTCAAACCAGCCGCCGATACACGCTGTCATCATTCCAAGGATTAAACCAATCCCTCCCAACAGAATCAAAATGGGAAGCGCCAGCCCAAGGGATGCTCTTGCACCATAAAGCAAGCGGGATAATTCACACCGCCCAAGCTGATCGGTTCCAAGGGGATAATCGGCGCTCGGCGCTTGATATTTCATCAGTGGATTCACCTCGTCCGGCGCATGGGGAGCCAAAAGCGGTGCGAGAATTGCAACGGCGCAGATCAGCACAATCAGGCCAAGCCCGATGACCGCCTGCGGATTTCTCCATATTTTACGCAGCATCGCTTTCCTCCTTTCTCCACGGGCATAGCAAGTGGTTGAGTATTTCGCCAAACAGTTCGGCCAGAAGATACAGCGCGGCGATAATCAGCATACAAGCGCCAATCGCGTTGGCATCAGCAGCCATAATACAGTTCATCAGGTAGTTGCCCACACCTTTGATAGAAAAGACCTTTTCCACTACGGCGCTTCCAGCAATCAGATAGCTTACATACTGGCAGAACAGGGTGATGACGGGCGGCAGGGCATTGCGGAATACCTTCTTCCAGAGGATCCTGTTTACCGTCATCCCGTTGGCACGGGCAAAGCTCACATAATCACGGTGCATTTCTTCCAGCAGTGAAGCGCGAAATACCCGTACAGTCGAGCAAATCACAGGAAAAGATAAGGTAATGGATGGCAATATCAATCCCATAATCCCCGATGCAGGCGTTACGCTGAAAATCGGGATTTCCACAGCGAAGCCAATCAACAGCAAAAAACCGAGCCAGAACGGAGGAACACAAATTCCAAACAGCGAAACAATCCGCATGATATGGTCCGTCAGCTTGTTCTTTTTGGCCGCGCATAAAACGCCAAGCAGAATTGAAAACACGATAATTTCGGCTAACGACAGAAAAACTAATTGCAGCGTTTGCGGGAAGTAGGCTGCCAAATCCGCAGCCACCTCGTTTGTTGAAAAAATAGATTCCCCAAAGTCGCCGCGAAAGACACCGCCGATCCAGTTCAAATACCGAATCGGAAGCGGCTGATCCAAACCAAGTTCCGCGCGTACCTGTTCAATCACTTCCGGTGTAGGAGAGAGATTTCCACGGCGCACAAGATAAGTGGCTGGGTCTGTACTGGATAATGCAGTCAGGATAAAGCACAGGATGCTTACGCCAAAGAGCAGAACCAGCAGCCGCACGATTCGTTTTATCCAATGAGATTTCACCGTTTCCCTCCTTTCCGGTTAATCAAAGCTAACCATTGTGTCGAAGTAACTGCGGCAGGCGGCATATCGCCCGCCGCAGTGCATAAATTACTGTGCAAGTTTCCAGTTCCGCGCTTTCTGCCGGATATTCCAGAATTTTTGATAGATTCCTTTTTGTTGTATCAGTTCAGCGTGAACGCCTTTTTCTACAATTTTTCCGTTATCCACCACCAAAATCTGATCGGCATCCCGAATCGTGGACAGCCGGTGTGCAATGACAATCAGCGTCTTATTTTTTACCAAAGCGCTGATGGCCTGTTGCAAATGCACCTCGTTTTCCGGGTCAACGCTGGCGGTTGCCTCGTCAAGCAGGATAATCGGCGCGTCCTTGAGCATGGCGCGGGCGATGGAGATCCGCTGCTTTTCTCCACCGGACAGGGTGGAGCCGCCTTCGCCAATTACCGTGTCATATCCTTGTGGCAGAGCAGAGATAAAATCGTGGCAGCAGGCTTTCTTTGCCGCTTCTACCACTTGCTCATGGGTTGCGTCCGGGCAGCCAAACTTAATATTGTTCTCAATAGTATCGTGGAACAGATACACATTTTGAAATACCATGCTCATATTCTTCAAGAGGCTGTCACAGGTAAACTCTTTGACATCGTGGCCGCCTATGGTAATGCTGCCTTCCTGCACATCCCAAAACCGGGCGATCAGCCTTGTAATGGTGGTTTTGCCGCCTCCAGAGGGACCGACAATCGCAGTCATGCTGCCCTGTGGAATGGAAAAACTCACATCCTTCAAAATTGGATTGCCATTCTCATAAGCAAAGGACACATGCTCGAAGCCAATGTCAAAGGAATCCAAAGGGATGTCCCTACCGTTTTCATCAATTTTTTTTGCCTGTTTGATACGCTCTACCCGGTCAAGGGCAGCGTCCATTGTCCGAATCATTGTCGTCATCTGGCCCATAACCTCAATCGGATTGAAGATGGTAAAGGAAGCGATCAGAATAACGGCGAGATTAGCGAAAGACAGGTCGCCGCCAACAGCGAGGATTCCCGCGCACAGCATAATCATGCAGGCCGAAATACGGAACACCATCGAATAGGTCATATTGAGCGGGGTAAATACACGCTCCACCCCATAAGAGGCAGCCGCATTGCTCTCATAGGCATCTTCAATATCGCTCAGATTTTTGTCGCACATATTGAAGGATTTTACAACGGAAATACCTTGCACGTATTCCAATGTGGCCGCAACTGCTTCGGATTGGATTTTCTGCCGCTTTGCAGAGAGCGCCTTTCCTTTTTTCTGCATGTGGCTGTAGATTGGGAAGGAAAGAAGGATGCCTGCCACGAAAATCAAACCGATACGCCAGTCAAAGGCTAAAATGCAACCCGCCATGACAATCATACTCAAAACGCCGGTTGTAACCTTATCAAGAATGTGCATAGAGTAGTTCTCGAGAAAGTTCAAATCCGTTGTAACAGTCGCCGTAATGTCTCCGACACTGTTATCATGGAAAAAGCCCATCGGCACATTCCGCAGCCGGTCGCCCAATGCAATCCGTTCTCTGGCTACAAACTCAAAGCCTGCCGTACTTTGCAGCCGGTAAACCAAGTATTTGAAAAGCATGCGAAGAAGCAAGCCACCGGCAATCAGGCCAACGACGATACCCCATGTTTGGCTTGTGATCGGATGACCAGCCTGAAGCTCCGTTAAAACGATAAACACGGCGGCGATGGGCAGCAAGCCAAACATGGATTCCAGAAAGCCGCAGACAAAGCTGCCCCAAATCCGTTTTGATAAATCTCCGCTTAACCGCAGTACGCGCCGGATAATTTTTAGCATGATTCGCTCACCTCCTGATTCATACTCCAATCCATTGCGCTGATATGGGCTTTCCACATATCCAAATAGGTTTCTGAACGGGATAATAGCTGCTCATGGGTTCCCTGTGCGGAAATCTGCCCGTCCTCCAACACCAAAATCTGATCGGCATACATAATGGTGGAGAGCCGGTGGGCAATGACAATCAGCGTCTTTCCTTTCGTCAGTTTATCAATCGAACGCTGCAATTTATCCTCATTCTCCGGGTCTGTAAAGGCGGTGGCCTCGTCTAAGATTACGATAGGCGCATTTTTGAGGATTGCCCGCGCTATGGCAAGACGCTGGCGTTCCCCGCCGGAAAGCCTTGCACCGGCGTCGCCTGCATTGGTGTCATACCCCTGCGGGAATCTCGCAATAAATTCATCGCATCCGGCCTGTGCAGCCGCCCATTCTACTTCCTTGTCGGTGGCATCCGGTTTACCGATGCGGATATTATCGCGCAGACTCATATTGAACAGAAAGTTGTCCTGCGAGACATAGCTGATCTTCTCCGTCAAATCGGTAAGGGACATTTCACGAATGTCAACGCCGCCCACGAAAACCGCTCCTGCGTTTACATCCCAAAACCGGGCAATCAATTTGGCAAGGGTCGATTTGCCCGAGCCGGAAGGTCCGACAAAGGCAGTTACAGTTCCCGCCTTCGCAGAGAAGGAAACGCCGTGAATGATCTCGCTGTCGCCGTAACCAAAATGGACATCCTTCATCTGCACATCGGCGCTGTCCGTATGCTTTGGCTGCGCCGGTTCCGGCAGTTCTTCCATATCGAGAAGCGCCTGAATACGGGGCTGCACTTCGGAAATGACAGCAAAACTTTCCCAAAACTCGGTAAAGTTCTGCAAGGATCCGACGATTGCCATAGAGAGCAGGATGCACACAATCAGTTCGGCAAGGCTAACCGCACCGCCTGAAATAAGGGCCATTCCAACAGGTAAAACAAAGGCAATCGAGGATGGTAAAATCGCCTGGCTGATGCTCATAAACGGCCAGCAATGCTTATACCACTTTGTCGTGATGTCTCTCACCTTTATGACTGCCGATTGGAACCGCCCCATCGAGGACGCTGTTTGATTAAACGCCTTGATGACCTCCATACCACCCACATACTCCACAATGGTCGAGTTCATATTGACATTGGACATCATGTATTCCTTCATCACTTCACTGCGTCCAAACATCATGCTGTAATAGATCAGGTTTCCCAAAATGGCCGAAACCAAAGCTGCCAGCGCCATACGCCAGTCGCTCACCAGCAAATACAAGATGACAAAAACAGGGACAAGGATGCTGGCGGTCATCTCGGGGATAGCGTGAGCCAGCGGTCCTTCCAATCGTTCCGCATCGTCGATGACAAGCTGCTTAAACTCACCGGACGATTTGCTCTGAATCGTTCCCATAGATACCTTGGACATCTTTTTCATAATCGAAGTACGAATATTTTTGATAATTTCGTAAGCTACCTTGTGGGAGCAAAGCGTCGATTTTGCGTAAAGGGTATGCTTCAAAAGATACCCGCACAGCGCGATAACCGGCAAGAGGATTGCCCAAGTCGTTGTCAGACTGTTTGCCAATGCCTTTTGCAGCAAGATTGCAACCGCGATATATGGAACAATACCAAAAGCAGAGGACAAAACAGATAGGACAACGGCAAATGATAGCTGCGGTTTCTTTTCGTCGGCAAATTTGAGGATTCCTTTATAGGGGGACTCTCTCTTGCCATTTTCTTTTTGCATATACATTTACCCGCCTTTCCGTGTTATTTTCCAAACACAGTTTAGCATAGCAAAACTGCCTGCGCTTTTGTGACCGAATCCGGCGCTTTTATACCCCAATCCGGCAAATCTGCTTTTACAGTGGGTTGCTTTTTGCATGTAAATGTGCTATTATATAGTTAGTGATTGCTAACCAAGATTTTTATGAAAGGAGTTTGGCATTATGCTTTTACAATGGTCCTCGCCCGAATATATGCCGCACTCTTTTCAGATTTCCGGCCTTTCGGGTACCATAGGACAGAAACAAACCGGCAACTGCTTTGATCTCACAAAACAGGTTGCCGATGGTTTGGTGAACATGCAGGAGCTATCTAAGGGATTGTTTTTGGTGCAGTCCGAGATGGCTTTCAAAAAAGAAACGGAACTGTGTGAAGAATATCCAGAGCGCAAGGTGTTTCAGCTTTCCTTTTGCATGAACGGGATTTGTGAATGGAACTATCGGGAATCAGGCAGCGAGTGCTATCAGCTTTCCCCAACACAGTGCAGCTTGCAGTGCGGAACTCTTTCGCAGTGCGTGAGCCATTTCAGTGCGGAAAATCCTTACCGTACATTGAGTATTTCGCTGGAGCAGGAGCGGTTTGCCCCGCTGATGGAAGATTTAGAAGCCATGCATTTAGTCCGGCAGGATAATAAAATCTGTACCCATGTGTTTTCCACCACACCGGAGATACGACTTGTCTTGCAACAGTTATTGGACTGCCCACCCGAACGAAAGCTGCGTAGGCTGTACCTTGAGGGAAAGGTATTAGAATTGGTGTCCCTGTTCTGCGATGAAGTGGTTGGAACACAAAAAAACGACAAGGGAATTTCCCGAGAGGACTACCGTTGTTTGATGAAGGCAAGAGAGATCATTGACAACCATTTTCTTCATCCTTTGACAATCGCACAGATTGCCGAACAATGCTTTTTAAGCGAAACCAAATTGAAGCAGGGCTTCAAGACCTGTTTTAATTGTACGGTCTATGAATACATAGTGGAAAAGCGTATGGAGATGGCCTACCGCCTGTTGCAAAGCGGAAAATACAAGGTGAAAGATGTGGTGTGGATGGTTGGCTATACCAATGCGAGCCATTTTATCGACGCTTTCAGAAAAAGATACGGCGTTACGCCCAGGGAAATTTAGTTTCTAACTTTGCGTGAAGATTTTCGGGGAATTGTTGCTTACCAATTTTCTGCATCATGTTAAATAGGAGAAAAATATGTCTTTCTTTCAAAACACTTGCAAACCAAAAGGATTTGCAGGGAAGGTTATGGTTAATATGATGAACGCCGGTCATGCCGCACTTGCGGAGTGGGGGTTGACACATATAGAAATCCAAGACAATGATTTCTGTCTGGATATTGGCTGCGGTGGAGGGGCTAACCTCAAACGTCTTTTGAAAAAAAGCCCGAATGGACGGATAACGGGCATTGACTATTCCGAAGTTAGTGTTCAAAAATCGAAAAAACTCAATCGAGCAGCAATTCAGGAAAGCCGATGTGAAGTTTTGCAAGGTGATGTTATGAATCTGCCGTTTTCAGGAGACAGTTTTCATTTGGCAACCGCCTTTGAAACGATCTACTTTTGGCCCGATATTCAAGTTGCTTTCCAGCAAGTATATCGTGTGCTTAAAAACGGTGGAACATTTCTAATCTGTAATGAGTCCAATGGAAAAAATACAAAGGACGAAAAATGGACGGGTATCATCCAAGGTATGACAATTTACACTCCCGGGCAGATCGAGAAAGCATTGGAAAATGCCGGGTTTTCAAAAATCGAGGTAGACCAAAACAAAAAAGATTGGCTTTGTTTGGTTTGTAAAAAAGATGATTAAAAAGGTGTGGCAGTATACAACGCTGTCACACCTTTCATTTTACTTCAAATCCATATTCACAGATTGGCAAGCAATGCAAACATGTACATGTTTGCGATTTTGGCGGGGAGCAGACCCGCCAAAACGCTTGTTGAGGGATAACCCCCAAGCCCCCAAGATCGCTACCTTCGGTAGCGGCTGCGCGTCCTGCGAACGCTGAAAAATTTTCAATAAGCAAAAGAAAAACCCTATGCAAATGGTTCGTCCATTCACATAGAGTTTTTTTATTTCCCGTTCACTTGGCATAGGTTAGTATTTTTCTAATACTTCTATATGTTCCTCTGCCATTGGGCCGGTTCCCTTTGCTTTTACTGCTTTTTGACCTGCGCAGGCTCGCCCAGCGCGTCGGGCGGATAGGTACCCTTGATGAAGCGGTAGGTGTCGTCATACATCGAACGGAAATACGGGTCCTCCGAGTGGCAGGACTGCAGCATCACGCCCTTGAGGCCGCCGAGGTAATACATATGCGCGGCGTCCTGCATATAGCGGGTCTGCGCGCCGACGGCGTAGTAGTTGCGCGTATGCTCGACATTCCAGCGCTCCAGGCCGCCGATTTCCAGCTCGATGCACATGCCGAGCAGCTTGGCGGTGTCGGCCGCGTCGTAGAGGCGCTCCTCGGGGATGTCCTGACGGAACGCATAGTTCGGCTGATAGCAGGCCATATCGAAGCCCAGACGACGCCAGTCGTTGTAGCCCGACGCGAGGTAATACGGAATCCACGTCGTGATCATATTCTTCGAGCGGACGTAATCGGTGGTGAAGCGGATCATCTCGAGAAGCTGGCTGTCCTCATAGTCGATCTCCTCGGTGAACCAGTAATAGCCCGAAAGCTGCAAATTTTTATATTTTTTCTCGATGAAACGCTTCTCCTGCTCGTCCACCAGCCATTTGAGCGCGGCGATGCGGTCCTCCAACACGGTGAAATCACGCATTTTGCCGTCGATCTCACCGAAAGCGCGCTGTTCGACGACAGGATAGAGGATGGAGAAAAAGACCTTCAGCTTCAGCTCGGGCAGACCGAGCGCCTGCTTGACCTGCTCGGCGGCTTCCTCGAGCGCGTCCAAATTCTTGCCGGGCAGAAACTGGGTGTCGATGTAATACTGCCACTTGGACTTATCCAGCGGCTTTTTCTTATAGCCTTGATACAGGAAAGCCACGAACGGCAGGAAAAGGTAGCCGTCAAAGAGCGTGTCAACGATTTTGCCGTCCTTCATATAGCCGACGTAGGGCAGCAGGTGCTCGACCTCGAGCGGCGTCTGATCCTCGTGACAGAAATAGGCGAGCGCGACGTCCTTGGCGCCGCCGAGCTGGTCGGCGGAGCAATAGCGGTCGGGATAGATGTCCGCGTCGTAGCGGTCGGGTACGATGTCGCGGGCGTTCGAGGCGTCCTTGGTGCCGATGGCTTCGATCTGGTCGATATAGATATGCACCGGGCAGCAGAAGGTCACGCGCAGGAAGCGGGCCTTAACGGCCGGCTCGATTTTGGCGGCGGCGGTGACGATGTCGGCGTCCGCCTCGGAGCGGAAGCGGTCGATGAGGGCCACGTTTTCAAAGTCCACGCCGTTGACCGACGCGGAAAACGAGACGTTGTTCGGCAGGCGGACGGCCGTTTCCTTCTCCTTCAGCAGGCGGATGCGAACCTCCTGCAGCGACGCAATGGCGCCGATATCGAAAAGAATGCTGCGCGCCACGCCGCGCGTGAAGCGGAACCACGCGGGATCGGAGTAGGTCGCCTGCTGCGCGAGGACGCCGTCGGTCAGGCGGTTCTCGGTATCCGGCGTGTTGAACTGGGGCGTCATATCGACGTCCTTCATGCTGCCGTACGCGATGATGGCCTGTCCTTTGCCGGCGATGAGATTCTGCACCTGCTTATAGTCCGGCTCGGTAGAGGGAAAATAGCTTTCCCCCACCTGTCGGTAGGTATACGGTGTGTAATAACGGTTCGGTGTTTCCATACTGTTCCTCCCTTTCCAAAAAACGCGCTTTAGACGTTTTTGTACGGTTTGTTTACAGCATAGTACCACACTTAAACGGAATTTGCAAGACAAAGCGCGGAATTTCTTCAAAAAATTTTGCCGCGCAAGCGGGAACGGGAAAGCGCAAAAAAGCGGCGCGATATGCGCCGCTTTTTACAGATTCGTGTTTTACGCTCTGGATTTCTTCACGGCAGTCGCGGCAGCAAGTGCGGCTGCTGCAAGGAGGATCGCAGCGGCCACGCCGGCGTCGCCGGTAGAGGGCGTCTGCGAGGAAACGGGCGCTTCAGAGGACGTCGCCGGCGCAGTGGACTCGACAGGCGCCTCGGAGGAAACCACCGGCTCGGAGGTATCCGTCGGCTCGGAGGCGAGCGCGAGCGTCGTATCGCCGTCCGCGTTCCAAGCGTTATACGGCGCGGCGGGCGTCTCGTTGACGGTAATCGGGCCGCTGTGCAGGCAGGTCATATCCACCGCGCCCTCAAGGAAGGTGGGCCAGTAGGAGACCCAGACATCGACAGCTTTGTCCGCCTTATCCAGAATCGAAAGCGGGAAAGAGAGCGCAACGGTGGTATAGTCGCCGTCCTTCTTCGAATCGATGGTGACCTTCGCCGCGTCCTCGGCCGCCCAATCGGCAGCCTTGTTTTCGGTGGTGGAGGTATTGGTCTTGGCGTTCAGCACGCTGAACACGCCGTCGGTGACGGCAACGGTGACAAAATCGGTGTACACGGCAGCATTGGCGTCGTCACGGAACCAGAAGCGGAAAATCTGGCTGACGGTTTCAAAGCTGTCCTTGGTGCGGAAGGAAAAATAGAGGCTTTCGCCGTCGGTGCCCAGTCGGTATTCATAGCCGACGTTCACATTTTCGACGGGCGACGCCCAGAACTCCGCAGCGACGGCGGCGCCGTCAACCGCGATCCAGTCCCCATAGGTGACGTCCTCGGCGGCGGCGAAAACACTGCCCGCAGCGGCGAGCAGCAGCAGCGCCAGCAGAAGTGCTGCGGTTTTTGCGACAGATTTTCTCATGGGTAAAAATCATCCTCTCCATTGAATTGGGTTTGCCGCTCGAGCGGGAGCGGCGACGCACACCGGCGCAAAGAATGCGCCGTCCCTTTTGCCTTGCGGCAGATGTGCGGCGGGATGCTTTATTTGTATTACCCTTCTATTTTACACGATTATCTCACATTTGTCAATCTGCTTTTAACAAAAAAGAAAAATTTATCCATGGATGCACGCAGGCAGCCGAAAAGATACGCGCAGACGGCAGATAAAAAAGCGGGCGGTACGAAACGTACCGCCCGCACAGGGGTGAGCTTTGCTAAACGCGCGCAGGCGCGGATTTTTAATACATTCCGCCGCCCATGCCGCCCATCGAAGCGGCC
>ERZ779861.3437-NODE-3437-length-13170-cov-3.473961_pt1 | contig 13170 bp, 9 predicted proteins | sample MGYA00511558_ERZ779861 | MGnify/ENA primary metagenome ERZ779861 (study PRJEB29588, sample SAMEA2163432) | human gut metagenome | biome: human gut; feature: human-associated habitat; material: faeces | place: Denmark | collected 2008/2010 ... | reverse complement strand
AGGTATGCTCACCTCTTTCACTACGGAGTTTCAGTCCATGCTCTCCACGCTCGACGAGGACGAATGCGCCATAGAACGCGAAGTCTCGCTGGCAACGGGAGAAGCGGCATACGGCATGATGCGTTCTCTGATAGATGAGCTTGAAGCGCAGTGCCCGAAGCTGAAATGCCACCTATACAAAATCAAAAACAATTTCTTCGGCGGTCAGGTCACGGTAACAGGACTTCTCACAGGCGCAGACCTCGCGGAGCAGCTCACGGGAAAGCCCCTCGGAGACACGCTGTACCTCGCAAGAACCACGCTCAGAGCCGAGGGAGAACTTTTCCTTTGCGGAATGTCGCCTGCACAGCTCAGTGAAAAGCTCGGCGGCGTGAATATAGAATTTATCGAAAACGACGGAGCAGCGCTTGTGGAAAACCTGCTCAGGCTGTAATAAAGCCAAACGGAAAGGAGACAATATGTCTAAACCTATAGTAGCGATAGTGGGACGCCCGAATGTCGGAAAGTCCACGCTTTTTAATAAACTTATCGGAGAACGCCGCGCCATAGTCGAAGATACTCCCGGAATCACGAGGGACAGAATCTACGGCGAGACGGAATGGAGAGGAAAAATTCTCGCTGTAATTGATACGGGCGGTATAGAGCCGAAGACGGACGACCTCATCCTGAAAAAAATGCGCGAGCAGGCTCAGATAGCGATAGATACGGCTGACGTTATTATTTTCATGTGCGATATCAGAACGGGACTTCTCGCCGACGACCTTGACATCGCGGTAATGCTGAAGAAGAGCGGCAAGCCCGTCATTCCCGTAATCAACAAAGCCGACAGAATAGGCGACGTTCCCCCGGAATTCTATGAGTTCTATGAGCTTGGCTTTGACATTGACCCCATCGCCATCTCATCCCTTCACGGAAGCGGAAGCGGTGACGTACTTGACGCAGTAATAGACGCGCTCCCCGAATTCGAGCAGGAGGAAGAGGACGACGACACCATCTCCGTTGCGGTTATAGGAAAGCCGAACGCGGGCAAGTCATCCCTTGTAAACCGTGTGCTCGGAGACGAGAGATGCATTGTTTCCGATATTCCCGGCACGACAAGAGACGCTATCGACACGTATTTTGAAAATTCCTTCGGCAAATATAACTTCATCGACACCGCAGGAATCCGCCGCCAGTCAAAGGTTGACGACAAAATCGAGAAGATAAGCGTGCTTCGTGCAAAGATGGCTGTCGACAGAGCGGACGTGTGCCTTATCATGATAGACGCGAACACCGGAATCACCGAGCAGGACGAAAAAATTGCCGGAATCGCTCATGAAGCCGGAAAAGCGTCCATAATCTGCGTAAACAAGTGGGATTTGATAGACAAAGACAACTCCACGACAAACGAATTCAACAAAAAGATATCCGAATCCCTGTCGTATATGTCGTACGCGCCCATTATGTACATCTCCGCAAAGACAGGACAGAGAGTGGACAAGCTGTTTGAGATGATAAACTACGTCCACAACCAGACGAATATGCGCGTGTCCACCGGTATGCTCAACGACGTTCTGGCAGACGCAGTGGCAAGAGTTCAGCCGCCGTCAGACAAGGGCAGAAGACTGAGAATTTACTATATGACGCAGACTCAGGTAGCGCCGCCGACGTTCGTTATCTTCTGCAATATGGCTGAGCTGTTCCATTTCTCATACCAGAGATATATCGAAAACTGCCTTAGACAGACCTTCGGCTTTAAGGGAACTCCGATAAAGCTGATAATCCGCCAAAAGGGCGAGAATGAGGAGAACCTGTAATGCTGCATTTCTTTCTTAGATATGAAACCGGTATGCTCGGACTTATCGGCGCAAACTTCCACGATATTCCGCTTCCGGTCAGCCTGCTTCTGATGCTCGTGTATATCTTCATCCCGTATCTTCTCGGAAGCGTCAACACCGCGATAATCGTCTCAGGCGCAATGTACCATGACGACGTAAGAAATCACGGAAGCGGAAACGCGGGATTCACCAACATGATGCGCAACTACGGTAAAAAAGCCGCAATAATCACGTTCGTCGGAGATATTTTAAAGACAGTTCTCGCCGTGCTCATCGGATGGTGCGTGTTCGGCTACCTTACCGCGTATATTGCGGGACTTGCGTGCCTTATCGGTCATGTGTTCCCCGTGTTCTACAATTTTCGCGGCGGCAAGGGAGTAGTATGTCTCGCGACTATCCTGCTTATGCTTGACTGGAGACTGTTCCTCATCCTGCTTGCGATATTTATAATCCTCGTTCTCGGAACAAAGTATATCTCAGCCGGAAGCGTCATATGCGCCATGCTGTTCCCGCTCATTTTAAACCGTATGAACGACACTCCGTTTAAAATGATAGAGATAATCGCGCTCGCCATAGCCGTGATAATCGTAGTAAAGCACAGAGAAAACATAAAGAGAATATTCAACGGAACCGAGAGCAAGTTTGCCTTCAAAAAGAGCAAGTCTGCCGACGGTGACAAAAAATAACGATGAATAATGAAAAAATAACCGAATTCGCGAGCCTTGTCAAAAAAAGCGCGGACTTCGGTTCACTGAAAAGCGTAACGTTCCATTCTCCCGAAAAAGGAGAGCGGCTCAAGGCAAAGGGAAAGCTCATAACCGTGGGCGGAAAAACCGTTTTGCAGACCGAAACCTCCCTTACCGAGGGCAGAGTTTCGCAGGAAAATGTAAAGACGGATGATATAGAAAAGTACACGGAAAAAATGCTCGAGAGCTTCAAAAAAGCCGACCTTGCCGACGCAAACGGAAACGCCTCCGTTATGATATCGAAAAAAGGCGCGGTAACTCTCCTGAAAAAAGGCAAAATCGGAGAGGGCGAGAAAGCTTTCAAAGCCGAGGAGAACAACAGGGTAAAGAACCGCCTTCTCACGGGAGAGGAAAAATTTCTGCGGGAGCTTGACGTGTCGGACGAAAACGGAAGGGTACACGACAAAAAGCAGTCGAAATTCAGACAGATATGCCGCTTTGCCGAGTACATAGTCGACGCGGAGAAAAAGCTGAACAAGGACGGCGAGCTGTACGTCTGTGACCTGTGCTGCGGAAAGAGCTATCTCAGCTTTGCGGCGTACCATGTTCTCACCGAAGTCTGCGGAAGAGAAGTCGTGATGGACTGCGTGGATCTGAAAAAGAGCGTGATGGACTACTGCGCGGATATCGCCGAAAAATGCGGTATGAGCGGAATGCACTTCTACGCGATGAACATTTCCGACTTTGGTGCCAGACGCGCGCCCGACCTCGTTATATCCCTCCATGCCTGCGATATCGCTACGGATATTGTCCTTGAGTTTGCGGTGAAGAACAAGGCTGAGGCGATTCTCTCAACCCCGTGCTGCCACCATCAAATGAACAACGAGATGGACTGCCCGCCGCTTGACTTTATCGCGAGATATTCAATGCTGAAGCAGAAGCTCGCCGCAGCAGCAACGGACGCACTGAGACTTCTTATGCTCGAGTCCGAAGGCTACAAAACGGACGCGACCGAGCTTATCGACCCCGAAGACACACCGAAAAACATAATGCTTCGCGGATTCAGAAGAAAAAGCTTCGACCCCTGCTCCGACAAAGCGCGGGAGAAGAGAGAAGAATACCGCAGAGCGTACGCATATATGTACGGAAAAGAACCCGAGAACCATTAATATTAATATCTTTAATAAATAGAGGCGGAAAATAATGGAAACAAACGAACTTATCTCGCGAATTTCGAGAGCCGACATAAGCGCGGACGAACGTCTTGAAGCTCTCGGCGAGATCATGAAAAAGGTACGCAGCGGAGAAATAGAGACTCCGGAGCGCGGGATTTTTGTGAACAACCACATCCACACTTCCTACTCCTTCTCGCCGTACACCCCGACCTCCGCTCTGTTCAACGCATGGAGAGCCGGACTGAGAACCGCGGGTATCATGGATCACGACAGCGTAGGCGGAATGCGTGAGTTCATACGCGCCGGAGAAATCATCGGTATGCCGATCACCTGCGGATTCGAATGCAGAGTGAACGTCGACACAACACCGCTCGTCGGCAAAAAAATCAACAACCCCGACCAGTGCTCCTGCGCATATCTTGCAATGCACGGAATCCCGCATCAGAGCATAGACAAGGCTGAAGCTGTGCTGTCAGGGCTTAGAGAGAAGCGCAATGTACGCAACCGCAAAATGTGCGAGAAGATTACCGCTCTCACCGAGGAATACGGAATAACCCTCGACTTCGATAAGGATGTTTATCCTCATTCAAAAGCGGACGAGGGCGGAAGCGTCACGGAAAGACACATCTGCTACGGTCTTACAAAGAAGATAACCGCAAAATATCCCGACAGAGAAGCGGCGTGCGACTTCATTGACAAGCTCTGCGGCAAGAAGATGGCGGAGAAGACGAGACAGAAGCTCATCTCGGCTCCCGAAAACTTCTACGAATACGATATCCTCGGCGTGCTGAAGAGCAGTCTTGTCGAGAAGTTCTACGTTCCCGCAACGGACGAATGCATGAACATACGACAGTTCACCGCATTTGCAAAGGAGCTTGGCGCAATATCGGCATACGCTTATCTCGGCGACGTCGGAGAATCCCCCACGGGCGACAAAAAGGCTCAGAAGTTTGAGGACGACTACCTCCCGCTCCTGTTCGATACATTAAAGGACTGCGGATTCAATGCCGTCACATATATGCCCTCGAGAAACACACCCGAGCAGCTTGACCGCGTAATGAAGCTGTGCGAGGAAAACGGATTCTTCCAAATTTCGGGTGAAGACATAAACTCTCCCCGCCAGTCGTTCATCTGCGAAGCCCTGACAAAATATCCGCATCTCATGACCGCGACATATGCGCTTATAGGTCACGAAATGGCGGCTACGGAGGATATAACAAAAGCTATGTTCTCCGACAGCACAAAGGAAAAATACCCCGACCTCAACGAAAGAATGCACGCCTATGCAGCTCACGCCGAAAACGGAGCGGAAATATGAAAGGTATGACAGATATGCTTGAAACACTTGTAAAATTTTCAAATAAGTACGGCAGAGAGCACGAATACGTTCTTGCCGGCGGCGGAAATACCTCATGCAAAACCGAAGACACACTTTACATAAAAGGAAGCGGAACATCTCTCGCGAAAATCACGGCTGACGGATTTGTCAAGATGGATCGCGTCGCACTCGAGAAGATATGGACAAAGGCTTATTCCGATAATCAGGCTGAAAGAGAAGCGGAAGTGCTGTCCGATATGATGGCGGCAAAGCTCCCCGGAGAAGAAGCAAAACGCCCGTCCGTTGAAACACTGCTCCACGACCTGTTCCCGCAGAAGTACGTGCTCCACGTTCATCCCTGCGCAGTCAACGCCCTCACCTGCTCACAGAACGGCAAGGCTGACATGGAAAAGCTGTTCCCGAACGCAGTATGGGTAAACGAGTGCGAGCCCGGCTACATCCTTGCGAAAAACTGCCGCGAAAAGCTCCTTGAATATAAGAAGAACACTGGACGCGACGCCGACGTAGTATTCCTCCAGAACCACGGAATTTTCTTTGCAGCTGACACGGAAGAAGAGCTTGACAAAATCGTAGCCGACGTTATGACAAAAATCAAGGCAAAAACCGGCGAATATCCCGACTTTACTCCCGTAGACGAGCCGGAGAGGAACACCGCAGCCGCAGCAGTCGCTCCAATGATAAGAATGGCGTATGACGGAGAGGGAAAGGCATTCGTGAAGTTTGCCGCAGATAAAACCGTGCTTTCGTTCGCCGAATCAAAGGAAGCATTCGAGACACTGCGCGAGCCGCTTTCCCCCGACCACATCGTATACTGCAAGGCTGAACCTCTATTCATCGAGGAAGCGACGGCTGACAGCATAAAATCCGCTTTCGCAGAGCTTGAAAGCCGCAGAGGATTCAAACCGAAGGTAGTTTTCGTGAAGAACCTCGGTATGTTCACAGTCGGAAAGACGCTCAAGGAAGCCGAGACAGCACTTGACGTATGGCGCGACGCTATGACTATAACAGTTCTGTCAAAGGCGTTCGGCGGAGTGCGTCATATGGCTCCCGCTATGGTGGACTTCATCGTGAACTGGGAGGTTGAAAGCTACAGAGCAAAGGTCAGCCTCGCGTCCGGTGCGGAGAAGAAGCTGAACGGCAAGATAGCGATAGTCACGGGAAGCGCACAGGGATTCGGTGCAGGCATAGCGGAATATCTCGCGTCCGAGGGTGCCGCTGTCGTTATTGCTGACATGAACTACGACGGTGCGCGCGCTACAGCCGAAAGAATTGCAGAAGAATACAAAACTCCCGCTCTCGCAGTGTCCGCAAATGTTTCCGACGAGGACAGCGTGAGAGAGATGATAGAGAGAACCGTTCTCACCTTCGGCGGACTTGACGTTTTCGTAAACAACGCAGGTATCGTCCGCGCAGGCTCTCTTGAAGACATGACAAAGAAGAACTTTGAGCTTGTCGCATCCGTAAACTACACCGCGTACTTCCTCTGCGCAAAATATTCATCCGCCGTTATGAAGAAGCAGAGAGAGATTTCTCCCGAATATATGGCTGATATAATCGAGATAAACTCCAAGTCCGGTCTGTCAGGCTCCAACAAGAACTTTGCATATGCCGGAAGCAAATTCGGAGGTATAGGACTTACCCAGTCGTTTGCCCTCGAGCTTGCGCCCTACGGAATCAAGGTAAACGCTGTCTGCCCCGGCAACTTCCTCGACGGTCCGCTGTGGTCTGATCCCGAAAAAGGACTGTTCGTGCAGTATCTCAAAGCCGGAAAGGTTCCCGGAGCTAAGACAGTCGCCGACGTCCGCGCGTTCTATGAAGCTAAGGTTCCGCTCGGAAGAGGATGCAGAATAGAGGACGTAGCGAAGGCTGTGCTGTACATAATCGACCAGAAATACGAGACAGGTCAGGCTGTTCCTGTAACCGGCGGTCAGGAAATGCTGAAATAAGGAACTGTATAAATAATCCTTTGGTAATAGTGCATATAAAACAGGACGGCAATATCGGCACTATGCATGTTGACATACGCTCATAAATAATGTATAATTAATTATGTAAAAAGTATTAATGATTTGGATAAAATCTTAATCAAATAACGTATGTATTATGAAAGGGAGGCATGGTCGTGCGGAGAGGCGTTCTCTCACATATTCGCACGGCTGACACTATGAGAGGAAGAAGAAAAACCGTTAAAATATCCGAAGCTGAGTGGAGCATAATGAAGGTTCTCTGGGATGGCTGCGAAAAGAACGAACGCGGCATGACCCTCGGAGAAATCGTTCAGGAGCTTACCGAAACTACGGGATGGAGCAACACTACCATTCGTACTCTTGTGATAAGACTGTCCGAAAAGGGTGCGGTCGACATTGACAAGACTACCGGCGTTTACAAATATACTCCCAAAACCTCAAAGAGCGACTGCGTAAAGTGCGAGGTCGACTCGTTTGTTGAGAGAGTGTTTGACAACTCCGCGTACAACCTTATGGCGTCACTTCTTCGCGAAGGCAAGCTCAGCGCAAAGGAAAAGAAAGATATTATTAATATTCTAAACGATATCGAAGGCTGAACATCGCCCCGGAGTTACCCATGACAGAATTTTTGATTCTGCTTTTAATGCAGGTTACGGTGTTTTCATCGGTTACCGCATTAATCATTATCGCAATAAAACAAATATTCAAGTGCAGAATTCCGCCCGGAATCGGTATGGTTATGTGGGTGGTTCTTCTCGCACGCCTTATCTGCCCAATATTCCCGGAAAGCAGGATATCTGTCTACAATCTGATACCGGCGGGACGGGAGATAATGTATTCGCTGACGAACGATATCGGAGACGAGCTTGCAAGTTACGAGGAAGAGAAGACCCTGGAGGAAAACCCATACGTCATTATCACGACCGAAGAAGCGGAGCGGACGCTTGAAGAGAGCAAGAGCAAAAATGAACAGAACGACGCTCCCGTGACAATCGGCGAGTACATCATCAACGACATCGGAGACGAAGCCGTAAGCAGCGCGAAAAGGTTGAACTCGCTTATTCTTGCAGTGTATGCCGCCGGAACAGTGCTGTGCATGACGTTCAATACCGTTATTTACATCTGTGTAAAGAAAAGAGTGCTCAAAAATTCGGAGCTTTGCATAGATGAGAAAATGACCCAAACCTACTTCCTTACCGCCGAAAAGCTTGGAATAAGCAAGAAAAAGCTCCCGTCGCTCAGATACGGAAGCAGCGCAATGCTTGTCGGATGCCTTAATCCCGTGGTAGTCTGCCGCGAGGATATGGACGAAAAGGAAGCGTCGTTTGTCTTTGCGCATGAGCTTAGCCACTATAAGCATAGCGACAACTTTGTCATAATCTTCTCGGCATACGTCGCGTGTATGTTCTGGTACAATCCGCTCATCTGGATAGTCAAAAAGATACTCCGCGACGACGTTGAGGTGCTTTGCGATTCACGAACAATCGATTGCTTCGGTATGTCATCCGCTGAATACGCGAAGATGATATGCCGTCACTCCCTGTACGACGAAGCCGCTGCAGTTGGATGCCATATGTCCGCAACGGGACGCAGCCTTAAAACGAGACTTCGCAGCATTTCCCACAGCAAGAACAACAAGTTCATCTCAAGAGGTGCGTCGTTCGTTCTGTGCGCTGCCATTATTGCCGTCTGCCTGACGAATCCCATTATTTCGCAGAACAGTGAATATGAGGCTTATATAAAGAATTTTTCAGCGGACGCGGGAGTCAGCGAAAGAGTTTTGCAGTTGTCGGGCAAAATAACCGTGTCAAGCTACATCGGCAATATTGCAACTCTGGTGGAGCAAAAACTCTCTCCCGAGCTTAGACAAACGATGGGCAACGGCAGCCTTGAAAAATTCAAGAGAACAGTGAACGAGAGCGATATTCCGTCCGCTGTAAAAGCCGAAGTCCGCGGATTCAGAAGCGACGAGATACTTTCGGTGAGAGCCTGCGCCGTGATAAACTACTGTGTGACGAACCTCCTCTCGGGCGGAGAAACAAATGATAACAGTCTTACTATTATGCCGGAGTATATTTCTGTGGACGACATGAAAACCGTGCTGTCCGAGCTTACCGCAGCAGAAGCCGACGCGCTCATGAAGTGGTACAACAAGGGCGTAGCCGGAGCAAACGTGTCCTTCGAGAGATTTTACACCTCTGCTATGATGGAGCTTATCCTGAAGCGAATAAACGACGACTGGTCAAGGAAGAAATTCTCCGACTTCTATACCGAAATTGACTCCGCGCTGTTCACCGAGAGGTACTACAGTGAGGAAATCGTCAATATCGGCAAGCTCATCAAGAACAAAAGCTCGTTCTACCTGCTTGACCCGGACATTACGCCTGTAGAGGAAACTGCACTGCGGAACATTCTCGGTGCGGCACAAGCGGGGGAAAGAGACGACGTGTATTATCTCAAAGACCGCGAGGACGGCTGTACTACCGAAATAGCTCAGCTTTTGTTCAGAAGAAGCGGATATACCGCCGACAAAATACTCAAAGGCTACGCGGAGATAGGCGAGACAACATATTCGAGCATAACAAAGGAATCATGCGCAGTCCTCAGCCGTGCGGAGCTTAACGCAATATCAAAGCGGCTTGAAGGAACGGGATACAATTTCGCGGATTACTTTGAGCAGCTCACCGATGAGGACGGCGGCAATATCGGATATTTCGTTCTTGTGAATGAGGACGGAATCGAGGACGCGCTTGCACTGTTGAACCGTCTGACCTTCACAGAGGTACGCGACGATAATGTATCTATCGGACTTCCGATGGGAGAGATAAGAAGTGCAGTTGAAGAAGTGTACCGCGAGGGCTTGATTGACGACGAGGGCGGATTTATTGACCCTCTTCAGCCGGTACCGTTCGGTCAGAGCATAGCATACGCCGTAAATCTTTACTAACAAAAAACGTCTTTTGGCTTAAAATCAGTCAGAAGGCGTTTTCTTTATTCAGTTTATTCAGAGTTTATCCTTAGTTCAAATTCTTGTGGCGTATGGCTTCGTCGAGCAGCTTCACATACTTTTGTGCGTCGTCGCTAAGTCCTATGTCAACACGGTTTATCACAACAATGGAGTAAATGTCGGAGGAATTCATTTTCACCGAGATAACACCGCCGCCGTTGTTCAGCTCCGAGGACATGATTCCCGTGCCGATTGTGTAGCTGTTTGTGCTGAGCAGCAGGTTCATCAGCGTCGCGCGGTCGTTTATGCGAATCTGGCGGCTTGCACGGTTATTTTCGGTAAGCTCCTCCGAGAATTCCACCGGACCTGTCTCTCCCTGGTCGTAGGTGATGTAGGGATAATCGTGCAGATCGTCCGCGCTGAGCTGTTCGCTTTTAGCAAGGGGATGATTTTTTCCGAGGAATACATACGGAGTAGTCTCAAGAAGCTCGTGAAATTCCAGTCCGCTGCGGCGAAGATATCTCTCCATGTAGACCCCGCCCGACGCCTTGAGATACGCGAGAATACCGATGTCGGAGCGCATATTCACAACGTCCCCGATAACCTCCGCTGTTTTCGCTTCCTTCAGTGAGAGGTTGTAGTCCCCGCTGAATCTGCTCATGAATTTTACGAAAGCTTCAGCCGCGAAGTCGTAGTGCTGTGATGTGACGGCAAAGTTGCGGACGCTCTTCTTGTTTCCGTTGTCGTAGCGGTCGATTATTACCTCGTACTGTGAGATTAGCTGGCGTGCGTAACGAATGAATTCCGCTCCGTCGCGAGTTATCTTGACTCCCTTGTTTGAGCGGTCGAAGATGTGTACGCCGAACTCGTCTTCAAGCTCTTTCAGCGCGGAGGATAAGCTCGCCTGAGATACGCCGAGAACCTTTGCCGCTTCGTTCATTGAGCCGCACCGAGCTATCGCAAGAGTATATTTGCATTGCTGTATCGTCATTATGTTGACCTGCCTTAATAATCGTATAAATCACAATATATATATATCATACCACAACTCGCGCGGTTTGTAAACTAAAAACTTATGCTGAGCTATAGATTTAATTTATGCACCATAAACAAAACCGTACCCTCACGCGAAGATACGGCTTTTGAAATTTATGTATTTTTGTGGTTCAGATTACTTATCTGAATTAAACTCCCACTCAGACGTCATTTCGACGGGCAGAATATTGCCGTTTTCGTCGAGATCCATGCGGTCTATGCATAAGAATCTCGCGTTTCCGTCTTTTATTCCGGGCTTGTGACGGTGGTACACCATGAGATATTGATCCTCTTCGGGAAGATAGAGGAATCCGTTGTGTCCGGGTCCGTTTGCAATCTTGCTGTCTCCCGTTGAGAGGATTGTGGAAGCTGTAGTGAAAGGACCCCACGGCTTGTCGGAAATGCAGGTGTTGACGCGGTATGAGCCGTCACCCCAACCGCCCGACGACCACATGAAGTAGTACTTGCCACCGCGTTTCATCATGCACGGACCTTCAACATAGTCGGGAGGTGTGATTTCCTTGAAGACCTCGCCGTCCTCGAAGGGTACGAAGCCTGTCATCTCATCGTTCATCTTGCAGATGTTGCAGTGACCCCAGCCGCCGTAGTAGAGATACATTGTTCCGTCGTCGTCCTTGAAGAGATGCGCGTCTATGGGCTGAGCGCCGTTGTGGAATTCTCCTACGAGAGGCTTGTCGAGAAGAGCCTTGAACGGACCTGTCGGACTGTCGGAAACGGCAATTTCGAGTCCGCCGACGTCGCTCTTGTGCGGGATATCATTCGAGGCGAAGATGTAGTAATACTTTCCGTCCTTTTCTTCAATTGTCGGAGCCCAGATTGCGCTTTTTGCCCACGGGAAGCCGCTCATGTCTATTATGTTTTCGATTTTCTTCCAGTGAGTCAGATCCTCCGAGACAAAGCATGAGTGGTTTTTCTGCTCATCGTAGGGTAGGGAGTGCGTGACGTAAATTATATATTTTCCTTCATAGTATCTTGCTTCCGGGTCTGCGTACCAGCCTTCGTCAAGGGGATTGCGGATGGTGAATTTCATAGGGTAATCCTTTCTGTGGGTATATTATGTGGTTTTACGCTTCAAAGCCGGCGTATTCGAGAAGTCTCTTTTCGGCTGCGGCACACCAAAGCTCACCTGCGTCCTTGCAGATAGCGTCGAGATCAGCGTAGAGTTCGCCGAGCTTTGTGCCCTTGTTTTCTTCCGCGGCTTTACCGAAGTCTTCTATAGCGGTCAGCGGAAGTTCTACGTGAGTATAAATAAGCTTCTTTGCGCCCTTTATCTTCGGCAGATTCATTGTAGTCTCAGCGCAGGCGTTAAGACCGCCGACGTGTGTGATCATTCCCGCGGGGTTGATAGCCTTTGTCTCCATGAGCTTGATAGCCTCTCTCATGTCGTCAGTGTTTCCGCCGGATGTGCCTACGATATGAGTGGAGAGGTAGTGTACGTTGTAGAAGTTGAACATAGCGGAGAACTCGGGATTTGTAGGACCTGCGAAGAAGTTGAGGCATCCGTCGCGTGCGAGAAGAGCGTCGCCCATCTCAACAACCGGCTTTACGGGAGCGTATACGAATACGTCATTGAAGCCTTCGCCGCCTGTGAGAGAACGGAGATATTCAACGGGGTTTTCGATGCTTCCCGTGTTGATGAAGCGGAGGTCAACGCCGAGCTTCTTTGCTTCTTCGATCGGCATTTCGCGGCACTCAACCTTGATGTCTTCGAGGATCTTCTTGTTGACGAGGTTCTCAACCGCGAGCAGCTCTTCGTCCGTCAGGGCGGAGAAGTGCGTGAAGTCGAAACGAACGGCATTCTCGTTGACGAGCTGACCGGCCTGCTCAACCGCAAATATTTTTACGAGATTTTGCAGGATTCCTATGAACAGAATCCCGGGCAGGCCCTTTCCCTCATCATCCTGAATCTGGACGATTTCAAGCTGTACAACCAGCTTTACGGCAATAAGGAAGGGGATCTGGCCCTCCAACGGGTGGCGCGTATTATCCGCGCCAGCGTGGGAGATCACGGACAGGTAGCACGGTACAGCGGGAAGGAATTCGCCATTATCCTGCCCGGCTATGATCTGCTGGGCGCCAAATCGCTGGCGGAATCCATCCGTTCCCAGATCATGGAGATGAACAAATCCGCCACGGACTATGCGCTGAAGATCCTGACCGTCAGCGGCGGCGTCTGCTCCATT
>ERZ779861.3434-NODE-3434-length-13177-cov-5.727709_pt1 | contig 13177 bp, 9 predicted proteins | sample MGYA00511558_ERZ779861 | MGnify/ENA primary metagenome ERZ779861 (study PRJEB29588, sample SAMEA2163432) | human gut metagenome | biome: human gut; feature: human-associated habitat; material: faeces | place: Denmark | collected 2008/2010 ... | reverse complement strand
TACCTGTTGTAGCAACTGCTGCTGCTGCGAGAGCTGCAGGGATAACTGCTACTGCCGCACCTGTAGGAGGGTTAACGGGCTCGCCTGAGCAATCGCCGGGCTTAACAGGATCTGATTCGCCGGGCTCAGTTGTTTCGCCGGGCTTTACTGTGATTTCTTCATTGATCCTAACCTGATCGATAGCGATTGTGGGGATAGCATCGTCTTCAGCAGCCTTGAGGTCTGTGCAAACTGCGATGAATTCCATACCATCGATAACCTTGTCAAGGTCAATTGTTACAACATAAGTACCATTACCTGTTACTTCAACGGGAGTGCACTTAGCGTTTGCATTGCCCTTGTCACCTTCGCCCCAGAACTGGCATTCCCACTTGGAGTCAGCCATAGAGATCCAAGCCTTGAAGGGAGTTGTGAAGTTTGTAACTGTAAACTTAACAGAAATCTTGTTAGCACCTGCAAAAGCAGCCTTATCAGCAATCTTTAAAGCTTCATCGCTTACAAAAGTGTTGATGATGTTTGTACGAACAAGACCTGAATCGATAACTGTCTTACCTGAGTTAGCAATTGTAACGTCAGCAGGAGCTACAGGCTCAGCGGGAGCTTCTGTCTCACCGGGATTAACAGGATCAGCAGGATCAGCGGGTTCTGTGCTCTTAAGGTTAACCTTCCAGTTGATTGTGTAATCAACGCCGTCGCCCTTGCTTAACATTACGCTGAAAGCGGGGTTAACTGTGTTGCCTTCGATTTCCTGTGCAGCGAGAACTGCATCAGAAACTGTATAAGTGTCAGCAGCAGTCGCATCCTGCTTCCATGTGCTACCTGTCTTTTCATCAGTTACTTTTGTTGAGTTGTAACCGAGGAAGAAAGTAGTGTCGCTTGTGAATGTGATTGATTCGACATCTTCGGGCTTGTTGCCTTCCAGAATATCTTCAATCTTTAAGTCCTTCTGTGTCCACCAGGCATCATCACTGAATGTGATAGAACCGGCGAAAGCACTTACTGCAAGTGAAGAAACTGCGATTGCAGCAGCCGCAATACTTGCTAAAGTTTTTGTAAACTTCATTGGTTTTGTCCTCCATAAAATATTTTTTTAGCTTTTAAGCTATTTTTAATCATACTATATCGCAGTTTTTTTTACAAGTGGCATTTTGCACAAAAAACTTTTTCGTTTTGGTGAAACAATATAAACAGTAATGCGATTTTGTGCCTTTACAGCATTAAATCTGAAAATATGCCAACTTATATGACAAAAACCCCTCCGCCATAAGCGGAGGGGTCATATGCTCTTTAATTCAAAGCGTTAAACCGTTTAAAAGCAATTACTTGCTTCTCTTCTTAAGAACGATACCTGTTGTAGCAACTGCTGCTGCTGCGAGAGCTGCAGGGATAACTGCTACTGCAGCACCTGTAGGAGGGTTAACGGGCTCGCCTGAGCATTCGCCGGGGTTAACAACATCGCCTGAAGATTCACCGGGCTCAGCAGGATCTTCTGTTTCACCGGGCTTAGTAGGATCTTCTGTTTCACCGGGCTTAGTAGGATCTTCTGTTTCACCGGGCTTTACTGCAGCTTCTTCATCGTTGATTGTTAATGTGTACTGAACGCCATTATATGAATCCCAGCTTAAGCAGTAGAAATCAACTACAGCACCCTTAACAACGGGGATAGAAAGCTGACCACCGTCAGCGCCGACAGTGCCTACCCATGTTTTGCCGTTAACGCCGTCTATAGAATCGTCGACCTTGTCACCGTCTACATCCCAAGACCATGTTACGCCGGCACCGCCCCACTGATAGTACTTAACTGTACCGTCGGGGTTTGTAACTGCAACACCGGCACCGCACCAGTCGTTCCAACCTGAACCGGCTTCTGTTGCCTCTGCTGAAAGTGCAACATCAACGTTAAGAGTATCGATATCACCCTTAACTGTGTATGAGTATGAGGGAGTTGTTGCGTCAACATAAGAGATCTCTGCCTTTGTCTGAATAGGCTTAGGCTTAGCGGGTTCATTGTTCTTAAGGTTAACCTTCCAGTTGATTGTGTAATCAACGCCGTCGCCCTTGCTTAACATTACGCTGAAAGCGGGGTTAACTGTGTTGCCTTCGATTTCCTGTGCAGCGAGAACTGCATCAGAAACTGTATAAGTGTCAGCAGCAGTCGCATCCTGCTTCCATGTGCTACCTGTCTTTTCATCAGTTACTTTTGTTGAGTTGTAACCGAGGAAGAAAGTAGTGTCGCTTGTGAATGTGATTGATTCGACATCTTCGGGCTTGTTGCCTTCCAGAATATCTTCAATCTTTAAGTCCTTCTGTGTCCACCAGGCATCATCACTGAATGTGATAGAACCGGCGAAAGCACTTACTGCAAGTGAAGAAACTGCGATTGCAGCAGCCGCAATACTTGCTAAAGTTTTTGTAAACTTCATTGGTTTTGTCCTCCATAAAATATTTTTTTAGCTTTTAAGCTATTTTTAATCATACTATATCGCAGTTTTTTTTACAAGTGGCATTTTGCACAAAAAACTTTTTCGTTTTGGTGAAACAATATAAACAGTAATGCGATTTTGTGCCTTTACAGCATTAAATCTGAAAATATGCCAACTTATATGACAAAAACCCCTCCGCCATAAGCGGAGGGGTCATATGCTCTTTAATTCAAAGCGTTAAACCGTTTAAAAGCAATTACTTGCTTCTCTTCTTAAGAACGATACCTGTTGTAGCAACTGCTGCTGCTGCGAGAGCTGCAGGGATAACTGCTACTGCCGCTCCTGTAGGAGGGTTAACGGGCTCGCCTGAGCATTCGCCGGGGTTAACTGCGTCAGATTTACCGGGCTCAGCGGGATCTTCTGTTTCACCGGGCTCAACGGGAGCATTTGATTCGCCGGGGTTAACGTCAGCTACAGGATATGTAGCGAGTAAATCGCCATTCTTGTTGTAGAAGTCAACCTTGTCAACTGTTAATGTAGCAGCTGAACCGTCGTCCTGAGCGTTCATCCACCATACTTCAACCTTGAAGTAGCCGGTTTCTTTACCGTCTTCATCAAGACCTGACTTGAGACCGCCGATGCCGTCCCAAACCCATTCATTTGTGCCTGCTGCTGAGTTTTCAACCTGTGCAGATGCTGCCCAACCGTCAGCTGCAACTGTGTTTGCACCAAGAGCGCCGTTAGCGTAAGCCTGGCTAGTGATTGTAGCTACTGCCTTATCAACGTCGCCTGCCCATGTGTAAACACTCTCGTCGAAGGGGAGCTCCCATAAATTAACCTGACCGGCATCACTAGGCTTACCGCTTTCTGCAACAGTCATAGATACTAATGCGTCTGCTGCGAAAGCACTTACTGCAAGTGCAGAAACCGCAACTGTAGCTGCAGCAACGCTTGCTAAAACCTTAGAAAATTTCATGAATTTATCCTCCATACAATTTTTAGCTTATCTAAGCTAAAATAAATAATACTACATATTCTTTTACTTTACAATTAGCAAAATAGACAAAATTTTATGATGATTTTGTCTATTTCTCTATATTTTGCTATTGTCGCTTTTTGCCGCAGAAGCACAGCTTGTTAAAAACGATACGCAAAACCTATGATTTATGTATCCGTAGCGAGCTGCCAATGAACAGCATATCTCTCTATAAATATGTTCCCCTTGACTAATCGCCCCGTTTAATGTACAATATAATAGAGCAAATATGCCGACAGCACGCACTTCGTGCTATATATTCTGCTTTCCGGCAGTCAAAAATCAATATATGGTTATACTGCACAAAAAACATTCGTATTTTTTTACTTATCCGATACACAGAATTTTCATTTCGAGTGAAACTTTTTCTGAAATTCAGCCTACTACAAAGTAGGTGACAAAGTGAGGTGAGCCGATGGGCGCAGAGATTCACGGAGGTCACGAGAATATCGAAGAATATTTCAACCGTGTCTACAACGAAACCTGCAGATCCGTTTCCCGTTTTGTAGTCAGCAAATGCGGAAATATGGAAGATGCGGAAGATATTATTCAGAACGTCTATACACGTTTCTTCAAGCGCATAAGCGAAAAAGGACACGAGGACATCGAAAGCCCCGAGGCTTTCCTTATAAATATAGCAAAGTTTGAATGCCGCACCTATTTTTCGGGTAGGAAGAAGGACGAAAAGGTTTCCTCATTTTCCGACTATACCGAAGAAGAAATGGTCGCTATCGAGCGGGAGATGTCCAAGCCTCAGCAACGGCTTGAGGACGTTATCAGCAACAAGATCGTTGCGAAACAGATTTTCGATGACATAATGAAGACCGATGAACTGACAGGTCAGATATTCTATCTTCATTTTGCGTGTGATATGAAGCTGGAGGACGTAGCGAAGGCGCTTGATGTCAAGCTGTCTACCGTTAAAAACAAACTCTATCGCACAATAGAAAAACAAAAGAAAAAATTCAAATTATAACGACTTACGGAAGGGGGCTTTCAGATGAATACAAACGATTTTTACAAAGAACTGATGAGCGAGTATTCGTTTGATTACGAGAAGATAAGAAAAGCCGCTATGGGTAAGTCTGTACAGGCTAAAAAGAGCAGGCTGAAAACGGTTTGGCTTTCTGTGGCAGGTGCCGCAGCCGCCGTAGCTATCACATTTTCAAGCGTCGCCCTGCTGAATTCCGGCAGTCCTGTTGTTGTTTCACCGACAACCTCGATAAGTGCGGAAGACCGTTTCAGAATGGCTATGGAGGCATACAGCAAGGCGGAAGAGAACACCGAAGATGTTTTCCTTTACGTTACCTTCAGAAATACAGTAACGCCCGAAGAAATGCAGAGCATTTTAGCTAAGGCAGACAGCAAGGGCAACATCCGTGTTACAGAGGTTTATCTTTCCGATAACACAAAGGTAAAGGGCAGCGAGGCTATCGCCGCATTGTTCGAGGAGAACGCTAAGGATATTACGGCAGTAAAGGTATATTGCCCCGGCAACTTCCTGATAAAGCTGACAGCGCTTGACGGCGTTTACCTTGTCGAAACAGAAGATTCCTTCTCAAAAGATGATTTTTCTGCGATAGATACAAGCAGCGAGTACGATTACTACCCCGACTACAGCACAACCGAGCCGGTCACACCGCCCGACGCTGTTCCCGGAGATACGACTAACGTAGCCGAGTAAAAACTTTTCCCTATATATTATAATAGTATACCGCCTGTAAGACTTAACGGTTTTACAGGCGGTTTTTTTGCATTTTGCAAACGCCGTGTAATCGTTTTAACAAAATTTGCGGATAAGCCTGTTTGGCTATTGACTTTTTCCGTGAAAACCATTACAATATGATTGACACAATAAAAAACGGCTGTCCGCATATCAAAAAAACGGGCAGTCAGAAAAGAAAGGTACCTATGAAGAAAAGAATGCTCGCCGCAATTTTAAGCGGCATAATGGTGATAACGGGAATTTCCGCTTGCTCGGGAAATGCCGCAACATCATCTGAAAACAGCTCGGCTTCAACAACAACAGCTACTACAACAACTAACACAACGAAAGCCGAAACAACAGCGGCAACCACCACAACAAAGGCGGAAACGACAACCACGACCGTCGCAACCACTACAACCACAACGACCGCAACACAGAATCCGGAACCTGCACCTGCCGAAACAAAAGGTGACTCTGTTCAGTTCTCGCAGAACTTAATGCCTGGCTGGAACCTCGGTAATCAGCTTGAGTCAAACTCCGACGGAACACCGAGTGAAACAGCGTGGGGCAACCCCGTAATTACCGAAAATCTCATCAAGCAGGTAAAGGCACAGGGCTTCAAGTCTATCCGTATTCCCGTATCATATCTTTCGAAGATAGGCGCAGGTCCTAATTACACTATCGACTCAAAGTGGCTCGACAGAGTGCAGGAAGTAGTCGATATGTGCATTAATAACGGACTTTATGCTATAATCAACATTCACGGCGACGGCTACTACAGCGTAAAAGGCGGCTGGCTTCTCTGTGGCGAATCCGCTTCCGAGCAGAAGACTATAAAAGCAAAGTACGAAAAGGTCTGGGAGCAGATTGCAAAACGCTTCAAGAACTATGACGATCACCTCGTGTTCGAGTCAATGAACGAAGAGTACGACGGAACATACAACAACCCCAATCCCGAATACTACAACAACATCAACGCATACAACCAGATTTTCGTTGATACGGTAAGAAAAGCAGGCGGCAAGAACAACAACCGTTATCTGCTTATCCCCGGCTGGAACACAGATATAAACTTCACAACAGGCGACAGTGATACATATACGATGGAAGCAAAGTTCGTTATCCCGAATGACAGCAGGATAATGATTTCCGTCCACTACTACACCCCGTGGGAATTCTGCGGAGAAGAAGGCTATGATACCTTCTATAAATGGGGCGACTCGGTCAAGAAATTTGTAAAGCGCAGACAGAGTGAAACGCTCGTAAACAGACAGTTCGATAAACTCTACAATGCGTTTATCAAGAATGGTTACGGCGTTGTAATAGGCGAGTACGGCTCAATTGACAGAACGCACAAGGATAAGAGCAATACTACATACCGTGCTTATTTCGCAGAGTATGTGAATTATGCCGCTCATCAGAGAAATATAGTTACTGTTTACTGGGACAACGGTTATAACGGTAAACACGGCTTCGGCTTATTCGACCGCACAAAGTGTACAGTAACACAGCCCGAAATAATCAAGGGTATAATAAACGGCGCAAAGGCGACAAAAGCACCCGCCGCACCTACAGAATAAATTTAGCCGAAGACTGAAAAAATTTGTATAATTTTCCGCTTGCTTTTTCGGAAGAAATGTAGTATAGTAGTCTTTACAAAAAGAAGAAAGGAATGATACTTATTATGAAGAAATTAACCTCTGCGGTTACAGCCGCAGCAATGTCGATATTACTGGGTATTACCTGCTTTGCCGAAGAGATCGGCGCAAGCACAGTAGTCGGAGCAAGCAGTGGCAACACAAACACAGGCGTTCAGTTCGACCCGACAATATATATTGTCTGCGGTGTTGCTCTTGCAGTTGTTATCGCCGTAGGCATTATAACAGCCGTACTCAGTAAGAAGAAAAAGAATAAGTAATTTCTTTGCGAGCCTCCCACACAGGAGGCTCGTTTTTTCTATGTCACATATTATAATATGTGCTGTATAAATAAATTTTCGCAGACACCCCCGAAAACACTTTTTTGTGTCGATAAGGAGGTAATATTTTCGTGAGTGCATCAGTGCAACTTCACTGACATTGACCCTTCAAAAAACGCACTATCCCTCGAAAAGCACCACCTCACTCACTTCTTTTCAAAGCACTGTTTGTTTCGCATTTGCACTATCCCACTCGCTTTTCGTAGGGGAGCGAGCTTGCTCCTCCCGTTGCACCAATTCCCTCGCTCCGCACCAACCATCCCAAAACCGCACTATCCGACAAAAAGAACTATCGGTAGCTTGCTATTATAGGCAAAGCTGAATGATATAACAGAAGCATATCCAAATAAAAGACTTTTCCCACAATCTGCGAGCCCCCCCACACAGGAGCCTCGTTCTTCTTTTCACAATATCACCATAAACTTTCAGCAAAGCTACACCATATCCCCCTGTTTATCAGCATAAAATGGAAAATATTCGCTTGACTTTTTGTGCTTTTTGGGATATACTATATTGTGTACAAAGAAACAACAGTACATCTCAGGCGACAGCAGTACAACGTTACTCTACTGTCGCACGGAGGGTAAAAATGAAAAGATACGCAGTCACTTTGTTTATTGCGGCGCTTGCTTTAGCTTTGGTGCCGGCTTTAAGCGGATGCGGCTCGGATAACACATCATCGGACAATTCAACACCAGACATAACATCAACAACACCGCAGAGTACCGACTCAGAACCTTCGTCACAGCAGACAACGGTATCGGATATAATATCGCACCCCGAAAGCTCTGATAACAGCAGTACAATAAATGACCTTCGCACTCAGATAGTATCAACCGCCGAGGCTCTTGTCGGAATTGATTATGTCAGCGGTATGGCAACGCCTGAGCAGGGCTTCGATAATTCGGGACTTATATATTATGTCCTTCGTGAAAACGGCTTTATCAATTGTCCGAGAGGAACAGCCGCACAGAAAGAAATGGGTACAACCGTACCGCTCAGCGAGATTGAGCCGGGCGACATCCTTTTCTTTACCGATAAAGATTCAGAAACAGGCGAGAAGATCGACTTCGCCGGAATATATACAGGCAACGACCGACTTATTTACAGCCCTTATCCGGGTGAAAAAGTAAAGTTCGCCGACCTTAACAGCTCTTATTGGCAAAACTGCTTCAGCTGCGCCGTAAGAGTTGCTTAAAACCGATTATGACATTGTCCTTCATATAAAACTACAGGAATGCCGTCTGCTTTGCAGACGGTGCTTTTGTATATTTTGGAAAACAATCACGAAGAGAATCGATTTTGTTACCCTTTTGTAACCGTTGTAACCGTTTTGTAACCATTTGTAACCAAATTGTTACCGTATTGTAACCGAATTTTAATTGAATTTCGGATTTTTTGTGATATACTTAAATCAAGGCGTGAATATCATAACCGCCGCCGCAGAAACGGTAAATTTGCCGATATTACGGCGGACGATTGAAATTGACGCTTGAATTAAAGTTTCCCTCATTCCCAAACAGATTTGAAGTATCCCGTAAAAACACATCAGCATCTGAAAAAGTCGCACTATCGCTTCCTTTTATATCACGAAATATAAGTTGACTGTTTTTTCATCGTTATAAAATCACTTCCGCAATTTTTCGAAATATTCTCAACCTTTTATTGCTGCTTGACAGCAAAATTCTCCTCACATATAGACTTTACCCCGTCGCTTTCCGATGGGGTAAAATCTTTTTTATTTAATTGCTTTTTGGCTTGATTTTCATTGTTCAAACTGTTACAATAAGACTAACAATTCATATTCAGCTTTGAAGCCGAAAGGAAACACAGATATGAAAAAACGCAGAATTTTATTCAACGATAACTGGAGATTCACCCTCACAGAACCGGACAGTGACGGAAAGACGCTTGAAAACGCACATTGGTATAATGTTGAGATACCGCACGACTGGCTTATAGGCGATACGGCAAATCTCTATAAGTCCGGCTGTGGCTGGTACGAGAAGTATTTCACCGTAGACGCTCTCGGAGAGGACGATTGCTATATCCTGATTTTTGACGGAGTATATATGGATACTACCGTTTATGTAAACGATAAGGAAGTCGGCAAGTGGAAGTACGGCTATACATCCTTCAGCTTTGATATAACCGATGCTCTGAAAAACGGCGAAAACCGCATTTTAGTCAGAGTAAACCATAAATCCCCGAATACCCGCTGGTACAGCGGATCCGGAATATACAGAAATGTGTGGCTCAGAAAGACCTCACGCCGTCACATCGTTGAAAACGGCGTCTATATCAGCGCAAAGTGCAGTGATACAGACCGCAGAGAACACGGCAAATGGAAGACTACTGTACAGATAAGCCTTTCCAACACGGTCTGCGGCTTGATTTCATATACATTAAGAGATCCCGAGAACAGAGAGGTTTACGTTTGTGAACGCAGACTTTGCGGCAAGAACGATAAGCTGGTTTTCTATATGGATGCTCCTAAATTATGGGATATAATCACACCCAATTTATATACCCTGTCCGTGATACTTTATGACGATAACGGAAACAGGCTTGATGATACCGTTGAAAAATTCGGCTTCAGAACCACAAAATTCAGCGCAAACGAGGGCTTTTTGTTAAACGGTATGCACCTTAAGCTGAACGGTGTTTGTATGCACCATGATTTAGGCGCACTCGGCGCTGCGGTAAATTACGATGCTACCCGCCGACAGCTTGAAAAGCTGAAGAATATGGGCGTAAACGCTATCCGCACCAGCCATAACCCTCCGTCAAGAGAGCTTATGGAGCTTTGCGATAAAATGGGCTTCCTCGTTGACAGCGAAATATTCGATATGTGGGAGCTTGCCAAGAATGAGAACGATTATCACCGTTTCTTCCCCGACTGGTATAAGAAGGATGTTGAAGCGTGGATAAAACGTGACCGTAATCACCCGTCGGTTATAATGTGGAGCATAGGCAACGAAATATACGATACGCATAAAAGCCCCAGAGGACTTGAGGTTGCTAAGATGCTTTGCGAGGAGGTCGAAAAGAACGACCCTATGCACAATGCCCCGCCCACGATAGCCTCAAACTATATGCAGTGGGAAAACGCACAGAATGTAGCTGATTATCTGAAACTGGCAGGCTATAACTATACGGAAAAGCTGTATGACGAGCATCACGAAAAGCATCCCGACTGGGTCATTTACGGCAGTGAAACCGCCTCGACGGTACGCTCAAGAGGCATATACCACTTCCCCTATGATACAGGCTTACTGGTATATGACGATCTGCAATGCTCCGATCTCGGAAACAGCGTTGTAAACTGGGGAGCATCTCCGCTCAGATCCTTCGCTATGGATGCCGCCGCAGAATATTCTATGGGACAGTTCGTATGGACAGGATTTGACTATATCGGCGAGCCTACCCCCTACAATACCAAGAATTCGTACTTCGGCATCATAGATACCGCAGGATTTGAAAAAGACTCGTTCTGGTTCTATAAATCGGTATGGGATATAGCCGAGGAAGAATCCTTCATTCACGTTTCCCCTTGCTGCTGGGATTTCAACGAGGGTCAGCTTATAGACGTGCTTGTTTATTCCGACCTTCCGTTTATCAGACTTCATTACTGCGGAGAGATGTATGACGGCAAGGTGATAGATCACCTCACGGAAGACAAGCTCTGCGCCCGCTTCAAAGTGCCGTTCCATAAGGACAAGCCCCTTGCGGTAAGAGGCTATCTCAGCCCCGACTGCGATGCTGACGATTACGAAAAGGAAACGGTTCTTTTCACCTCTCTTGATCCTCACAGCGTGAATATGACTCCCGATGTGAGTGAAATAGCGGCTGACGGAAGATCGCTTGCGTTTATTACCGTAACCGTTGACGATATAATGGGACAGGAAGTTCAGAATGCGGTAAACAGAATAAAGTTCACAGTAAAAGGCGCAGGCAGACTTGTAGGACTTGATAACGGCGACAGCACCGACTATGACAGCTATAAGGGCAATCACAGAAAGCTGTTCTCCGGAAAGCTTCTTGCGATAATCGAATCCACCTTTGAAACAGGCGACATAGTTATAACCGCCGAAAGTGAGGGCCTGAAGCCTAAAACGATAACTATAAAAGCGGTAGCCCCCGAAACAGAGCCGCAGGGAGTAAGCGTTGTTACTCAAAACGCATTCCCCGCAGTAACCACGCCCTACACAAATGAAATTCCCGTAAGAAAAATCGACCTTTTCGACAGTGAGCCTCGTACACTGACAAAGGAACGTGATACTGCCGAAATTTCGGTAAAGATATTCCCCGAAAACGCAACCTTCCGTGACATAGAGTTCAAATGCTGTACCGATAACGGAGTTGAGATAAGCTTTGCAAAGGTAGTTTCGTTTGACGGAAATACGGCAACACTGAAAGCCTTCGGCGACGGCAAATTCCGCCTTAGAGCATATTCAAAGAACGGTACCGACATTCCGAAGATTATCTCCGAGCTTGAATATACGGCAGAAGGACTCGGAAAAGCGGAAAAGGATCCTTATATCTTTGTTGCCGCCTGCCTTTGCGATTTCTCGAATGTTCCCGTTATCACGATAGACAGAGGTTCGCTCGGCGGCTTTAACGGAAGAACGACAGTCGGCTTCAGCACCGTTGATTTCGGCGGCGGCACAAAGAAGATTACGATAAGTGTCGGAAACAGCGGCGGCGGTGAAGATTATCCCGTAGAGTTGTATCTCGGCGATGCCGATAACGGCGGCAGATATATCGGCACATTCGCAATAAAGAATAACGGCGGCTGGGACAGAGCATACCCCCAGACCTTCGACTTGCCGTGCAGAATAAGCGGAACGCACGACATCAGCTTTGTTATCAATAATTCCTGCATATTCGGCGGCTTTGAGTTTGAAAAGTACGACCGTACCTATGCGGAAAACTCTGCGGCAGACAACGATAATCTGTACGGCGATGATTACAAGGTAAACGGCTCGTGCGTTGAGGAGATAGGCAACAACGTTGTTATCGAATTCAACGACCTCGATTTCGAAGGCGGTACGGATAAGATAACCGTTACAGGCAGAACACCGCTCGATAACTGCACGATCCAGCTCAGAGTAAATGATGAGAACGGCGGCCAGACCACCCGTCTGCTCGAATTCCCCCACGCAGACGAGTACACGCCGGTAACGTTTGACATCGAGCATATCGCAGGCAAGAACAACATTGCATTCGTATTCCTGCCCGGCACACAGTTCGATATGAAGTCGTTCAGATTCACAAAAACCGAAGAATAAACCGATTCTTATTAAATCGCCACGGTGATACTATCGTTTGTGCCAAGCACCATCACCCTTGCCTCCCCTCGAAAAAGGGGAGGTGGCACGGCTACTACAACAAGTTCTGCATTTATCGGTATATTAGTTAGAAATCCGGCTTTTATAAATCACTAATATTTCCAAGCCGTGACGGTGGGGATTGAATTTGACAGAACTTCTATCCCACTCGTTTTTCGTAGGGCGAGCGTCTGTGTGTGCTTGGTTGGCTTTGCGTCCTTGCAAAGCCCTTGGGCACACACGCTTAAGGCATCCTTGCCTTGCTTGCCCCTCCCGTTGCATCGAACCTCTCAATCCCCACAATCATTACAAAAGAACAATAATCCCTTCGCCTCGCACCATCACCCTTGCCCTATGAACGCTCTGTTGGTTTCGCACTATCCCTCGAAAAGCACTATCACCCTTGCCTCCCCTCGAAAAAGGGGAGGTGGCACGGCTGTAGAGTTTTTTCGGCTTGCTGTACAGTATTCAGATAGTCTTACCTTTATGATTCTGAAACAATTCCAAGCCGTGACGGTGGGGATTGAAATTGATAGAAGCACTACCTTAAAAAATTCTAAGCTTTAACAATCCCCACCATAATTGCTTAGCAGTTGTTTCCCTAAACGCTTTGGTTCTCTCCCTCTTTCATATTGACAAGTGTACCCATTCGAATAGCGAACCCGAGAAGTGCTGTCCGACAAAAAGAACTATCGGTAGCTT
>ERZ779861.3418-NODE-3418-length-13229-cov-56.237893_pt1 | contig 13229 bp, 8 predicted proteins | sample MGYA00511558_ERZ779861 | MGnify/ENA primary metagenome ERZ779861 (study PRJEB29588, sample SAMEA2163432) | human gut metagenome | biome: human gut; feature: human-associated habitat; material: faeces | place: Denmark | collected 2008/2010 ... | reverse complement strand
ATTGTATGCCATCCTATTTAGATTAAAAATTCGGGCAAATATAACAAAAATATTTCAATCGACCGCGCCGACCGCCCGGATCGGGTATAAATCGGCTGCATCCCGGCAAACGCCCGCCGCCGGACTTTCATCTTTTTTCGCGCGCCGCAGTATCTATCTGCTTTATTTATCGTACCTTTGCCCCCGATTAAAATATGCACATGACCATTACAGACGATTTCAGCGCACTGGGGCTTTCCGAGCAGATGCTCACCGCAGTCCGCGCCAAGGGATTCGAGACGCCCACCGCAATCCAGAAGCTCACAATCCCCCACCTGCTTACCAAAACCAACGACATCATAGCCCAGTCGCAGACCGGTACGGGTAAAACCGCGGCCTACGGCCTGCCGATACTCCAGTCACTCGAACCCGCCCGCGGACCGGTTCAGGCCATTATCCTCGTGCCGACGCGCGAACTGGCGCTGCAGGCCGCCGAGGAGTTGCTCTCCTACAACCGCGAAAAACGGCTCTCGATCACCGCCATCTACGGCGGCGCCGCAATGAGCGAACAGCTGCGCCGGCTCGCCAAAGGCGTCGATATCGTCGTCGGCACGCCGGGCCGCGTGCGGGACCACATCCGCCGCGGCACGCTGAAACTCGAAAACGTCCGTTACCTCGTACTGGACGAAGCCGACGAAATGCTCAACATGGGCTTCGTGGAGGACGTCGAGGAGATCATGAGCCACACCAGCGAGGAGCGGCGCGTGCTGCTCTTCTCGGCGACGATGCCCGAACGCATCATCCGGCTTTCGAAAACCTACATGCGCGACACGGAGATCGTGCGCGTCGAGAACAAGCAGCTCACGACCGACCTCACCGAGCAGATCTACTTCGAGGTGCGAGAAGCCGACAAGTTCGACGCCCTGACCCGCATCATCGACGTCGAGCCCGAATTCTACGGCATCATCTTCGCCCGCACCAAGATCGGGGCCGACGAAACCGCATCGCGGCTCGCCGCCCGCGGCTATGCCGCCGAGGTGCTGCACGGCGACGTCTCGCAGGCCCAGCGCGAAAAGATACTCCGCAAGTTCCGCGACCGCTCGGTCAATATCCTCGTCGCCACCGACGTGGCGGCGCGCGGCATCGACGTGGGCAATCTGACCCACGTCATCAACTACTCGCTGCCGCAGGACTCCGAGAGCTACGTGCACCGCATCGGCCGCACGGGCCGCGCCGGCAAGCAGGGCACAGCCATCACCTTCGTCTCGCCCTCCGAATTCCGGGGACTGAACAACCTGATGCGCGACATCAAGGTCGAGATCAAGCGCGAAACCCTCCCCTCGCCGCAGGACATCGTCGAGATGAAACGGCTGAAGATCAAGGATGAGATGCAGGAGATCGTCGAAAACGAAAGTTACGACGGATACCGGGAGTTCGCCGAAGAACTGCTGGCCGAATACACGCCCGACGTGGCGCTGGGCGCCCTATTGCGTCTGGCGTTCCGCAGCGAACTCGACCAGAGCAACTACCCCGAAATCCGTTCGTTCTCGGTGGACCGCAAAGGCACGGCGCGGCTGTTCCTCGCCGTGGGCAGACGCGACGGCTACACGGCGCGCAAGCTGGTCGATATGCTCAAGTTCAAGTGCGGCCTGCGCGACAAATACATCAACGACGTCCAGATCTCGGACAACTTCTCGTTCGTGAGCGTGCCGTTCCACGATGCCGAAGAGATCGTCCGCAAGCTCAACCGCCTGAACCGGGGCCGAAATCGCCCGCGACGGCGAGGAAGCCGCAGCCCGCAAACCCCGGCGCGCGAAAACGGCCGACGCCGGCGGAGAGGAATACGCCCCGGCCCCGAAAAAATCCGTCCGCAGGGAGAAACCGGCCGCCCCGGCACAAACCGCCCCGGCCGCCGGCGACGAATCCGCCGCGCCGCGCCGCAAGCTCAAAACCAAGATCCAAACCGAACCCCGTCCGGAAATCCCCGATTTCAGCAAAATGTCGAACGAAGGCTTCGACTGGTCGGCCTTCATGAAATTCGACGACGGCACGGCATGGGGCCGCGACGAGAACGGCAAAGGCAAGGGCGCCAAAAGCGTCCGCAAGACACCCAAACGGACCGTCACGGCCGCCCAGCGAATCGCTGCCAAAGGCAAGAAACGCAAATAACCACAATAGAACAAGCCCCGAAAAATCGGGGCTTGTTTCACCCCCCCCCTCCGAATTGAAACATATAAAAAAGAGTGCAACCTAAATGTTGCACTCTTCCTTGGCGGAAAGAGAAGGAACAGAATCATTCCCTGAATCATCCGTATATCAGTCTGTTGTGTTTCGACTTCAATATGAGTACACCGAATAGCCCACAGCCGATTTGCATTGTTTCACCCTGTTGTGTTACATTTGGTTAGGATAAAACTAAGAAATTATTGTTACTCTTTTATATATTTCAATCTATTAAAATATTCTTTTGCTAATTTTTTATATTTAGCAATTTTATTTTCATCCATTTCTAGATAGTTACAGTACTGTTCACACCAATTAAAATACTCGATTACTTTATTCATCAACTTTTGTTTAACTTCCTCTTGATTCGGAAGAAGATTAAATTCGTCATCACGATACTTCCATCCATAATATCGACCTTGAAGTCCCTTATATTTTCGAGCCGATTCATGAATGAAAATACCAAACGGAGGAGCTGTTGCCTCTACGTTATATGCCTGAATCATCGGTAAGCCGAGTAGTATAAATTGTTTGTATGTATCATTACACACCATCATCTCACACATTTCATCAGTAATATCACATCCATGCATAATCGGACCATACGACAATGACCCCTTTACAACAAATAAATGTTCATGATTTGGTGTCGTAAGGAAAATATCTGCAAATCGAGAAAAAAGTTTATCTATGATAAGGAAAATTTTTCCGTAATTAGGAGAGGTAATGAATACACCATCCATTAGTGGATAGAAAGTCGCATCTCCATCTTCATCTATACAATCCATAACACAAGAATGGAGTTTAAATATAGAATTTGCAGCTTTTGAAACAGATTCAGACATAATATTACGGGTTCCCATAATATCGATCCAGCATACATATTCATTATTCTTAAAGGATAATTTTCGGGCATTAACAGTTGGTAGTGGCATATTCATAATTTTTTGAGGTTGAATAAAGATAATAAAATATTCCATTGTAAAATAACATTATAGCAGATAAAATATTTTTTCTATCTTTGCCCCTGCGAATCATATGTTAGTAAACCTGTTATTATGGTGCTCAGTAGGGCCACCACAAAAAAAAGGTATGCGCAGAGCCGTTGGGGAGCAATCCCGCGAATGGCACTCTATTGAGCCTGTAACAGGGGGATGTATGGTTCGCAGCTGCGCACCTTTTTTTGTTTTATGCGAACCATACATTCCGTCCGCGTTTCGACGCCGACATGCCGCAAGGCCAGCCGCAGGCGGTTTCCGCCGTGCAACCACTCGTTTCGGCCCCCACCCGATTAGCAAACGACTGCTAACCAAATTGTTATTCTCTTTGTTGTGCCTCGTCGCACGATAAGGACAGCCCTTTTTATGCCCATCGTATTCGCTGCCATCGGCAGCGGCAGACCGAAGCCGTCCCCGGCGGAGGTCTGCAAACACGCTGCGCATGTTTTCAAACCCCGCAGGCTTCGTCTGCAATCTTAAAATCAAACAAAATGGAACCGAATCAAAACCCCGCGCAGGAACAGCCTGTGCAACCCATAGTCCCCCAAACCACGCGGGCCGCGCAACAGCCGGACATCGAACAGATCGTCGCTCCCGCCATGGAACCGGCACAGCCCGCCGCGCAATCTGCCGCGCAACCCGCACCGCAACCGCAACCGCAACCCGGGCGCCCCGACGAACTGCTCTACGACCCCAACGAAGCGGCGCAGATGATCCGCCACCTGACGGACGGCTATTTCGACCCGGAATACGTCCTGCTTTTCGGAAAGCTGGCCGGCGGCACGCCCCACAGCGATGCCGTGGCCTACGACCTGCTGATGGTCGTGCGCGAAACGCCGGAATACGACTGGATTCGGGCAAAACGCATCCTGCGGTACAGGATGCCGTACCGCTACCGGAAGGTCACCTACATCAATCCCTATATCCTGCCGTTGAACTATGTCGAATCGCATCGGACGCCGTTCCTCTACTTTGCCCATGCCGAGGGCGAACTATTGCATTGCAGCGACCACTATCGGTTTCGCCGCCCGAAGCACCCGATTGACTTTGCCAAAGCCTATGCCGACGCCAAATTCCATTTCGACACGTTCCGCACGCTCGGCAACGACCTGCTCGAACAGGCGCAGGATGCGTTTGCCGGGGGCCGCAACGTGCGGCTGGCGGCACAGTTCTCGGCGCAGGCGATCGTCTATTTCTACCACACGCTCTACTATGTCTATCACGGTATGGAATTCGACATCCATGATCCGGTCGTGATGCACGACCGGATGCGGACGCTTTCGACAAAGCTGATGCTGGTATTCGACGACAACCATATCGAAAACATTTTCACGCTGCCATGGCTGAAACAAATTTTGATGAAAACGCCGTATAGCGCCGAATTCTACATGGCTCCGCAGGAATTGGAAATGCACATGGGGCGTGTTCAAAAGGCTGCCGAAATAATCGAAAACTACTGCGGCCTGCGGCTGGAACTCTATAAAGAACTGGGCACGCAATAGGCCACCCCGACACCTGAATAAGACAAGAGGGGCTGATAGCCCCTCTTGCTGTCGATTCTTCATACATTCGGCGGAAAGAGAGGGATTCGAACCCCCGGAGCCTTGCAGCTCAACGGTTTTCAAGACCGCCGCAATCGACCACTCTGCCATCTTTCCGGGGACAAAAGTAGCACGGTTTTTCCATTCTGCCAAATCTTCACCCCGATTATTTTCCGCCCGGGCGGAGCCGGACTTCAAATTAAGGACATTATTTTTGACTTTTAGGAAAATTCCATATCTTTGTCAACAAGTTAGGTAAGGTCGCAACTTTTCACACATTATAGAACATGAACAAATCGCAGCTGGTCGAGGCGGTAGCCCTCGACGCTAACATCTCGAAAGTCGACGCGCGCAAAGCGGTCGATGCCATCATCCGGGTGACCGTACACAGTCTCCGGCAGGGTGAGCGCCTTACCCTCACCGGGCTCGGGACATTCAGCGTGCAGCAGAAACCCGCACGTATGGGCCGCAATCCGCGCACGGGCGCCCCGGTGAAGATCCCGCCGCGCAAGGCCATCAAGTTCCGCCCCACGGCCGAGGTCGAGTAATTTCCACTGCGTTTTTTAACTTTTTTCACACATGCCAGAAATCTCACAACGCGCCGAGCTGATGCCGGCTTCACCCATACGCAAGCTCGTCCCGTTGGCCGAAGCCGCCCGGGCACGCGGCACCAAGATCTACCACCTGAACATCGGCCAGCCCGACCTGCCGTCGCCGCAGACCGGGCTCGACGCCCTGAAAAAGATCGACCGTACGGTGCTCGAATACAGCCCCAGCGACGGATATCGCTCGCTGCGCGAGAAACTGGTAGGTTACTACGAACAGTTCCAGATCAAGCTCTCGCCCGACGACATCATCGTCACGACGGGCGGTTCCGAGGCCGTGTTGTTCGCCTTCATGTCGTGCCTCAACCCCGGCGACGAGATCATCGTCCCCGAGCCGGCCTACGCCAATTACATGGCCTTCGCCATCTCCGCAGGGGCCGTGATACGCCCCGTGGTATCGTCGATCGAGCAGGGATTCGCACTGCCCGACGTCGCGGAATTCGAAAAGCTCATCAACGACCGCACGCGCGGTATCCTGATCTGCAATCCCAACAACCCCACGGGGTACCTATACACACGCAAGGAGATGAACCGCATCCGCGACCTGGTCAAAAAATACGACCTGTTCCTCTTCTCCGACGAGGTCTACCGCGAATTCATCTACACCGGGTCGCCCTACATATCGGCCTGCCATCTCGAAGGCATCGAGCAAAACGTGGTGCTGATCGACTCGGTGTCGAAGCGCTACTCGGAGTGCGGAATCCGTATCGGGGCGCTCATCACCAAGAACCGGACGCTGCGTAACGCCGTGATGAAATTCTGCCAGGCGCGCCTCTCGCCCCCGCTGATCGGACAGATCGTCGCCGAGGCTTCGATCGACGCGCCGCGATCGTACAGCACCGAAGTCTACGAGGAGTATATCGAACGGCGCAAATGCCTGATCGACGGGCTAAACCGCCTACCGGGCGTATACTCGCCGATCCCGATGGGCGCCTTCTATACCGTGGCGCGGCTGCCGGTAGAGGACAGCGACGATTTCTGCGCATGGTGTCTCTCCGACTTCGACTACGAAGGCGAAACCGTTATGCTCGCCCCCGCATCGGGCTTCTACTCCGATCCGGCGTGCGGCCGCAACGAAGTCCGCATCGCCTACGTACTCAAGAAGGAAGACCTCGAACGGGCGTTGGTCGTACTGGGCAAGGCGCTCGAGGCATATAACAACCGGAAATAGCCCGACCGGCAATCTCGGACACGCAGTGCGGCACGGATAATGCCGCACTTTTTTTTGGAAGCCGGAGAGTCCGGCCCCACCCGGCGTTTCGGCCAATCCTATACCATATAGGTCAATTTTCAGGAATTTTAGACCAAAAAATTTGGGCGGCAGAGATAGTTTTCCTACTTTTGCCCTCGATTTTTACACGCCGCAACAGGCGTATAGTACAAACCAAACCAATACGTTATGAAAAAACTTTTCCTTCTTCTGGCCACCGCTGCCGTCACTTCGGGAGCATACGCCGAAGGATATCAAGTGAACAACCTCTCTTCGAAGCAGAACGGTATGGGACACGTGGGTACGGCCATGAAGCTTAACTCCGAGTCGATCTGGTTCAACCCCGCCGCCGCCTCGTTTCAGGACACCCGATTCGACATCTCGGTCGGCATCACCGGCATCGCTTCGAAGGCCACCTATACATCGCTCCCCGACTATACGGGCAAGACCAAGCCGCAGCACTACACCTCGGACAACAGCATAGCGACCCCGCTCTACGCCTATTTCAACTACAAACCCCTCGACTGGATGTCGGTCGGCCTGGCTTTCAATACGCCGTTCGGCTCCTCGATGGACTGGGGCAACAACTGGCCGGGGGCGCAACTCGTCCAGTCGATCAACCTCAAGGCCTACAATATCCAGCCTACCGTCTCGTTCAAACTCTGCGAACACCTCTCCATCGGCGGCGGTCTGATGATGACCTGGGGCAAGTTCGACCTTTCGCGCTCGCTGCTGCCTATCGGCGCCGACAATCCGCAGAACAAAGCGCTCATGGGCGCATTGCAAATGCTCAACCCGCAAATGCCCGACCTCTTCGAAATGGCCGGGGACAAAAACCTGATATCGCTGGGGCTCGAAGGCAAAGCCAAAATGGCCGTCGGAGTAAACCTCGGTGTGATGTGGGACATCAACGAACAGTGGTCGCTGGGCTTTACCTACCGTTCGAAACTCAAAATGAAGGTGGATTCGGGTTCGATCGACCTGCGTATGATCGACAATACCCAAATCGCCCAGGTCATCGGACAGCTCCTGCCCCAGTTGGGTCTCGACCCCGCCAAGCTCACGTCGGCCGTCGTGAAGACCGAGCTGCCCCTGCCGGCATCGCTGACGTGGGGTGTCAGCTTCCGTCCCGTTCCGAAATGGGAGTTCGCCGTCGACCTGCAATATGTGCTCTGGAGTGCCTACGACAAACTCGACGTCAAGATTCTCGAACCGAGCAGCAACACCCCCGTACTGAACATCCCGGTCAGCGATAAAAAATACTCCAACACGCTGGCGTTCCGTTTCGGCGGCCAGTAGCACGCACTCGACTGGCTGACCGCCCGTATGGGTATGTACGTGGATGAAAGCCCCGTGCGCAGCGACTACCTCAATCCCGAGACCCCGTCGATGACCAAGCTCGCCTATACGGCCGGCGTCACCTTCCGCCCGATCAAATGGATGAATATCGACATCGCATACGGCTATGTCAATTCGGCCGATCCCGAACGTACGGGCTCCTATCCCTACACCAATTCGGTGCTGGGCATCGTGAACGAAAAACTGGCGGCAGCAGGCGTTCCCGAAAGCCAGCTCACCAATCCGGTCACCGATTTTTCGGGTAATTACACCGCCCGTGCCCACACATTTTCGATCGGCGTAGGGTTCAGTTTCTAAAACCGGGAAAAATTATTATATTTGCGCTGCGCTTTGCAGAAAAGTGCGCCGCAATTTTTATCCGGCCTCATAGTTCAAGGGATAGAACGAGGGTTTCCTAAACCCTAAATTCGCGTTCGAGTCGCGGTGAGGCTACGAAAAGGGAAAGGTTCCGGCCTTTTCCTTTTTTCGTTCCGCCCGGACGGGAGCGGCTTAAATCTCCGGCCGGGAAAGGGAACATCCGACAATTTACATTATCTTTGCCTCACATATAAAGCCAGTTTATGGAGTCACTCAAAGAATTATATAAGATCGGCAACGGCCCGTCGAGCAGCCACACGATGGGGCCAAAAAAGGCTGCCGAACGTTTTGCCGAACGTAGTCGCGACGTCGATTCATACCGTGTGACACTCTACGGATCGCTTGCCGCCACGGGCAAGGGACACCTCACCGACATGGCGATCCTTTCGGTGCTGGAGCCCATCGCCCCGACCCAGATCGTCTGGGAGCCGAAGGTCGTGCTGCCCTTCCATCCCAACGGCATGTTGTTCGAGGGGCTGAAAGCCGGCAAGGTTGTCGACAGATGGACGATATACAGCATCGGCGGGGGTGCCCTGGCGAACGAGAGTTCGCGCCTGGAGATACCCGCCAGCATCTATCCGCTGACGACGATCTCGGAGATCAAGGACTGGTGCTACCACGAAGGCAAAACCTATTGGGAGTATGTCAACGACTGCGAAGGCCCCGAAATATGGGATTACCTCGACCGGATATGGACGGTGATGTGCGAAACGATCCAGCGCGGCCTGAACAACGACGGCGTACTGCCGGGAGGGCTCAAGGTCGCCCGCAAGGCGAGCACCTACTGGGTCAAGTCGAAGAGCTACACCGACTCGCTGAAATCCCGCGCCCAGATCTACGCCTACGCCCTGGCGACCTCCGAAGAGAATGCCTCCGGCGGCATCGTCGTAACCGCCCCGACATGCGGGTCTTGCGGCGTGGTTCCGGCAGTGCTCTACCACCTGGCCAATTCGCGCAACTTCCTGCGCATCCGCATCCTGCGCGCCCTGGCTACGGCGGGACTATTCGGCAACGTGGCCAAAACCAACGCTTCGATCTCCGGCGCCGAGGTCGGCTGCCAGGGCGAGGTCGGTGTGGCATGTGCCATGGCCGCCGCCGCGGCATGCCAGCTTTTCGGCGGCACCCCTTCGCAGATCGAATACGCCGCGGAGATGGGGCTCGAACACCACCTGGGGCTCACCTGCGACCCCGTATGCGGATTGGTACAGGTGCCCTGCATCGAACGCAATGCGATCGCGGCAGCCCGGGCTTTCGATGCCAATGCCTACGCCACGCTCTCCGACGGCTCGCACATGGTGAGCTTCGACCGGGTCGTGGAGGTGATGAACGAGACCGGGCATAACCTTCCGAGCCTCTACCGCGAAACCTCCGAAGGAGGCCTCGCCAAGCGTTATAACGGCAAGAAATAATCCGGACAGGATTCTTACGGCGGGGAACCGTGTTTTTTTGTGCTCCGGGATTTTTCGCAATTCGGAACAGGGAATCTTCCAAAACTCAGACCGATAAGCATCCGGATAGCGAATGACCTCCGACTGCTCGTGTTCATGCCCTTTGAACGGCTGCACGGCTGTCTTTCGCACAGTCGCCCTGCGCTCCGTCCAGTCGCCGCGTGCGCCGGAATCCGCATATTCATAGCTTTAGCTCCGCTCCGTAGCACCATCGTAATTGTGGGCTTCCTCCCGGCGTGCCACAAGCCGTCCCCCGGAATCGTAGACACAGGCGGCTTCTACTCCGGGTTCCCGTAGAACCGCATCGGTTCGAGCCAACCGTCCGGCGGCATCGTCTAAAAATTCGGTCGACCGCCCCACCTGCCGCATCACCCTCGTATTCGAGTTCCTGCGCGGCGATCCGGGCTACGGCACCATAAGTCAGCGATGCCGGCCTCCCTGCCTGCGCATCCCCTCCATACAGAAACACCGTATCCGTCCGAAAAAAGTACGGTTGGCAATGCCGCCGGGAGTGCGAACTATTTCGACTCCAGCTAACCATCGGGACAATGACGGTTGAAGATAATCGAGAATCCGGTCAAAATAAAAAGAAGCCGTTCCCCAGGGAACGGCTTCTTTCGAATCGTATATGCAGCCTCGGATTTACTGCGCCTGCTGGAGCGATTCCAGCTCGGCTTTCGAACCGACCACAAGGTTGTCGTAATCGCGCAGGCCCGTACCGCCGGGGATCAGGTGACCGCAGATGACATTTTCCTTGAGGTTTTCCAGCGGATCGACCTTGGCCTGGATCGCAGCCTCGTTGAGCACCTTGGTGGTCTCCTGGAACGAAGCCGCCGAGATGAAGCTCGAAGTCTGCAACGCGGCGCGGGTAATACCCTGCAACACCTGCGTCGAAGTAGCGGGCACAATGTCGCGCACCTGCACGGGTTTCTGGTCTCGGCGCTTGAGGCTCGAATTCTCGTCGCGCAGCTTACGCAGCGAAACGATCTGCCCGGGCTGGAGCGACGTCGAATCGCCCGCATCGGTGACGACCACCTTGTCGTAGAGTTCGTCGTTCACATCCATGAACTCCCACTTGTCGACGACCTGGTCTTCGAAGAACCGGGTATCGCCCGGATCCTCGATCTTCACCTTGTTCATCATCTGGCGGACGATGACCTCGAAGTGCTTGTCGTTGATCTTCACACCCTGCATGCGGTATACCTCCTGCACCTCGTTGACGATGTACTCCTGCACCTTCGTCGGGCCGAGGATATTGAGGATGTCGCTCGGGGTGATCGCACCGTCGGACAGCGGGCTGCCGGCCTTCACGTAGTCGTTCTCCTGCACGATGATCTGACGCGACAGGGGCACGAGGTAACGCTTCACGTCACCCTGCTTCGAGGTGATGATAATCTCGCGGTTACCGCGCTTGATCTTGCCGAACGATACCTCGCCGTCGATTTCCGACACGATCGCCGGGTTCGACGGATTACGGGCTTCGAACAGCTCGGTCACACGCGGCAGACCACCGGTGATGTCACCGCCCGACTTGCCGACGGCACGCGGAATCTTGATCAGGATATCGCCGGCCTTGATCCTGGCGTTGTCCTTCACGACGACGTGCGCCGAAACGGGCAGGTTGTATTGCTTGACCTCCTCGCCCTCCTTGTTTACGATCTTGATGACGGGGTTCTTGGTCTTGTCCTTCGACTCGATGACCACCTTCTCCGAAAGGCCGGTCTGTTCGTCACGCTCCTCACGGTAGGTAATACCCTCGACGACGCTGTCGTAAACGGCCTTACCTTCGTATTCGGAGATGATAACGGCATTGTACGGATCCCATTCGCAGATCAGGTCGCCCTTCTTGACCTCGGCACCGTCCGCCATGAAAAGCGTCGCGCCGTAGGGCAGGTTGTGCGTATAGAGTACGATCTCGGTCTTCGGGTCAACGATGCGGAATTCCGACTGGCGCGAAATGACGATGTTGATCGCCTCGCCGGCGGCATTCTTGCCCTTCACGGTACGCAGCTCGTCGATCTCCAGACGGCCTTCGTATTTCGAAACGACATTGGTCTCGACCGCCGAGCCACCGGCCACACCACCGACGTGGAACGTACGGAGGGTAAGCTGCGTACCCGGCTCGCCGATCGACTGCGCCGCGATGACACCCACGACTTCGCCCTTCTGCACCATGCGTGCGGTAGCCAGGTTGCGGCCGTAGCACTTCGCGCATACGCCCCGGCGTGCCTCGCAGGTCAGCACCGAGCGGATCTCCACCGATTCGAGCGGCGATTTCTCGATCGCCTCGGCAATCGCCTCGGTGATCTCCTCGCCTGCCTTGCAGATGACCTCACCCGTCAGCGGATGGATCACGTCGTTCAGGGCGACACGGCCCAGAATACGATCGTAGAGGGTCTGCACGACGTCGTCGTTGCGCTTGATGGCCGTAGCAGTCAAGCCGCGGAGCGTACCACAGTCCTCCTCGTTGATGATCACGTCCTGTGCGACGTCAACCAGACGGCGTGTCAGATAACCGGCGTCAGCCGTCTTCAGTGCGGTATCGGCAAGACCCTTACGAGCACCGTGCGTCGAGATGAAATACTCGAGCACCGAAAGCCCCTCCTTGAAGTTCGAGAGGATCGGGTTCTCGATGACCTGCTGGCCACCCTCGACACCCGACTTCTGCGGCTTGGCCATAAGGCCACGCATACCGCTCAGCTGACGGATCTGCTCCTTCGAACCGCGGGCGCCCGAGTCAAGCATCATGTATACCGGGTTGAAACCGTCGTCGTCCTTGATCAGCGTGTCGATCACGACCTTCGTCAGCTTGGTATTGATGTTCGTCCAAACGTCGATGATCTGGTTGTAACGCTCGTTGTTGGTGATAAGACCCATGTTGTAGTCCTCCATGATGGCGTCCGAACGCTCGTAACCTTCCTGTACGAGTTTCTCCTTGGCGTCGGGGATAATCACGGCGTCGAGGTTGAACGACAGGCCGCCGCGGAATGCCATGCGGTAACCCATGTCCTTGATATCGTCGAGGAACGCTGCCACCTTGTCGGCACCGGCCTTCTTCATCACCACCGCGATGATGTCGCGCAGCGAACGCTTCGTGAGGATCTCGTTGATGTAACCCACCTCCTTGGGTACCACCTGGTTGAAGAGGATTCGGCCGATGGTCGTCTCCTTCAGCTCGCGTACCGGGTTGCCGTCCGCGTCGATATCGTCCACCATACACTTCACAATGGCGTGCAGGTCGGCCTGGCCTTCGTTGTAGGCGATGATCGCCTCCTCGGGGCCATAGAATGCGCGGCCCTCGCCCTTGACACCCTTGCGGGGTTTGGTGATGTAGTAGAGGCCGAGTACCATGTCCTGCGACGGCACGGTGATGGGTGCGCCGTTGGCGGGGTTAAGAACGTTGTGCGAACCGAGCATCAGCAGCTGCGCCTCCAGGATGGCGGCATTGCCCAGGGGCAGGTGCACGGCCATCTGGTCGCCGTCGAAGTCGGCGTTGAACGCCGTACATG
>ERZ779861.3416-NODE-3416-length-13231-cov-2.988540_pt1 | contig 13231 bp, 15 predicted proteins | sample MGYA00511558_ERZ779861 | MGnify/ENA primary metagenome ERZ779861 (study PRJEB29588, sample SAMEA2163432) | human gut metagenome | biome: human gut; feature: human-associated habitat; material: faeces | place: Denmark | collected 2008/2010 ... | reverse complement strand
GCAAAGATAAAATATCCTGCCGTTTTATATCTGCATTTCGTAAGAGTTCTTTTTTCGCCACATAAGCAGAGTCTAACTCTTTCTTTGCCGCCTTCAAAAGTTCCTCTTCTCTTTTCATTTCTTCTTCCGCTGAAGAATATTGTGTTTTATTTGCTAAAATCTTCTGATTTAATTCTGCTTTACGAATCTTATTCTGCTCCAGCATGGATTTCGCTTTCTGCTGTTCCACAGTAATCTTACTGGAAGCATTCATCGAATCCATAATCTGCTCATTCTGTTCGTTTAACTCGATTTCATCTTCTAAAATTGCTTTCTCTAACTGCTCCATCTGGCTGCTAAGCGATTTTTCTTCGTCTGTAATTTTCTCGAGTTCTAAAAGTGCCTCTTTCTGGGAAGCGGTATAAGAAGCCAGTTCCTCATTTGCTGCCTGTTTGGATTCCTCCAATGCATCCGTACGCTCTTTGTAATATTCTTTTCCCTGTGCGGCAGACGAAATTTTTTCCTTGGTAATACGAATTTCTCCTTCAAAATTCGTAATCAAAAGTTTATCCTGATTTACTTTTTCCTTTTTCTTCTCAACCGAACGGTCAAAATCCGCAATTGCAGACTCTACCGAATCATATTCAGAACGCGATTTTTCTTTATCCGCTTTTGCCTGTTCCAATTCTTCTTTTGTATGGGAAAGGTTTTTCTCAATTTCTTCTGTTTCCTGCTGTAATGTCTCATAATCCATGCAGAACAGTCCTACTTCAAACTGTTTTAACTCTTCTTTTAACTGAAGGAATTCTTTCGCCTTTTTCGACTGTTCTTCCAGTGGACCAACCTGTTTTTCTAATTCTGTCAAAATATCCTGTACACGAAGAAGATTTTGACGTTCTGTCTCCAGATTTTTCTCAGCAGCAGCCTTTCTTTTCTTGAATTTAACGATACCGGCAGCTTCGTCAAATAATTCTCTTCGCTCTTCCGGTTTACCACTAAGAATTTTGTCAATCTGTCCCTGCCCGATGATGGAATAACCTTCTTTTCCGATACCGGTATCAAAAAACAATTCCTGTACATCACGGAGACGGCAGGTTACACCATTTAACAAGTATTCACTTTCACCGGAACGGTACACTCTTCTCGCTACCTGTACCTCTTCATAAGGCAGATTTAATTTGTGGTCCTCATTGCTGATTGTCAATGCAACATATGCATAACTTTGTGGTTTGCGCATCTCCGTTCCCGAAAAGATAACATCCTGCATGCTCGAACCACGTAACTGCTTAGCACTTTGTTCGCCTAATACCCAGCGGACCGCATCGGCAACATTACTTTTTCCACTGCCGTTTGGTCCGACAATTCCGGTAATTCCATTATGAAATTCAAATACAAGTTTTTTTGCAAAGGATTTGAAACCCTGAACTTCTATACTTTTCAAATACATGGACTACTTCTCCTGTCTCAATAATAATATCGTTTCATACGCCGCCTTTTGTTCGGCCGCCTTTTTCGTACGGCCTTTTCCACGGCCATAGGCTTTCTCATTTACCATGCAGACCACTTCAAACGATTTATTGTGGTCAGGGCCTTCCTCTTTTTCCAGTGCATAAGAAAGATTTGTTTTTTCGTGAAATTTGCTCTGGATAATTTCCTGCAAAATTGTCTTACTGTCATAAAATAACTGTTTCTTTTCGATGTCCGATAAAACATACTGCAAAATAAACTCTCTTGCCGGATTCAATCCACCATCCAGATAAATTGCGCCAATCACAGCTTCAAAAGCGTCAGACAAAATCGAGTCTCTCTTGCCGCCACCGGTAACCCATTCGCCGTGTCCCAGTTTCAGATATTCTCCTAATTTAATTTCCCTGGCAGAAGATGCAAGACTCATCTCGCATACTAAACTGGCACGCAGCTTCGTCATTTTTCCTTCTACCATATCCTTATGGTTTGAGAAGATATAATCACTGCTTACCAATTCTAAAACAGCATCTCCCAAAAATTCCAGCCGCTCATTGTTTCTCTCATATTTCCAATGCCTCTCATTAGCATACGAACTATGTGTCAGCGCATTGTTAAGCAGCGAAAGATTTTGAAAGTGATATCCAATTTTGTCCTGTAACTGTGTTAATTTGTCTTCTTTCACAGCACAAAGCCTCCTTTAAGCCTGAATCTTGTCCTGTATTTTTTCATTAATACTATTTTCTTTAAATGTAATACATTGTCCCAAAGCCGTTTTGATTTCCGCACTCTTGGAATTTCCATGAGCCTTTACCACAAGCCCTTTTAATCCTAACAATGGGGCACCGCCCTGGCTGCTGACATCAAATGTCTTTAATAATCCTTTTAATGCCGATTTAATCAGCATACCACCGATTTTTGTTCGGAGGCTCTTCATAATGCCCTCTTTGATGCAGCCTAAGAATGTTTTAGCAACACCTTCAAAAAATTTCAAAATCACATTGCCGACAAAAGCTTCACAGACAAGGATATCTGTGCCGCCTTTTGCAATATCTCTTGCCTCAACACTTCCGACAAAATTAATATTTTTGCAGTCACGAAGCAACGGATATGTTTCTTTCACAAGCTGATTTCCTTTTTCCTCTTCGGTTCCAATATTTACAATACCAACCGTTGGATTTTTTTTGCCCATAACGTTTTCAAAATAAACCGAACCCATCTGAGCAAACTGAACCAGATGTTCCGGACGGGCGTCTACATTCGCTCCACAGTCGATTAACAGAGAAAATCCGTTTTTAGAAGGTAAAAATGGTGCAAGTGCCGGACGCTTGATTCCTTTGATTCGACCAACAACAAGTTGTCCACCAACCAAAATGGCACCTGTACTTCCTGCCGATACAATCGCATCCGCCTTTCCATCGCGTACTAATTTCATGGCAACAACTAAAGAAGAATCTTTCTTCTCACGAATTGCCTTTGTTGGGACTTCACCCATATCAATAATTTCTGTTGCATTCACAATTTCAATGCTTGCTTCCTCATAGGTATATTTTGCAAGCTCACTTTTTATTTCTTCTTCTCTGCCAACAAGAATTACTTTCATACCTTTATTCTCATTTACTGCCTCTACGGCTCCCTTTACTGTTTCAACCGGTGCGTAATCGCCACCCATGGCATCTAACGCAATTACAACTTTATTTTCCATCTTTTTTACCTCCTAAAAAAACTCATACGTTATAAATATACTAGAAAATGAGAAAAAAAGCAATCAAAAAACCACCCGAAGGTGGTTTTCTTACTGTTTTTCATAAAAAAATGACTGAATCCCCTGGAAATTATACTTTTTCGCACCAATAATCTGCTCAGTGCTTCCTACAAACAAAATTCCCTGTTTGCATAAGGAATCCGAAAATCGGCGGTAAATCCGCTCCTTTGCCTCTTCCGTAAAGTAAATCATCACATTCCGGCATACAATCAGATGAACTCTCTGCGGATATCCATCCTTTAACAGATTGTGCTGCTTAAAAGAAATACATGATTTTAATTTGTTAGAAACACGGTAAATACCATGCTCATCTTTTTCTAAAAATTTATCTCTGTAACGTTGCGGCAGTCCTTTAATGCTCTGACCGGTGTAACACCCCGCCTTTGCTTTTGCTAAAACTTCCGCGTCCATATCCGTCGCCAAAATCTGAACTTGACTCAATGGAAGAAAATCACTTAAAACCATCGCCAACGAATATGGCTCATCACCTGTTGAACAGGCTGCACTCCAAATACGCAAAGGTTTTGGAAAGCGTTTCAAAAGCAGTGGAATGATATCCTTTTCCAAGGTCTGCCATTGCAGAGGATTTCGGTAAAACTCTGATACATTGATAGTCAAATATGTAATAAAACTATCATGAATTTCTGTATCCTGTCTAAGTAATGACAAAAAAGTGTTATAATCATCTACTTGATGTTTTTTCAAAAAATTATCAATCCGCCGCTTCATCTGCCCTTCTTTGTAGGAATTTAAATCAATTCCTGACATTGAAAGGAATCCGCTTTTAAACCATTCGTAATCGTAAAGACCCATTATTCTTCTTCGGAGTCTTCAACATCTGCTGCTTCGTTGCGTTTCTCAATCTCAAGTGCTTTTACACTTAAGCTGATTTTCTTTGTTTCTTCATTGAAATCAACGATTTTAGCAGTAATTTCCTGACCTACTTTCAAAACATCGGAAGGTTTTTCTACATGCTCAATAGCAATCTGAGAAACATGAAGCAATGCGTCAATTCCTTCTTCCAACTCAATAAATGCACCAAAATCAGTCATGCGGGCAACCTTACCGGTTACGATTGTACCAATCTGATACTTCTCTGCTGCATTTTTCCATGGATTGTTCTCTTCCAGTTTAAGAGTAAGTGCAATCTTTGTGTCTTGAATATCTTTAATCATGACATTTACTTTATCGCCAACTTTGAACAGCTTTTTAGGATCTGCAACGCGTCCCCATGACATCTCGGAGATGTGAAGAAGTCCATCTGCTCCGCCCAAGTCGATGAATGCACCAAAATCGGTAAGGTTTTTAACAGTACCTTCTACCATCATGCCAACTTTAATACGGGAAAGCAATTCTTCCTGCATTTTTTTCTTCTTAGCAACGATTAACTGTTTGCGGTCGCCAATAATTCTTCTCTTACGTGGATTAACTTCAGTAAGAACGAATTCAACTTCCTGATCCTGATATTTGGATAAATCTCTCTCATACATATCGGATACCAGACTAGCCGGGATAAACACACGGCCTTCACCATAAGAAACACTCAAACCGCCTTTGAGTACCATGGAAACTTTTCCGGTAAGTACTTCCTGATTTTCAAATGCTTCCTGAAAACGTTCATTCATCTTGTCCTGCTGAAGTCTCTTATAAGTAAGAAGAACCTGTCCCTCACCATCGTTGACTTTCAAAACTTTAACAGTCATCGTATCTCCTGGTTTTACTTCGGAGGTCAAGTCAACATCAGTATTGTTACTGTATTCATTCTTCGTTAAAATACCATCTGCTTTATATCCAATGTTTAAGATAATCTCATTGTCTTTAACTCCGATAACTGTCCCTTCTACAATCTCACCATTGTGGATTGTGACTAATGAATCCTCTAATAATTCTGCGAAACTTGCTTCTGACATGCCTTAAGAACCTCCTGTATAATAGTATTTGGGGTCGATGCCCCGGCAGTAATACCTAGGCTTGCAAAAGATGAGACCGGGATATCCGGTAAATCTTCTGCTGTCTGTATAAAAAAAGTGTTTTCACACTGATTTTTACATATTTCATATAACTTGCGTGAATTGGATGAATGTGTTCCACCTATCACAATCATAGCGTCAGAATCCTTTGCTAAAGACTCTGCCTCCGTCTGACGTGTAGACGTAGCATTACAAATTGTATTCACAGCAAGTATATCATAACCTTTTTTTGAAAAAATTTCAACTAATTCTTGAAATTTTTTGTAATTAAATGTCGTTTGTGCTACCACGCATATCGGTTTTTCCCCTTTTGACGGCTTAAATAAAAGGGCATCTTCCTTCGATTCTACGACGGTTCCACCGTTTTTTGCCCACCCGAGAATTCCTTGCACCTCCGGATGTTTTGCCGAACCGATGATAACAATTTCATATCCTTTTTCACTATATTCAGCAACGGTTTTATGAATTTTTTTCACAAATGGACACGTTGCATCCTCAAATGGAATTTTTTTCTCCTTGAGCGTGTGGATGACGGATTCCGGTACACCGTGCGAACGAATCACTAAAATCGCCTGACTCCTGTCTTCTTTTGCAATTTCATCCGGGTGTTCAATCACCTGTACCCCCTGCGATGCTAAATCCTCTACAACCTGCTCGTTATGAATAATCGGTCCGAGTGTATAAACTTTATGATTTTCTTTTGCCAATAAATCATATACCGTATCAACGGCCCGCTTTACTCCAAAGCAGAACCCCGCGCTGTCTGCACATTTAATTGTCATGAGCCGATGCTCCTTGTATTTCAATAATTTTATTTACCACTTCATCGATTGTTAAATCAGAGGAATCCAAATATACTGCATCTTCTGCCTGCTTTAACGGCGCAATTTCGCGGTTCATATCCTGTTCATCCCTAGCAATGATATCCTTCTCAATTTGTGCCAAATCGCAGGTTTCTCCTTTTTCAATCAATTCTTTGTAACGGCGGTTTGCGCGCACAAAAGAACTTGCCGTCAGATAAATTTTGCACTCAGCATTTGGCAAAACAACGGTTCCAATATCTCTGCCATCCATAATGACATCATTGGCAGCCGCCAAATTTCTCTGCAATTCTAATAATTTTTCACGAACCTTTGGATATTTTGCAACTACCGAAGCATTTTTTCCAACTTCTTCTTTACGGATTTCTTTGCTGACATCCGCACCATTTAAGAAAATATGCTGCTCGCCGTTTTCATACTGAATCGTAATATCAATTGCCTGACATTTTTCATTTACCGCATTTTCATCTGTTGTATCAATGCCGTTTGTCAAAAAATAATAAGCCATCGTGCGGAACATAGCACCTGTGTCTACATAAACATAATTCAGTTTTTTTGCTACTAACTTTGCGATTGAGCTTTTTCCGGCTCCTGCCGGTCCATCAATTGCAATATTCATTCGTAACGCCTCCTTCTAATTCGATTCTTCCCTGCCAGCCAAATACCCGGTAGACCATGCAATCTGAAGATTAAAACCTCCGGTTAAAGCATCCAAATCTAACACCTCACCGGCAAAGAATAATCCCTGTATTAGTTTCGATTCCATCGTTGATGGATCAATTTCCGAAACTTTTACACCCCCGCGCGTAATAATCGCTTCGTTGATATCTCTCAATCCTTTTAATGTTACCGTAAAATCCTTTATGCTGTCAACTAATTTCAACCGATTTTTTTTGTCAAGCTGATTCACTTTGCTGTCAACATCCAAGCCGGCACGGGACAACACTTCTGTTACCATGCTGGCAGGAAGAAGATTTCTGCAGGCATTTTTCAACGATAAATTCATGCGTTCCGAAAAATCTTTCACAATCCGTTTATCTAACTGCTCCATTGACAATGCCGGTTTTAAGTCAATATGCAGTATCAGCGGTTCTTTTTGCAGCTTGTCACCAACGATGCTGCTTGCGCTCAGCATAAGTGGCCCGCTCACTCCATAATGTGTAAACAGGACTTCACCGAAACCGTCATAGAGCGATTTCTGCTTGCCGGACTCTCTCTGAATCGATACCCGACAATTTTTCAGCGTCAGCCCCTGCAATTGTTTCCCAATGTTATCTGCCGTAACAATTCCGGTTAATCCCGGACGAATTGCCGTTACGGTATGCCCTGCCTCTTTTGCAAATTCATAGCCATCTCCCGTTGAACCGGTACTTACATATGAACAGCCGCCGGTTGCAACAATCACTTTGTCCGCCGGCAGAGTATGCTGATTTTTCAGAACAACTCCCGTCACTTCACTTTCTTTGATTTGAAGTTTTTTTACCTCTGTATGAAGAAGTATAGCTACACCAAGTCTTTTACACTCCTTCTCCAATGTTCGGATGACATCAGAAGATTTATCCGATGCCGGAAAAACGCGCTTTCCACGCTCCACTTTTGTAGGCAGACCATGCTTATTAAAAAAATCAACGACCTGTTCATTGGTAAAGGAATAAAACGCACTGTAGAGAAACTTAGGATTTGAAATTACGTTAGAAAACAAATCAGAAATATCACAGGCGTTGGTCAGGTTGCACCTGCCTTTTCCTGTGATAAAAAGTTTTTTTCCTAATTTTTCATTTTTTTCAACAATAGTGACGTCACATCCGCATGAGGCACTTTGAATCGCCGCCATCATGCCGGCAGGACCGCCACCGATTATGATTACTTTTTTCATTTTCTTCTCCGATGTATTTATGCCGATGCATAAACTTCATTAAATCCAAAAGACCGATGAGAACTTTTGTATCGTTTGTTTTTGCATCGGTAAATAATTTTTTTACAATCTTTTACATTATCCAACAGACTGCTGGCAAAACAGTTTATTATTAATGTTTCCATCTGCTTAGAACAACGCTTTACCGGTTTTGCTTTCGAATCAAATGAAACCACAACGGTATTTTTCTGCTGCTCTACATGGTCAACACGCACATCTTCATCTTCTAAATTCTGTGTTACCAGATAAGTGATATACTCTGCTGTCAATGTTTTTTCCTCTTTTTTAACAACAACCGGAATCAGACTCATTGTATCGGAATCAATGGAGTAAATCGTAAGTGTCTTCATCGTGCTTTTTGGCGTCGAAAGGGCTGTTTTTGCCGGTATCTCAGACGCTTCCCCACAACCATTTAATAATAACAAACCCACCATAAGTATTGCCATTATTTTAAATTTCAATTTTATTACTCCTTGTCTAAACATCGTATTGCCAAATCAAGAGCTGCATCCACTGCCTGCTTTCTTACCTGTTCTCTGTCACCGGAAAACACATGACGTTCTACTGTAACCTGCTCATGCAGTGAACAGCCCAGATACACAAGCCCAACAGGCTTTTCTTTTGTACCACCGCCCGGTCCCGCAATGCCGGTCGTAGAAAGTCCCATGTCTGCTTTCGCTGCCTTTGCACAGCCAACACACATTTCGGCTGCTGTCTCTTTGCTGACAGCACCTTTTGTTTCCAGTGTTTCATGACTTACGGAAACCAGATTTTCTTTTGCTTCGTTTGCATAAGTCACATAAGCACAGTTGATAACATCCGACGCACCGGGAACGTTAATAATTGTTGCCGATAGTAAACCGCCGGTACATGATTCAGCTGTTGTTATCGTATAGTGTTTGTTTGTCAGTTTCTTGACAAGCTCATTTTCTTTTGCATTTTCTTTCATTATCGCACATCCTTCATAACCCCTCGGTTTTTATAAATATAATCGACGAGAGAAATTATCGTTAGTATCACCGAAGCATAAATTAATATACTCTCAATGATACGGAACACTTCTGCCTGAAAATGAAATACTAAAAAAATTGACATTGCCATCTGGACAAAAGTTTTGACTTTGCCCCAGTAACTTGCTGCAATGGTAACTCCTTTTTCAGCAGCCACCAGACGAAAACCGCTGATAATGAACTCTCTGCTGATAATGATAATAACTACCCATGCCGGCATATTTGTCTGCGGGTCAGCCAAAAAACAGATGAGTGCTGCACAGACTAATAACTTATCCGCCAATGGGTCCATAAATTTACCAAAGGTTGTAACCTGATTGTATTTTCTTGCCAGATATCCGTCAAAAAAATCGGTAATACAGGCCGCAATAAATAAACCGCCGGCAATATAATCCGAATACGGCAATTGCTGCCATAGCATCGCAATTACAAAAAGAGGAATCATGGCAACACGCAAAATTGTCAATCGATTTGGTACATTCATTTAATCATCCTCCTCCGGTAAAATTTCTCCAATCAAATCATAGCCGTTTGCATCCGTTACCAAAACAGGTAATATGGTGCCTGATATGATTTCGTACGGTGCTTCAAAAAACAGACACCCATCAATCTCCGGCGCATCACGGTAAGTACGCCCGACATAAACGCCATCTTCCGGCAGATATCCATCCACAATCACGGAAAGTCTTCTGCCAATCATTTCTTCATTTTGGGCAAAAATCACATTCTGCTCTGTCTGCATGATTTCATCTGCCCATTCCTGTTTAATCTCCTCCGGAACCTGTCTGTCATATCCTGCCGCCGGTGTTCCTTCTTCCGGCGAATAAGGAAATACTCCTAATCGTTCAAATTTCATGTTGGCAACAAAATCCACACATTCCTCATGGTTTTCGTTTGTCTCTCCCGGAAATCCGCTGATTAATGTTGTACGGAGTGCAATATCCGGAATCTCTTTACGAAGCATGGAAATCTTCTCACGCAGATCCGCCTGTGTGGTCTTTCGTCCCATTCTTTTTAATATATCGTCGTTACAGTGCTGAATCGGCAAATCGAGATAATGACAGATTTTTTTCTCTGTCTTAATCGTCTGTACCAGTTCCTCGGTAATTTCTTCCGGATAACAGTACAGCAGCCGAACCCACTCAATTCCATCAATTTTACAGAGTTCATGTAAAAGTTTAGACAGTCGTTTTTCACCATATAAATCAACACCGTAAACCGTTGTTTCCTGTGCAATCACAATCAGTTCCTTGGTTCCTTCTTTTGACAATTGTTCCGCTTCCACTAACAATTCTTCCATCGGAACGCTGCGGTAATTACCGCGCAGTTTCGGAATAATGCAGTATGTGCAGTGTTTGCTGCATCCCTCTGCAATTTTAAGATATGAGGAATAGCCGGAGGACGTATGAACTCTGTTTGTTAAATTCTTCGGAAGATAGTCCAAATCATTTAACGCACATTCTTTTTTTCCCTGTAACGTATCTTTTACTACTTCAAATATTCTATCATATGCCGTTGTTCCGACAACCGCATCTACTTCGGGAATTTCTTTTTGGATGTCGTCGGCGTAGCGCTGCGCTAAACATCCTGTCATAATGAGCGAGACACACTTGCCGGTCTTTTTGTATTCTGCCATTTCAAGAATTGTCTCAATACTTTCCTCTTTTGCATCATGAATAAAGCCACAAGTATTCACAATAATGATTTCTGCATCCTCCGGTGTACTTGTCACCGAAATATTCTGCGAAGCTAACAGTGCAATCATTTTTTCACTGTCAACTAAATTTTTATCACATCCTAATGATACAAAGAACAAATTCATGCTTTCTGAATTCCTTTCGCTTCCACACAATTATTCATCAACATCGCAATTGTCATCGGTCCGACACCGCCCGGTACCGGCGTAATTGCCGACGCTGTTTTTTCCACGGAATCAAAGTCCACATCACCGCAAAGTTTACCGCCTTCCGGTCTGTGAATTCCGACATCAATGACAACAGCACCTTCTTTCACATAATCTGCCGTAATCATTTTCGGCTTTCCAATTGCTACAATCAGAATATCTGCTCTTTTTGTTACTTCTTTTAAATCTTTTGTATGACTGTGGCAAACAGTAACCGTAGCATTCTCACGAAGCATAAGCATTGCCATTGGCTTTCCGACAATATTACTTCTGCCTACAATAACGCACTCTTTTCCGTCAATTACTACACCACTTCTCTTTAAGAGCTGAATGATGCCCGCCGGCGTACAGGACACAAAGCCCGGCTGACCAATACTTAACGCACCAACGCTCTGCGGATGAAATCCATCCACATCTTTTTTCGGGGAAATGGTCTGAATCACTTTATCCTCATTAATATGGGAAGGCAGCGGTAATTGTACCAAAATACCGTTTACGGTATCATCTGCATTGAGTTTTTCAACAAGTGCCAGTAATTCTTCTTCTGTTGTCTCTTCCGACAATTCATAAGAAAGGGAATGAATTCCCACATATTCGCAGGCCTTCTTTTTGTTTCCTACATATACGGTAGATGCCGGATCATTTCCAACCTGGATTACCGCAAGTGTAACATCCATATTTTCCTTTGCCACGCGTTCTTTGCACTCGTCCTTTACCTGTGCTGAGATTTTTTTGCCATCAATTAAAACTGCCATACTGTTATCTCCTTTTTAATCTATTTCTACTATATTGTCGCGGATTGCCTGCATATGAAAATCCGTCCGATTTATTACATCCGCACAAGCACGCAATTCGTAAACAATATTTTCAGCATCTTTAATATCTTTTTTGTATTTTACCTGATGCTCTAAGCTTGCCCAAAAGTCCATCGCAATCGTACGAATCTGGACTTCGACACGCATATTTTCTTTATGGTCTGAAAAGAATACCGGGACTTCCACAATTAAATGCAGACTCCGGTAGCCATTCATTTTCGGCTTTTTGATATAATCTTTTGTTTTTATTAAAACAACATCATCCTGTGCCGAAAGCATATCCGCCACTTTGTAAATATCGTCAATAAAAGCGCAGATTACGCGCACGCCCGCCACATCGTTCAAATGCTGCCTGACCGATTCAACCGTAATCGGATAGCCTTTCTTTTTTAATTTGGTTGCGATGCTGTCCGGCTGTTTGATTCTTGTTTTAATAAATTCAATCGGATTTCGATTTTTTGTCATCGAAAATTCATCATTTAATACTTGTAATTTTGTTTTTACTTCTTTGATTGCACAACTGTACATCATCATCATTTTCTGAAATTCTTTGGCATCGGACTCAAAAAGATTGTCCATATCTTTTGGCAGATGCAGTTGTTTCAGATACGATGTATGTAATTCTTCATCAAGCATTGTTCTTCTCCAATCTTTAACCCCTGTACTTGCTACATACTCATTATACATATGCATACATTATCTATTATAAGCAAAAAATGAATAAAGTCAAACGAAACGGGAACGCTACTAAAAAAACGAAGGGAGAATTTTTTGTAATGAAAAGTTTTGTTGACCAGGATGCCTGCATTGCCTGCGGTTTATGTGTGTCTACCTGCGAAGATGTTTATCACTTTAATGAAGAAGGTAAAGCAGAGGCTGTTGAGGGAATAATTTCTGCGGAATATGAAGATGACTGCCGGACTGCAGCAGAAAACTGCCCGACTATGGCGATTGAAGTTGATGAAGGGTGAATTGTTTTCACAATTATTGCTATAAATAAAAAAGCATCAAAGTTTCCCATTCGAAACCGCTTCGCTTGATGAACACCTTCGGTGTTCAAAGTTTCTCATGGTGAAAGTTTGATGCTTTTTTATTTAAAATTAATGTGAAAACATTTTACCTCTTTGGAATTTTGTTTTGCTGTTTTTTTGCTATTCTTCGATTACTTCGATTTCGAGGTAGTCGAAGTCGATTTGCTCGATGAAATTATCTTGTTCAAAGCGGGTTTTGTCAACCCGCTTGAATTCATTAATGTTTTTGTCAAGCCAAATTGGCTGTTGCAAATCAAAGGCTTCAGCAAATGCGTGAATACCGGCAAATACTTTTTTAGTCCGGGACATCTCAGGGGAATCATTTTCCACGACCATGTCCCGGATCATTCGATTGCTTTTAAATTCTTTTGCCCATAAACGAAACATCTGTTAATTTCCTTCCTTTTTTCATTTCCGTATCCATACTTTTTACTGATTATACTTTGATTTTTCGAAAAAGTAAAGAATTATTTGACTTTACTGTCATTTTCTTATAAAATTATATTGTATGCGTAAATGGATTTTTATGCATGGAGGTAAGGAGAAAGGTTGGCGAAT
>ERZ779861.3405-NODE-3405-length-13272-cov-3.507150_pt1 | contig 13272 bp, 15 predicted proteins | sample MGYA00511558_ERZ779861 | MGnify/ENA primary metagenome ERZ779861 (study PRJEB29588, sample SAMEA2163432) | human gut metagenome | biome: human gut; feature: human-associated habitat; material: faeces | place: Denmark | collected 2008/2010 ... | reverse complement strand
AAAAGGGCATGCCCTTTTCATCCGATATATAGCATTATAGCATAAGATCTCGGCTTATGCAACCTTATTCAGGAAAAAAGTTAAATTTTTCCTCTTTGTTTTATATTCAGTAATAATTTATCCGCCAGACAATTCACTCGTCCGCGTGCGGCGCGACCGTATAGCGGTAGAGATCGCTCTTTTTAACGCCGCGGTCTTTTGCCGCCGCCTTCAAAGCCTCCTTTTTATCCAGCCCCAGCGACAGATAATGCGCGATATGCGCTTCGGGCGACAGGGCGTTCAGCGCGTTTTCGCTCCCCGCACCCTCTACTAAAAGGACGAATTCTCCCCGCGGCTCCTTCGGATATCCCGCGGAAAGACGAAATTCCACCCGTTCCTCGTGCAGCTTCGTGAGCTCGCGCACCGCGACCGCCCGCCGCTCTCCCAGACAGGAAAACAGCGTTTCCACGTCCCGCCGCACGTCGTGCGGCGCGGAATAGAACACGAGCGTCGCCCTGACGTTGCGGTATGCCGCCAAAAGCGCCTCCCGCTCGGCGTTCTTTTCGGGAAGAAACCCCAGAAAGCAGAAGCGATCGGCGTCCAGTCCGCCGAATGCCAGCGCCGTCACGCAGGCGCATGCGCCGGGCAGGACCGTATAGGGTTCTCCCGCCTCGATGAGCATTTTCACCAGCAGATTGCCCGGATCGGAGACGACGGGCATTCCGGCGTCCGTTATTACGGCGACGGTCTTTTCCTCCCGCAAAAGCGCCAGGATCTTTTCCCCGCTCGCCCGCTCGTTGAATTTATGGCAGGAAAGCAGGGGCTTTTTGATTCCCAGATGATTTAGAAGCGCCAGCGAACGGCGGGTATCCTCGCAGGCAATGACGTCCGCGCTTCTCAGCGCCTCTGCCGCGCGGAAGGTAATATCGCCCAGATTGCCGATGGGCGTCGCAACCAGATACAGCATAATTCTCCTTTCAGTTCCGCTCGTTCGTCACCGAAAGCCCGGGCTTTCCGCCCTTGACGCCTTCGATCAGCACGAGATAGCTCTCTTTTTTCCGCCCGCCCGTCAGCAGCATGAGGCGCTTGGGCTCGACGCGGTTTTTTCTCATTTCCGTCAGCACGTCCGTCAGTCGGTCCGCCCGGTGCGCGAGCGAAGCGCCCGCCGAACCGGAGGGCGTTGGCGGCGCTCTCCACGAGCTCGGGGAGCGTCAGCGCGATCTCCCAGCGCGCGAGCGCGTCCGAATCCCGCTCGCTGACAAAGCCCCTCTGCCGTTCGCAGTAAGGAGGGTTGGCGGTGATGAGGGAAAACCTCCCCGCAAATTCTCCCCTCGAAAAGTCCTGCACGCGGCGGTTCTCGACCGTAAACCGATCGGAAAAGCCGTTCTCCTTCACCGACCTTGCGGCGAGCGCGGCGAGTTCGGGCTGCAGCTCCACCAGGGTGACGTGCGCGATCTCCGGGTGCAGCAGAAATAAATTCATCCCCACGATCCCCGCGCCCGCGCAGAAATCCGCCGCGATATCCCCCTTTTTCGCGCCGGCAAAGCGCGACAAAAGAACCGCGTCCGAAGTGAAGCGGTAGAGCGCGTCGTCCTGATAGATAAAGTGCGTTCCGTCCAGATATTCCCGCGTAATCATGCGATAAAAAAAAGCGCGCCGCGACGCGGTGCGCTTTGACTTTCCGTCAATTACTCTTCCGAAATCGCTTCGACGGGGCAGCCCGCCGCGCAGGAACCGCAGGAAATGCAGGTATCCGCATCGATCACGTACTGCGTATCCCCTTCGCTGATCGCGCCGACGGGGCAGGTGTCCGCACAAGCGCCGCACATAATGCAGGCATCGCTGATCTTGTAAGCCATAATGATTTCCTCCACTTAAATTACTTCTTTTATTCTAACATAAAATTTCGGATTTGTTAAGGGTTTTAATCCAAAATTTCTTTCAGATCCGCGGGAATTTCCTCTTTTTCCCGTTCCGGGGCGTTCCCCCGCCGGAATTTCACGTCCGAAAGCGGGAAGTCCTTGTACACTTCCTGCCCGTCGCTCCCAACAATCTTCACCTTGACGACCATCGTGAGCATGTTGTTGGAGACGACCGTCCCCTTGCCGTCCGGCGTTTCCACCGTGCTCCCGACCTTGGGCACCTTCTTAAACGCGTCGCTGTAATAGTAGTTTTCGTATTCCAGACAGCACATCAGCCGTCCGCAGAGGCCGCTGATCTTGGACGGATTCAGGGAAAGCCCCTGCGTCTTCGCCATCTTGATGGAAACCTTTTTGAAATCGGACATACATCCCGAACAGCAGCACGCCCGCCCGCAGGGCGCAATGCCGCCCAGCAGTTTGGTTTCGTCGCGGATGCCCACCTGGCGCAGCTCGATGCGGATGTGGAAGGAGGAAGCCAGATCCTTGACCAGCTCCCGGAAATCCACCCTGCCGTCCGCCGTAAAATAAAACACCACCTTTTTCCCGTCGAACGTAAACTCGCATCCGACGAGTTTCATTTTCAGCCCGTGCCTGGCGATTTTTTCGGCGGCGATCTTCATCGCCTCCGGCGTGCGCTCCTCGTTTCTCTTTACGTTTTCCTCATCCCGCCGCGTCGCTTTGCGCACGATGGGCTTTAAGGGCTGAACGACCTCCTCGTCCGGCACTTCTTTCACGCCGAACGCGACCGTTCCGTATTCCATGCCCCGCGCGGTCTCCACGACCACGCCCGAACCCGGCTCGTACGAGCCGTCCGATGGGGCGAAGTAGTAGACCTTCGCGGTGTTTTTGAATTTGACTCCTACAATCTTTGCCATTTATATTTTCCTTCCAAAATCTGAAATAACAGCCATTCGGCCAGCATATTGTCCTGCGCGTTGAAATTTTTACGCACGTACGCCTCGGTAATCGCTTCGGACGCGTGATAAAGCGCGCCCTTCGGATAGCGCCCGAGCGCCCCTTTCGTGCGGGCGAACACGGCTTTGTTCTGCACAAGATCCTCCCGCCCCTCCGCCGCCGCGATCAGGTCGCGGTACGTAAGCTGCAAAACGGACATCAGATCGGCGAGCGATTCCTTTGCGACCAGTCCGGAAAAGGTCAGAACGTCCGCGCTCGAGTCCATTTCCGTGACGATGCGCACTGCCAGATCGGTCACTTCGGCGAGCTTTTGGTCGCCGTACAGCGTCTCCGCCCTGCCGAGCGTGCCGTCCCCGTTCATAACGGCGGCCGTCAGCTTTTCCCGGTCGGGGAAATCCCCTTCCATCGCCGAAAGAAGCGCCTCATCCGGAAACGCCGGGATCTCCAGCTTCCGGACGCGCGACTTCACCGTCGGCAGCAGCCCGTATTCGGACACCGCCCCCATGAGAATGTGGACGTTGGCGGGCGGCTCCTTCAGCAGTTTGTTCTGCGCCGCGGGCGTCATGTTCTCCGCCCCCGCCAGCACGTACAACTTTTTATCCCCTTCAAAGGGCTTGATATAGCTGTCCTCCACCAGAAAGTCGATGTCTTCCGTCTTGATTTTATCCCCTTCTTCCGCAGGAAATACGGTCATATCCGCATATTTTTCCCGCCCGACGAGCGAGCAGATGCGGCAGGTTCCGCATCCGTTTGCGGGGCAGAGCAAAAGGGCGGCGAACAGATCGAGATACCGCCGCAAATACAGCCCGTCCTGACAGACGACGAGATAGGCGTGGGAGAGCCTCCCCGCGGCCTTGTCCCGCGCCGCGATCTTATATGCGGCGGTGTTTTTCACGAGCGATTCATAGATCATGCCAGAATTCCCCTCCCGACGAGCGCATCGACGATTTTGCGGTGCGTTTCCTCCCGGCTCCCGCTGCAGTCGATGGGAACGATGCGGCCGGGCGCTTCCTTCAGAACCGCGAGATAGCCCTCGTAGACCCGCTCGTGAAAAGCGCGCCCGGCGAGCTCGACGCGGTCCGCCTGATCGGCGCCGCCCTTGCGCCGGAATGCCAGCGCGGGCGGAAGATCCAGAAAGATCGTCGTATCCGGCAGATATTGCAGAGCGAATGCGTTGATCTTCCGCACATAATCCATGCCCAGGCCGCGCGCATGCGCCTGGTACGCGTAGGAGGAATCCAGATAGCGGTCGCAGATCACCAGCTTTCCCCGTTCCAGATTGGGGATCACCGTATCGTGCAGGTGCTGTGCGCGCGCCGCGGCGTAAAGGAGCGCCTCGCAGACGTCCGTCATCTCCGCATTCTCCCGCGCGAGGATGACGCGCCTGATCTCTTCGGCGACGGGCGAACCGCCCGGTTCGCGCGTCAGCACGTAATCGACGCCCGTCTTTTTCAGATGTTGTTCGAGCAGGGCGATCTGGCGGGACTTCCCCGCGCCTTCGCACCCTTCAAACGTGACGAATTTACCCTTCATTCTTTTCCTTTACGACCTTGATCTTTCCGTCCGCGACGCCGAATGCGCCCGAGGCGTACTTTAAAAACGAAATCATCTCCTCCGTGATCTCTTCGCCCGCGATCACCGTCGGCACGCAGGGCGGAAAGGAGCCCGCGTTCGCCGCGGCGACTCTGCCGACCGCCTGCTCGAGGGGAACGCGCTCGCTCCTGCCGCGCTTCACCGCCTGCAGATAGGGGATCTTGCGCTTGCCGCTCGACGCAAAAGCGCGGGCGCGGTAAGTATCTTTCAAAGAGCGCTTTTTCGCGATGCGGGAGAGCGCTCCCTCCAGCACGTGCAGTTCCTTGACGTTGTAATACGGGGAGAGCATGAACACGAGATACCGCCCGTCGTTCATCTCGATAAAGATATCGTGCCACTTCAGATAGTCTTCCGCGCGGTAGGGAGAGATATTCACGCTCTTGAAATCGACGACCAGCTTTAAGGGATCGTCGTTCTGCAAAAACTTATAGCCCGCATTGGAGAGGCGCTGCTTCATCAGGATGAGTTCTTCCCGCAGCTTCATGAAAGCCTCCCTGCCGCTCTCGTTCATGTACTTTTCCGCATATTCGGCGGAAGCCATGATGGGATAGCTCGGGCTGGTGGTGCGGAAGCGGTTGACGCTGTCCTCCGCGTCTTCGAGATAAGCGGTGTTCCCTACGTTCAGAATCGCCGCCTGCGTGAGCGCCGGCATGGTCTTATGCACGCCGTCCACCCAGAGATCCGCATACTCGCCCGCATAGACGCAGTTGCGGTCATAGCGGAAATGCCCGCCGTGCGCGCCGTCGATTAAAAGCACCTTCTTCGCGCGCTTCACCGCTTCGGCGACCTTTTTCAGATCGAACGCCACGCCGTAGTAATCGGGATAGGTCAGAAGCACGCCGATCGCGTCTGGGTGTTCCTCCAGCGTCTTTTCCACGTCGTCCGCGGACGGAGGCACCATCACGCCCTCGATGACGTTCTGATTGAGCACCACCGGTTCGATCTTCATCACCTCGCAGGCGTTGAACACGCTCTTGTGCGCGTTGCGGTTGACGATGATCTTTTTCCCCTTGTGCGCCACGGCAAAGAGCATCGCGTAGATGCCGCACGTAGAGCCGTCCGTCAGAAAGAAACTCCGCTGCGCGCCCAGACGCGCGGCGACGTCATTTTCCGCAAGGCGGATGACGCCGGTGGGATCCTGCAGGTTATCCGAAAAATACAGTTCCGTGATATCCAGCCGCGCGCCCTTAAACAGGCGGGTAAAGCGGGCGTCTCCCTTGTGCCCCGGCATGTGAAAGCGATGCGGGAACTTGCGGGCGTATTCCTTCAGTACCGATAACAGATGTAGCTTATCCATAATTCCCCCGCTTAATCCAAAAGCGTGCTGTACGTCCTTACGATATAGTTGAGAAAGGAGATCGCCTCAAACTGCAGATCGGGCTGATATTCCAGGTAATTGTAGAGCGTGAGGACGACGTGCTCCGCGCTGGGCGATTCGGAGGTATCCTCCGACAGCCAGAACATGGAGGAAATGCTCTCCTTGTCCCCGCGGTTCTGCGCGAGATAGCCGAGATTCAGTCCGTACGGTTTTTCCTGCCCGATGTCGTCCCTGGAGGCTTCCCCCAGATAATACCGATAGGTGTTGCGCGCGTAAGTGACGAAGAGACCCTCGTGATTTTCAAGGAGCCTGCGGAAATCGGCAGCCTCTTCTTTCAGGCGGGCAATCCGCCCGATCTCCTGCTGCACGCCCTCTGTTCTCGCCTCTTCCTTGCGGTAGCGGTTGTCCTTTTTCATGCGCTCGTTAAAATGCGCTTCCACTTCGCTCTCGATCAGCGTATCGCCGTCGTAAAAGCGCGCGAGATAGCTCTCCGCATCCGCAAGGAGCGCTTCCATGTCGTACATGGGATAGCCGTCCACGAACGCCATAAAATTGCTGACTTCCACCTCCGTTTCCTTGCCGTCGACGGTGACCGTGTCTTTCACCGGCTTGCTGTCGATGACCATGACGTCCCCCTCGTGGGTGGACGCGCGCGCCTGCAGAATCTGCGCGCCGTACTTTTCGTCCAGCGCTTCCGTCCCCACGCCGCCGATCACGTCGTAGGAAAAAACGTTTTTCTCCTCGAGGTCGTCCGCCAGTTCGCCCGACTTGCTCGCGCTGACCGTGTAATAATACTGAATATTGAACGTCTGCCCCGCCGACAGCCGGACGCCTGCCATGGTATAGATCAGCGACCACGCCACGCACGCGACGACGACCACCACCAGAATGAAGATCCAGTCGTACGACAGCATGTTGGACAGCCGGCGCTTGGTAATTTTATTGTCCATATCGATCCTGTTTTTTCATCGGTTTCATCGTGGGGAACAAGATGACATCGCGGATGGACGCACTGTCCGTCAGCAGCATCACCAGGCGGTCTACGCCCAGTCCCAGGCCGCCCGTCGGGGGCATGCCGTATTCCAGAGCGGTGACGAAATCCTCGTCCACCTCCGCGTTCGCGCCCTGCGCGCGCTTGGCGTTCACCTGCTTCACGAAGCGTTCCCGCTGGTCAATGGGGTCGTTCAGCTCCGAAAAGGCGTTCCCCATCTCCCGCGCGTAGATGAAATACTCGAACCGCTCGGTAAACGCGGGATTGTCCTTTTTGCGCTTGGCGAGCGGCGAATTTTCCACCGGATAGTCATAGATAATCGTGGGCTGAATGAGCTTGTCCTCCACGAACGCGTCGAAAAACGCGATCAGAACATGCCCCTTGGTGGCGTTCTTTCCCTCGTCCACCGCTACGCCGCGCGCGGCGGCGCAGGCGCGGGCATCCTCGTCCGTCGCCCAGTCGTTATAGTCCACGCCGGCGTATTTTTTCACCGCCTCCGCCATGGTGAGGCGCTCCCAGGGACGGCCGATCGCAATTTCCACGCCCTGATAGGTCACCGTATCCGTCCCGCAGACTTTCCGCGCGACCTCGCGGTACATGTTCTCGATGAGATCCATCATGTCGCGGTAATCGCTGTATGCCTGATACATCTCGATGGTGGTAAACTCGGGATTATGAGAGGTATCCATTCCCTCGTTGCGGAAAATCCGCCCCACCTCGTACACCTTGTCGAAGCCGCCCACGATCAGGCGCTTTAAATAGAGCTCCGTCTCGATGCGCAGGTACATATCGATGTCCAGCGCGTTGTGGTGCGTCTTGAACGGCCGCGCCGCCGCGCCGATCTCCAGCGTATGCAGAACCGGCGTATCCACCTCGAGATAGCCGAGGCGGTCCAGATATTCGCGGATAGCGGAAATGATGCGCGAGCGCGCGACGAACGTCTTTTTCACCTCCGGATTTGCGATCAGGTCGACGTACCGCTGGCGGTAGCGCATATCCTGATTGGTCAGCCCGTGGTACTTTTCGGGGAGCGGCAGCAGGGATTTGGAGAGGAGTTCCAGCGCGGTCACGTGGACGGAGGTCTCTCCCGTGCGCGTTTTGAACACGAAGCCGGTCGCCCCCACGATGTCGCCGATATCGTAGTCTTTGAACGCCTCGAAGGCTTCCCCCAGATCGTCCAGCTTTAAATAGAGCTGAATCTGCCCCGCACCGTCCAGAATGTGCGCGAAAGCGGCCTTCCCCATCAGCCGGCGGGATAAAATCCTGCCCGCGACGGATACCGTCTGGCCTTCCAGCGCTTCGTAACGGTTGAGAATGTCCGCTGAACAGTGCGTGCGGGGAAACTTTACTTTTTCATAGGGATTTTTCCCCTCCGCAATCAGGCGGTCCAGCTTTTCGCGGCGGATTTTTACGATCTCGTTATAATCGGGCTCTTCCTGCGGCAGCGCCGGATTCGCCCCGTTCTTTCTTTCTTCAGCCATAAAAAACCCCTTACAGAATCTTCTTGACGACCATCACGGATTCGCCCGCGGGCACCTGAACGGTGACCCGTTCCCCTACCTTTCTGCCGAGCAGCGCGTTGCCCACCGGCGATTCGTTGGAGATGCGGTTGGCGTCCACGTCCGCCTCGGTGGTGCCGACGATCTCGAAGACCATGTTCTCGCCGTACGTCTCGTCAAAAATCTCCACCTTGCTGCCGATCGAGACGACGCCCTTCTTGATCTCGCTGTCCTTGATGACCTTGGCGTGCTTCAACTTCTCTTCGATCTCGAGGATTTCGCCCTCGATCATCGCCTGCTCGTTTTTCGCCGCGTCGTATTCCGCGTTCTCGGATAAGTCCCCGAATTCGCGCGCGACCTTGATGCGCTCGGTGATCTCCGCGCGCTTTTCCACTTTGAGATATTCCAGCCGTTTCTCGAGTTCTTCCAAACCCTCTCTGGTTAAAATGACTTCTTCCGCCATGATATCCTCCGTTCGGCGCAGACTGCGCCTATTTTCGCTATTTTAATATTATAACCGAACCGCCGCCGTTTGTCAACTTTATGGGCGAATCTGCGGAAAAATCGGGCGAAACGGGCGCTAATGTGAAAAAATTACAAATTTTTTGGAATTTTTTTCAAATAACGGTTGACAAACGAAAAAAATATGGTATAATGCTATTGTAGTAAAGATTTTCCGAAATTTTTATTTCTCTGAATAATATATGGACAAATCCCGCGCAGATTTGCGCGGGATTTGTCTTTTAAAATGTTTTTCCCCGCCTTTCGGCGGGGAAAAGGTTCAGTCGTGCTTTTCTTTGAAGCTGCCGCAGCAAGTGCATTCCTTGCAGCCGCAGGTTACCTTGATGGTATCCAGCGTACAATTGCAGCCCTGCGCGTTATAGCAGCATTTCTGTACGTCGCAGCGGATCGCATTGTTCTTTTCCATTCCATTGCCTCCTTTTGACATTCATACCACGATTATGCGCTTTTTTCCGAAAAGTATTCAAACCATTGACTTTTCGGCGGAAAAATAATATAATACTTTCATTATGAAGGTAATATTGTTAAAAGATGTAAAAGGAACGGGAAAAAAGGGCGACCTCGTCGAGGCGAAAGACGGATTCGCCCAGAACTTTCTGATCAAAAAAGGCTTGGCGGAAGCCGCGACGCCGCAGAAAATAAACGACAACAAAATGAAGCAGGACGCGCTCGCCTTCCACATCGCCGAACAGAAGCGGCTGAACCGCGAACTGGGCGACCGGATGAACGGGCGGACGGTGCTCGTCAGGGTCAAGCTGGGCGAAAACGGAAAATTTTTCGGCAGCGTGACCAACAAGGAAATCGCGGATGCGCTCGAAGCGGAAGGGCTCGCGGTCGACAAGAAAAAGATCGTGCTGCCCTCTCCCATCAAGACGGCGGGAGAGCACCAGGTATTCGTTAAAATTTCAGCGGAAGTAACCGCCAAAATCACTGTAAAAGTAGAGAGTATATAATGGAAGAAAATAAAAATTTCCACGGGGAGGAAGAACAGCTCCGAATGGAACTGCCCGAAGCGATCGCGCAGGAAGTGCCTACGGCGGAAGCCTCCCCCGAAGAGGAAATTTTGCCGCCGGCCGCGGAAGGAGAACAGTTTTCCATCCGCATCCCCGAACCCCCTCTCCGAAAAAAGAAGGGAAAAGCGCACTATATTTGGACGACGCTCTTTATCCTGATGAACGTAGCGGTGCTTCTCTTCACCGCGATTTCCGATTTCGGCGGGAGCAAAGAGCCGCCCGATTCGCTGACGGCGATCGGGGTCATCAGCAAAAACTGGTACTATATCATATTTGCCGTCATCGCGTTCGCGGTGGGAATTCTGCTGGAGGTGGGGAAACTCTCCTTCATGACCAAGCGAACGACGGGGAAAGGGCGCTTTAAGCTCTGTGTGCAGACGGTTCTGCTGGGGAAGTATTACGACAACATCACGCCGCTCGCCTCCGGCGGACAGCCCTTCCAGATCTACCACCTCTCCAAAAACGGCGTGGAGACGGGAAAGGCGACTTCCGTCATCATCTCCTCTTTTTTCCTCAATCAGCTGACCTTTATCATTCTCTGTCTCGCTGCGGTCATTCTGGACGCGACGGGCGTTTTGAGCTGTTCGGCGGAGATCTTTCAGGAAGGCTCCGCGATGCGCACGAATTTTCAGATTCTCAGGATCTTCTCCTATATCGGCATCGCGCTGGGCTCCTTCCTCCCGCTCACCGTCCTCCTGTTCTTCGCGTTTCCGCGCACCAGCCTGGGGATGCTGAAGGGAGGCATAAAGGTTCTGCACAAGCTGCACCTCGTCAAAAACCCCGCGCTGACCAATATGAAGGTCTTCCGCACCATCGTGCAGTCCTCCAGGAGCATCAAGCAGATCGCAAAGAGCTTCTGGACGCTGTTTTTAAGCGTTCTCTTCTCCGTCGCGCTGAACTGCGCGGCCTGCTCGGTGACGTATTTCACGCTGCGCTTTTTCGGCTACGATATCCCCGCGAACGGAATCAAAGAGTGGCTCCTGATCTCTCAGCTTCACCTCTTTATTTCCTCCGCGGTCTCCCTCGTCCCCACGCCCGGCACTTCCGGCGCGGCGGATCTGACGTTCTACGGCGCCTTCAACGAGCTGATTCTCGTCCCGGGGCTCTCCTTTACGGCGATGATCACCTGGCGCTTTCTGAGCTATTATTCCTACATCATCATCGGGCTTCTGACCCTGCTTTATCTTTCGGTGAAAAAGAAGAAACTCTCCGTCTGACCGTCAGGTGAAAAGCACGACCTGTCTTCCGACAGAACAACAGCCCCCGGCCGTTCGCCGGGGGCTGTTTCAGATCGCGCCTTTTCTGTCATTCAGTAATTTGTTTTATGCTTCCCGGTTTGCCTCGACGAGCGCCTGTTTCCGCTCTTCGAGCGCACGCTTCACTGCTTCGATCTCCTCTCCGTGCGCCTCCTCGAACCGCTCGAACGCGCCGTCTTTTGCGGCGTTCATTTTATCCTGTATGCTTTCCGCCTGCTCGCGCAGCTGAGAGGCGATTTCCTCCGGAAGTTCCGCTTCCAGCGCGGTCAACCCCTCTTCCGCCTTTTTCATCGCGGAGATCACGCCTTCCAGCGCCTTGTCTGCCAGCGCCGCGCTGGCGGAGAGCGCTTTTTCGGCGGCTTCATAGGCCGCTTCCTTCGCGGCAAGCACGATCATCGCCGCGTCTTTCTCCATTCCCTCCTCCATCTGCGCGACGAGGTTCTTCTGTTTCAGCAGGGCGGTTTTTGCGTCCCGCAGCTCGTTCATCGCGCGCTGATAGGCAGAATCCTGGGAAGCGAACGCGTCGAAGCGCGCCTCCTCCACCGCGGCGATCGCCTTGCGGTACCCTTCCAGCAGTTCCGAATAGGAAGATTTGATCGACTGATAAGCGGCGTCCATGCCGTCGATGATCTCAGCGGTCGCCTCTTTCTGTGCAAATGTGAATTCATATTCCTTCGCGGCGAGATACGCCTGCCTGAGTTCCTCCGTCAGCAGTTCCGCCGTCTCGATCCGCGCCGCTTTGAGCGCGTTCAAAAGCTCCGTTTCGCTCATCGCCGAGACCGCTTCTTCCGTCAGTGTGGGATCCGCCGCCAGCACCATGGCGCGCAGCGCATCCAGTTTCAGCGCTTCTCCCCGTTCGACCGCGGCGGCGATGCCGGAGTCCTCCAGAAATCCGTTCACCGCGGATTCTATTTTGCGGTAAGCCTCGTCCGCCGCGGCGGCGTCTCCCGTGAGAGAGACCGTCACGCCGTTTTCATCCGCGTTCAGTTCTCCCTTGACGAGATATCCCGTCTCCGCCGAGATGGAAACCACCATGCGGACGGCTTCCTCCGCCGTCTTGCCGACAAACGCCTCTCCCGCAATGAGGATTGCGCCGTCGTCGTTCAAAGCGGCGACGCTCAGCACGCGATTTTCTTCGTCCAGAATAAACTCCACGCTGGGATTGATATCCACCGTCATGCGGAGAGCCGCATCCTCCTCTTTCGGTCCCGCCAGCGCGCCGGCGCCGACCGCCATCGCCGCGCTCAGAACCAGCGCGGCAGCCCTTTGCAACATCTTCATACCCGTTACCTCCTTTGGGTTGGTTTCACATATTAAACAACCGAGGCCGACGTTTTATTGTAAGAATTCCAATAATTTTCCAGAGATCCGAATTTTTCCGCGATCGCGGCTATTTTTTCTTCGTAGGTTTCGCGCGCGATCGGCTCGCGTTCCCGCTCGGCATCGGCGCGGTTGCCCTCTTTTGCCAGCGCGCCTTCCCGCTCGAGCATCACCACGCTCTGCGCGGCGAATTTCTGCGGCGTATCCGGCGGCGCGGAAACGCATGCGTCAAACAGCCCGTTCACGCGCGTCTCCATCGCCTCGTCCCCGCCGCTCAGCGGTTCCAGCAGACCGGGATCCAGCCATTCGTCCAGCTTTTCCGCCATGCTGTTAAAGGAATCCAGCCCCTCGCGCAGCGCCGTCAGGTCCAGCGCGCTGTACCAGGCGTTCAGAATCCCGAACACGGCGGAAGAGGAGAGCTGCTGCAAAAAGACCGTTTCATACTGCAGTATCAGCGTGTCCGCCCGCGCCATGAGCTGCTGAAAAGCAGGCGAGAAATCCGCCGGATCGCACCGCTCCTTCACCGTCCAGTACGAAAGCGCGATGGGGATCGGAAGCGCCTGCCCGGGATTATCGGGATGGGCGGCGACCGCGTCCGCCGCAACCTCGATTTCCGCCAGCGCCGTCTTTTTGGCGCTCGAAACGTCGTAAATATAATCGGTTATCGCGCGCGTGTACCGCAGAAAGGAAAACCGGTATTCGCTCTCGATCTCGCTCGCGGGCGTGTTGCGGGCGGCGTCTTCCGCCAGCGTAACCGCCCGGTCGGAGAGCGCTTTTACCGTCTCGCCCGCCGTCTTTCCCGCGCCGAACGCGGAGAGCTCCTCCGTCCCCGCCAGCACGGGCGCAAATACGCCCTTGCTGCAAAAATGCGCCACGAGCGCCTCTTCCAGTTCCCTTCCCGTCTCCTCCGCAAACGCGGGCGAATCGCCGGCGACCGTCAGCCG
>ERZ779861.3384-NODE-3384-length-13323-cov-3.750301_pt1 | contig 13323 bp, 9 predicted proteins | sample MGYA00511558_ERZ779861 | MGnify/ENA primary metagenome ERZ779861 (study PRJEB29588, sample SAMEA2163432) | human gut metagenome | biome: human gut; feature: human-associated habitat; material: faeces | place: Denmark | collected 2008/2010 ... | reverse complement strand
CCAGCGCGTCGGTGATCTCCAGCGCCTGCTCGCCGGTATCGGGCTGGGACACCAGCAGATTGTCCGTATCCACGCCCAGCGCGGCAGCATACACGGGATCAAGGGCGTGTTCCGCGTCCACGAAGGCCACTTCGCCGCCCCGCTTCTGGGCTTCTGCCAGAATGTGCAGCGCCAGCGTGGTCTTACCGGAGGATTCCGGGCCGTAGATCTCAATGATTCTGCCCTTGGGCACGCCGCCGATACCCAGCGCCGCATCCAGCGCCAGAGAGCCGGTGGGGATGGCCTCCACGTTCATCTCCGGGCGGTCGCCCAGACGCATGACCGTGCCCTTACCGAAGTTCTTGTCGATCTGGGCAAGCGCCGTCTGCAATGCCTTTTTCTTGTCCGACGCGGGGGCGGGGGCTTCATAAACCGTTTTCTTTGTAGCCATAATCAATCTTCCTTCCTGCCGTACTGGGCAAGCACGGCACGTTCTCTGTCATTATAATCTCTGGTTCGTTCCAGAATGGTATACCCATTTTCTTCCAGAATCCGGCACACATCGTCTCCCTGACCCATGCCGAACTCGAAGCAGACAAATCCGCCCTTCTTCAGCGCGGGCGTGTAGTTCTCCACGATGGCGCGGTAGAAGTCCAGACCGTCCTCCCCGCCGTAAAGCGCCATTTCCGGCTCAAAGTCCCTGACGCTGTGGGGAAGCGCCTGCATTTCCGCCCCGGTAACGTAGGGCGGGTTGGAGACGATCATATCATATTTCCCGAGAAATGCCGGGGCCTTCTTCGTGGCGTCCGCCTGAACGCACCGCACCCGCCCGCCGAGACGGTTCAGGCCGGTGTTTTCCTTGGCGATGGCCAGCGCCTCCATGCTCAAATCTGCCAGCGTCACCTTCGCGTCCTTGACCCGGCTGGCAATGGCAAGGCCGATACAGCCGGAACCGCAGCACAAATCCAAGATCCGGGGGTCCTGCTCCAGAAACAGCGCCTTGCGGATGGCAAGCTCGGCCACGGCGCAGGTATCGTCCCGGGGAATCAGCACATCCGGCGTCACCCGAAGGGGCAGGCCGTAAAACTCCCACTCCCCCAGCACATAGGCCAGCGGCTCCCCGCCCAGCAGCCGCCGGACGGCGCGGCTCATATCCCGGCAGACTTGCTCCGACGCATACAGGTCACGGTCTGCCAGAATGGCTTCCGGACTTTTCCCGGAAAAATGGCACAGCAGCTGCCGCGCCATCATCCCCGCCGTCTGGGCGTCCTCGGTTTCCAGCAGCGCATGGCGGGTGTCCAGATACAGCTGGCCGTATTGCTTCACCAACGATCAGAACCCTCCTTCTCCGGCAGCACGGCCTGTACCGCCGCAATGCCCACCTCAATCATGGAGTCGTCCGGCTCGTTGGTGGTAAAATGCTGCATCCACATGCCCGGCGCAGAAAGCGCCCGCGTAAAAGCGTTGTCGTTTCTTCCGCACCAGCGGTTGATCTCGTAGGTGATGCCCACCACCACCGGCAGGAGCAGCAGCTTGAAGACGATCATCAGCATCCGATAACCGAAGGTGCCGCGGATGGTTTCCAGTCCGGGGAAGATCGCCAGCAGCGCCGACGACGCGATGGAAAACACAAGAATGGAGATCACCATGACCACCAGAAGGAAGCTGGTGCCGCACCGGGGGTGCAGCCGGGTCATTTTCCGCACATTTTCCACCGTCAAGGGCAGTTTCGCCTCGTAGCAGCGGATGGTCTTATGCTCCGCGCCGTGGTAGGAAAACACCCGCTTCATATCCGGCATCCGGGATATCAGAATCATATAGGCCATGAAGATCACCATGCGGATGACGCCCTCCACCAGATTCAGAAGCAGCGTACTGGTAATGATTTTGTCAAAAAATCCGCCGATGACCATGGGCAGCAGGAAAAACAGGCCGATGGAAAGCAGCAGTCCCATGGCCACGGCAATGCCGACGATGGCCTTCTGGAAAGCTTCGCTTCCCAGCTTCTTTTCCAGCCACTTGTCAAATTTTGACGGCTCCTCCTGCATTTCGTCGGGAGCCAGATCAGCAGACCTTAGCAGCGCCTTCACGCCCACGATCTGCGCGTCGAAGAAGTTGAAAATGCCCCGGATAAACGGCCAGTTTTTCCATGAGCCGGGCGGATTCAGCTTCCGCGGCGAAACCTCCACGGTCAAGCCGTCCTTGCCCCGGATGACGATAGCGTCCTTCTCCGGGCCGCGCATCATGATGCCCTCGATCAGTGCCTGACCGCCGATCATGGTCTTGAATTTTTCACAGTTCTCGGTTTCTTTGTTTGCCATGGTTTCTCCTTAATGTTCCGCCGGAAGACGGATGGTCACCAGCGTGCCGCCGCCCTCGGCGTTTTCCAGCGTCAGCGTGCCGCCGTGCATTTCCACGATCTCGTCGCACACCGCAAGGCCAATGCCCGTGCCCCGGACGCTGGAGCTGCCTTTGTAGAATTTTTTCTTCACCAGCGGCAGCTCGTCCTCCGGAATGCCGGGGCCAAAGTCCCGGATATAGACGATCACATCTTTGCCATCATAGGACATGGATGCCTCAATACGCTTGCCCGAGCCGCCATGCTTGGCGGCGTTGTCCAGAAGATTCAGGAACACCTGCCGCATCCGCTGGGGGTCGCAGGGAATTTCCGGAATGTCCTCGTCGTTGTCCAGATAGACCAGCTGAATGCCATCCTGTGCCAGACGGCCGCCGTACATATACACCGTGTCCTCGAATTCGCCCCGGATGTCCGTCATTTCCACGGCCAGCGTCATGCGGCCGTCCTGCATCCGAGTGAAGTCCAGCAGATCCATGACCATTTCCGTCAGGCGCTTGGCCTCGCTGGAAATGATCTTCATGCCCTGCCGGGTGTCGTCGTTCAGGTCGTCTCCGGCCAGCAGCGTCTCACTCCATCCGTTGATAACGGTCAGCGGGGTGCGCAACTCATGGGACAGCTGGGAGACGAACTCCGCCTGCATTTTTTCGTTCTGGGCGATTTTTGTGGACATTTCATTGATGGTGTCCGCCAGATCGCCGATCTCGTCCTTGAAGGGCGTCTGAATCTGGACGCCGTAGCTGCCGGAGGCGATTCTCTGGGCTTTTTCCGTAATCTCCGCCACAGGATTTAAGATGGAGCGGATGCAGTAGCCGCTGCTGAGCAGCACTACCGCCAGCACCACCGTCAGCACAAAGCAGCAAACCAAGCACACCAGAATGATCTGCCTGTTCACCAGCCGGGTGGAGGTCACGTAGCGCAGTACGCCGATGACCTCGCCGTTGGAATAGATCATGGGGCAGGAAACCGCCATGATGCGTTCTCCGGTGTCCGGGTCGCGGCCGATGTAGGAGCTTTTGTCCCGGATGCTGATGGCGTCCCAGATATCCGACGTGCTGGGAGACGGCCCCGCCCAGGGGCCATAGGAGGACGCCACGAGACTGCCCTGATTGTTGATAAATTGCAGCTCAATTTTGCCCTTGTCCTCAAAGGTCTTGGCATAGGTGATACAGGACTGGTAGTAGTCGCCGTAGTCCTGATTGATATAGTCGGCAAAAAAATCCGTAGTGGTTTTCGCCCGGTTTTCCATGTCAGACTGCATGTTGGAGTAGTAGTAGGTGGCGTAGGACGCCGTTACCGCCATCACGCACACCAGCCCCAGGGCGAAGACAACGCCGACGGTGTTCAGCAGCCAGCGTCTTCGCAGGCCGCCCGTCTTTTTCATGGACTTCATGTTCATTCCGGGTTAGGCGCCCCACTTGTAGCCCAGACCCCAGACCGTGGTGATATAGGTGGGATTGGAAGTATCGTCCTCGATTTTCAGGCGGAGACGGCGGATGTTCACGTCCACGATCTTCAGCTCGCCCTCGTAATCCCGTCCCCAGACGGCAGAGAGAATGTCCTCACGGGAAAGCGCTCTGCCCGGATTCTGCATGAACAGCTTCAGGATTGCGTACTCCACCTGCGTCAGGCGGATACGGTTCCCGTTCTTTTCCAGCGTGTGGTTGCGGGTGTTCATCACGAAGGGTCCCTGCGTCAGCAGCTCGGAGCTGGCAGAGCTGTCGCCGCCGATACGGCGGTACAGCGCGTCAATGCGGGCGGTCAGCTCGGCGGGAGAAAAGGGCTTGGTGACATAGTCGTCCGCGCCGGTCATCAGGCCGGTGACCTTGTCCATCTCCTGGGTACGGGCAGTGAGCATGATAATGCCCATCTGCTTGTTGGAGGCGCGGATGCGGCGGCAGACCTCAAAGCCGTCCATGTCCCCCGGCACCATAATATCCAGAATGGCAACGCCAATGTCCGGGGTCTGGGCGATGGCGTCCAGCGCCTCCTGACCGTTCCCCGCCTCGATGGCGTCGTACCCCGCCCGCTTCAGGTTAATGACCACAAAGCTTCGGATATTCAGTTCATCTTCCATAATCAATACTTTTTTCATATGACACCCCTCAAGTCTCTCCCGTTTTCCAATCCTGCTGAATCAGATGGAAGTTGTTGATAAGTTGATTCTCTGTAATGCCGAATTCCGCCGCGTTCGCCTCCAGCTTCGCGGCGTAGACCACGCCCTCTGCCCGATAGAAGGCAAACCGGCCGTCCACCGTGGCGTCTTCCTCCCGGCTTCCGCCGGTGAGCGCGTATATGGAAAACACGTCCAGCGCCTGCCGGTAATCCTCGTCCCACACGTAGAACGTATACTTACCGCCCTCCTGCTCCACCGATACCCGCGGCGCCCAGCTGCTCGCCAGCTGCATATACCAGCCGCCTAAGTAATTGTGGAAGGTAAAGAACTTGTCCATCTCCCTGCCCTCCAAGTCCATGGCGAACCAGCGGATGAGGAACTTCTGCTTGCCCTCCTGTTCCGGGAAGACACGCTTCATGGTGATCAGGCTGGGAAGCTCCATCACGCCGTCGCCGTCGATGTCCTCGGCGTAGACGTAATAGTTCCGCAAGGTCTGGACGCTGGTGTCCGACTCCCGGGAATAGGAAATATTGGAAAAGCGGTCGTTTCTCCAGGCAAATACGTCGGTTACGATGGCGCTGTTATTCACCGCGCTGGCGACGAACACCGCGGGCGTTCCGCCCAGCAGCCGTCCCACCGTGATCCGCCGGATGTGGGTCGCGTCCTCCGACACGTTGACCTCCACCGAACGTTCAATATTGCCGTCCTGCATCCGGTACAGCACCGCAGAGCCTGTCCCGGTTTCCGATTCACCGGGAAGAATGACCATCAGCTCGCTGCATCCGTCGTCATTCAAGTCGCAGGTAATAAATTTGGAGTAGCCCACCATCATCAGCTGCTCGGCGCTGCCGCTGGAAAAGGAGTACACCGACACACTGCGCAGCACCTGATCGCTGAGCTGCCGCCCGACCACCAGCTCGTAGCCGGGGGCGTTGTCCATCTGCACGTATTCCACCTGCTCAAAGGCGGAGCCATTGCTCTGGATGACCTCCATCAGGCGGCACGTGCCGTCCTCCTCCTGCCGGAAAATCAGCACCTGCAAAGGGTTGGCAGAGTTTCCCTGGGCAAAGACGATATATTCCTCCACGCCGTCGCCGTCCAGATCTGCCATCTGCACCGTCTGCTGGTTTTCTCCGGAGACCGGCGCGGAATAGCTCAGGCCGTACATGGCGGAATCGATGGCGGATTGCAGGCTGTCATACTCCTTCGAGCGCTTTGGCAGCGCATACATCTCATCCACCGTCTGCAAAGCGCAGCCGGTCAGCAAAAGCGACGCGAGGATAAGCAGCGGAAACAGCCATATTCGCTTTTTCACGGCATCAGCTCCTCTTGATTGATTATTATACCACAATATGTTCTAAAAGAAAAGCTATTTCAGCACAACATTTGCTTCTCCGAGCACATTTTTCAGCTCAGAAAGCATACTTTCCCGGATGCAGCACCGGGTACCCCGGCGTCGTCTTGTGTCCGCAAAGTAAAGCACCGCTGTGCTGTCCCCCGGGAACATGTTCAGAATGCACCGGATCTTGGGATACAGCATCCCTTCCTCCCCGGGAAGCCGAAGGTACAATGTGCCGCTCTTATTCACATTCTGCGGCTGCTCCGGCGGCGCGCTGCCGTCGGCGTAGTCCGAAATGGGGCGGGCGCGGTTGATGACGATCTGCGGCTCTTTATCGTCCCGAAGAGACAGCCGCCCGGTGATGACCACGGCGCTGTTTTCCCGGAGGTAGCCGCCGTACTGATCCAGCACATTGGAAAATGCCAGCATCTCTATGGACGCAGTATCGTCTTCCACCGTGACATACGCCATCATGGAATTGTTCCGGGTGGTCTTCATTTTCACGGTCTGGACAATACCCGCAACGCTGATGATCTGGTCGTCCTGAAAGCCGTTGTCCTCTTCCATAAGGCTGCCGATGTGGACAACGTGGGTGTTGCGCAGGTACGGCCGGTAATCGTCCATGGGATGGCCGGAAATGTAGATGCCGGTGGTCTCCTTCTCCATGGAGAGAAGCTCCCCCTTGTCAAGCTCCTTGAGCTTGGGGATCGGCACCTTGCCCGCCTCGTCGTCCTCGTCCAGCATGGCGAACAGACCCATCTGCCCTTCCAGATTCTTCTTCCGGGAGGCGGACACGCTGTCCATCATCTGGTCGTATACCGCCAGAAGCTCGCTGCGATGGTAGCCGAAGCAGTCCATCGCGCCGCACTTGATGAAGTTTTCCACGGCGCGCTTGTTCAGCTCGCCCTCCCCCATCCGTTCCAGAAAATCTTCCAGAGAGCGGAAAGCGCCGCCCTCCGCCCGTTTTGCCGCCATGGAACGGATAAGACCGCGGCCTACGTTTTTCACCGCGCCGAGGCCGAAGCGGATGGCGTCGCCCTCGACGGTGAAGTAATCCTCGGAGTGGTTGATGTCCGGCGGCAGAACCGGGATTCCCAGCTCCCGGCACTCGGCGATATAACCGGAGATTTTGGTGGCAGAATCCAGAACGGAGGTCATCAGCGCCGCCATGTACTGCCTTGGATAGTGGCACTTGAGGTAGGCCGTCTGGTAGGCGACCACTGCATAGCACACCGCGTGCGCCTTGTTGAAGGCGTAATTGGCGAAATCCACGATTTCGTCGTAAATCGACTGCGCCACCGCCTCGGGTACGCCCCGAGCGATACAGCCGTCGATTTTCTGTTCCCGGTCGCCGTAAACGAAGGTCTTCCGCTCGGCGTCAATGATCTTCTGCTTTTTCTTGGAAATTGCCCGGCGGATATTGTCCGCCTGACCCATGGAGTAGCCGCCCAGAGTCCTGAAAATCTCAATGACCTGCTCCTGATAGACGATACAGCCGTAGGTCACCTTCAGAATTGGCTCCAGAAGGGGCGTTTTGTAAGTCACTTTCCCGGGGTTGAACTTATTTTCAACGAACTTGGGAATGGATTCCATAGGGCCGGGGCGGTAGAGCGCCACGATAGCTGTCAGGTCTTCGATGGAGGTGGGCTTCATGCTGACGCACACCCCGGTCATGCCGGTGGATTCCATCTGAAAAACGCCCTGGGTCTTGCCCTCAGCCAGCATGGCGAAGGTCTCCGGGTCGTTGTCCGGTGCTTTTGCAATCTGAAAGTCAGGGTCTTCCTGCTGCGCCAGCGCTTCCGCGTCCTGAATCACCGACAGGTTCCGCAGACCCAGAAAGTCCATTTTCAGAAGTCCCAACTCTTCGATGGTGGTCATGGTGTACTGGGTGACCACGGTATCGTCGTTCCGGGACAGCGGTACATAGGTATTGACCGGCTGCGCCGTGATGACCACGCCAGCGGCGTGGGTGGACGTGTTCCGGGGCATTCCCTCCAGACGCATAGCCGTGTCGATGAGCGTTTTTACCCGCTGGTCGCCGTCGTACATCTCCTTGAGTTTGGGGGAAATCTTCATAGCCTCCGCCAGCGTCAGGTGGAGCGGCATGGTGGGCACCAGCTTGGCCACCACATCCGTCTCCGCATAGGAGAAGTTCAGTGCCCGGCCAACGTCCCGGATGGCGCCCCGGGCGGCCATGGTGCCAAAGGTGACGATCTGGGCGACGTGATCCGCGCCGTATTTCTCCATGACGTATTCCATGACCTCGCCCCGACGCTCCGGGCTGAAATCCGTATCGAAATCCGGCATACTCACCCGTTCCGGGTTGAGAAACCGCTCGAAAATGAGGTTATACTTCATGGGGTCGACTTCCGTGATGTGCATACAGTATGCCACAATGGAAGCCGCACCGGAACCGCGTCCCGGCCCCACGGGAATGCCGTTGACCTTGGCGTAGTGGATAAAGTCCCAGACGATGAGATAGTAGTTTACATAACCCATCCGACTGATGACGCCGATCTCATATTCCAGCCGCTCCCGGTATGCTTCGGGCGCGTCAGGATACCGCTCGGCAAAGCCCTCAGCGCACAGCTTACGGAAATATTCCTCGTCCGTATACCCCTCCGGCACCGGGTAAGAGGGCAGATGATATTCGTGGAAGGTAAATTCCAGATTGCACCGCTCGGCAATGCGGACGGTGTTTTCAAAGGCTTCCTCGCAGCCGGGGAACAGCCCTTTCATCTCGCCCTCGCTCTTGAGGTAGAACTCCTGCGTCTGGAATTTCATCCGGTTGGTGTCGTCCACGGTCTTGCCTGTCTGGATGCACAGCAGGACGTCCTGCATTTCTGCGTCCTCTTTGCGCAGGTAGTGGGCGTCGTTGGTCACCACCAACGGCAGTCCCAACTCCCGGGCAAGGCGCTGCACCCCCTGATTCACCGGACGCTGCTCCGGAATGCCGTGATCCTGCATTTCCAGAAAGAAATTCCCCTCCCCGAAAATGCCGGACATCTTTTTTGCGTATTCCTTCGCGGAATCGTAGTCTTCTTCCATCAGATACTGCGGAATGGCACCGGCAAGACACGCGGACAGGGCGATCAGCCCCTCGTGGTGCTGCTGGAGCAGCTGAAGGTCGATTCTGGGCTTGCCGTAAAAGCCGTGGATAAAGGCTTCCGACACCAGATAGCAGAGGTTCTCGTACCCCGTTCGGTTTTCACACAGCAGTACCAGATGGTAGGGGTCATTGTCGATCCCGTGGACCCGGTCGGCCATGCCCCGTCGGGCGACGTAAACCTCGCAGCCGATGATGGGCTTGATCCCGGCGGCTTTGGCGGCTTTATAAAAGTCAATACAGCCGTACATCACGCCATGGTCGGTGATGGCAATGGCCGTCTGCCCAAGTTCCTTGACCCGATCCATGATGCTGTCAATGCGGCATGCGCCGTCCAGTAAGCTGTACTCTGTATGGACATGCAAATGTACAAAGCTCATGCCTTCACCTCTTCCGCCAGCTCCAGCAACCGCCGCATACGGCTGCCCATGGCGGGCTTCGTAATGGGCGGCTCCATCATTCCCGCCAGCTCGGACAATGACGCGGAGGGGTTTTCCTCCCTCGCAATCGCTGCCCGTCTGAGCTTTTCGGGCAATTTATCCATCGCGCCCGTCTCTCTTATCATGCGAATTGCCGCAAGCTGTTCCTGCGCGGCCTCCACCACCTTGGAGGTGTTGGCGTCGTCGCAGTTGCAGCGGCGGTTGACCTTGTTGTTCAATTCCTTTTCCAGCCGGGCTTCCATAATGCCCATGGCCGCCACCGGTGCGCCGAGGAACGTGAGAAAATCGGAGATCAGCTCGCTGTGCTTCAGATACAGCACCTGTCCCCCGCTTCGGCCGGCCATCTTTGGGGAAAAGCCCATGACCTCCCGCATCAGCGAATCCGTCTCCCGGGCAACGCTCTGGTGGGTGGTCGCCAGTTCCATATGATAGCCCTTCCCGGGGTCGGTGACGCTTCCCCCGGCGAGGAACGCCCCCCGGAGGAACGACGCCTTGCAGCAGTCCTCCTCCACCACCGGCAGATTCACATGGAGCGCCAGTGTGTTCTGCGCGTCAAAGCCGAAGGCTTCCATGATCGTCTCGATTTTATCGCTGTCCCATATCTGGAACACCAGCTTTCCCGGCGATGCAAGGCTGGGGTAGCTGTCGAAGGACAGATCAAACGCTTTTTTGAACAACTTCGGCAGAATATAGGCAAAATCCCGGCTTTCGGTGATGATTTTAATACCGTCAGCGGAGAAATTGTTGGCAAACAGCAGGACGCCGAAGCACTCCGCCAGAGCGCAGCAATGTTTCTGGGGCAAAATCCGGCAGACCTCCGCCTTGGCGGCAGAGGAAAAAGAGCTTGCCATGGGGAGACCACCTTTCCTAATGTTATCTATACATTACCAGATGCGAACCTCCGGCTCCAACCGGATGCCGCTTTTCTGATAGACCTGCTCGGACACCTGGGACAGCAGAGCCTTCACATCCGCCGCCGTCGCGCCGCCCAGATTGACGGCAAACCCGGCGTGCTTCGCGGAGATCGCCGCGCCGCCTACCTGATAGCCCTTCAGTCCCGCTTCTTCGATCAGCGCCGCCGCATAACCGCCCGTCGGGCGTTTGAATGCAGAACCGGCCGAAGGAACGTCCAACGGCTGGGAAGCGGTGCGGCGGGCAATCAGCTCCTTCATTTTTGCCCAGATTTCTTCCGAATTTCCCCTTTTCAGGGCAAAAACCGCGCTGACCACGATTCCCGTCCGGTTTTCCAGCGCACTGTGACGATAGGAGAAGTCCATCTCGGCGTTGGACAGACGGGAAAGATTGCCGTCCAAATCCATGACCTCAACACTTTCGCAGATCTGGCAAATCTCGCCACCATAAGCCCCGGCGTTCATATACACGCCGCCGCCGACGGTTCCCGGTATGCCGTGGGCGAATTCCATGCCGGTGAGACCCATGTTCGCAGCGTTCACCGCCGCCCGTGCCATGGTCACGCCCGCCATCACCCGGATGTGGGTCTCGTCCAGCCGTTCCATGCCGCCAAGGCAATCCTTCAGGCAGACCACCAGCCCCCGGACACCCTCATCCGGCGCCAGCACGTTGGTTCCCGCGCCCAGAATGGCACATTTGCAGTTCAGCTTGGCGCAGGCTTTCAGGATATCCGCCAGTTCAATTCTGGTTTTGGGAAACGCCATTACCTCGGCGTCTCCGCCGATGCGAAAGGAGGTATGCTTTGCCAGAGCTTCTTCAAACCGAAGCTCCACATCGGGCAGTAAAGCGGAGAGTTTCCGCTGGAATTCAGTCAACTCAGTCATAAACGCCTCCGGGTGTAAACTATGGTACAGTATAGCATATTCCCCGGCGGTTTGCAATTATGACAAACATGAAATTTATGTAACAAATGCCCCGCAGAAAGAAATTGCGGGAAAGCACCGCTTTCCCGCAATTCTTCCATTACAACTTAGTCCTGAATCGGCACCGTCTCGGGGATCTCGCCCTCGCCCTCGGTGAGCGCCCGCATGTAGGCCACGTTCTTGTCCTTATCGTACAGCATGACACTGTGGATTTGACCGTCTCCGTAGATGTCCACCATATCTCCCCACGAGTAGCCTCTGGCACGCACCGGGCAGGTGCCGCTGGATTTGATTTCCAGACCGGACAGCATGGGCAGCATCTTCATAAGCAGATCCGTGATCTGGGAATTGGTCATGCTCACGGACACCAGCGGCAAAACCTCATTGGCCAGATTCTGCACGTCGGAAAGGCTCATCTTCTTGACCTTGGCCAGCAATGCCTCCATAAACTGACGCTGACGGGCGGTACGCTTGATGTCGCTTTCGCCGTCACCCTCCGCCTTCCGCATACGGACATAGGCAAGGGCAGTGGAGCCGTCCAGCCAGTTTTTGCCTTCCTTCACCTCGTAGTAATAGCGGTCATGGAAGTCGTTAAGATAGTTAGCTTCCGCCGCGGTCAGCTCAACATTGATACCGCCCAGCAGATTGATTGCCTTGATAAATGCGTCAAAGTCGATCTCCACATCGTAGTCAACTTCAATGCCGAAGTTTGAATACAGCGTCTGATTCATCAGGCCCATGGCATCCGCCGTGCTGTTGGTGCAGATGTAGCCGTTGTGGTAGATGCTGGTAAGCTTGATCTTGCCGCCGCTGTGCTTCTTTCCGTTGGTATCCGTATAGTTGGGATACTGAACCAGCGTATCCCGGAGCAGTGAGGTCAGCGTCACGGTTTTTTCGTATGTATTCACCGTACACAGGATCATGGTATCGGCAAACCGCTCAGCCTCTCCCTCACGGGCAGCCTGACCAACCAAAAGAATATTGATATAGTCCGCGCTGGAAGCAACATGCGGCTCGGTAGCAACCGTTGTCTCCACCGTGGCGGCTGTCGCTTCCGTGGCAGCCGTCGTCTCCACCGGCTCCGTCGTCGGTTCGGTTCGGCTGATGGTTGGCACCTGCACCTGATTCATTTTATTGAGCATGGAGTTGTAATACACCACACCTGCAACTACCAGCGCAGCAATTAAAACTACAATAACCAGAACCACGATCAGAATGGTCTTCTTCCAGCCGCCCGTACTTTGGTTCTGTGGCTTTTTTCTTTCATAGCGTCCGCTCATGTTGTTCCTCCTGAGGGATAGTAGTCGAAGATACACTAGGGAACATTATACCATGATGCCGCCGAGATTACAAGTCTGTTTTTCATTTTTAGCCTTTTCTTAAAAATGGAAAGATGGGCAGCCAAAGGCTGCCCATCCGGTTGCTTGACTTATTTCTCCACGATTTCCAGCAGTTCCATAGGGCATGCTTTGACGCAGATGCCGCAGGCAATGCACTTGGAAGCGGGGCTGCCTTCCTCGAACACGATCACGTGCATGGGGCAGGCTTCGGCGCACTTGCCGCAGCTGACGCACTTCTTCTTGTTGATCATGTACACGCCGGTCTTGGGGTTCTGGGTGATGGCTTCGTGCTCACAGGTACGCATACACTTGCCGCACTGAATGCAGGTGTTGGGCTTGGCGCCGGCACCCTTGGCCACGATGCGGACACAGCTCTTCTCCTCGTCAAATTCCTTATAGAACGCCTCGGAACAGGCGGCGACGCATTGCAGACATGCCATGCACTCCACATTTTTCTTAGCAGCGAGCTTCTTCATAGCGCAGAACTCTCCTTCATTTTTTGATTCCCATTCATTATACATGTCTATGCAAGAAAAAGCAACAAAAAATTTCAGAAAATCCGATTTTGCGAGTTATCATATGCTAACTTGCAAAAGAAAATAAAGAAAACGTCCACTTCGCAGGAAACGGAAGAAAAAGTGTTTGCTCTTATAAAGTTGCAGAAAACTGGGTATTATTACCAGCGTAAACCCCGGCATACGGGAAATAATACGTTTGAAGCAAGATTCATTTGGAGGTAAAAACATGAAAAAATATGCCATTCTCGTACTGGTTCTCGTCCTTACCGCGGCGCTGTTTACCGGCTGCGGCTG
>ERZ779861.3383-NODE-3383-length-13335-cov-2.773193_pt1 | contig 13335 bp, 9 predicted proteins | sample MGYA00511558_ERZ779861 | MGnify/ENA primary metagenome ERZ779861 (study PRJEB29588, sample SAMEA2163432) | human gut metagenome | biome: human gut; feature: human-associated habitat; material: faeces | place: Denmark | collected 2008/2010 ... | reverse complement strand
CTCGTCCCTCATTGTTTTCCAACACCTGTACATAATTAACAAAACGTCCCCCGCCGTGAATCGCTCTCGCAAAGGTACTGTTGGCTTCGTCGAGATTTGCATATATCTGCAAAAAACTTTTTCCAATGACTTCATCCGGTTTAAAGCCAAAGAAATCCGGATTAAAAACATGAATATATTCAATCTCACAGGCATCATTCACGACACAAACATCCTTAAAATCTTTCCGCAGGCCCATATCAGATACACTCGCTTTCATACTTATTCAGCTTAAATCGCAGCAGCTGCTTGGATATGCCCAGCATATCCGCTGCAGCAGCTAAATCATGCCCGCAATCTTCGTAAATCGTGCATATGATCTCACACTCTAACTTTGCCATATCCGTACTTAGTTTCTGCTGCCCGGATGTCGTTCTGTCGCTTCTGCTGCGGACAGTCTCCCGAATGTAGCTCGGAATATCCGCTACTTTCAGGTGATCACTTTCCGCAAAGGCGAAAAAGCCTTCGATGACATTTCGCAGTTCTCTCACATTTCCCGGCCAGGCATAGCTTCTGAAGATTTCCTGAATTTGTGCCCCCGGATGTTGGATCCGCCGTTCGGTCTTCAGATTGAAGTAATCGATAAAATAATTGGTCAGCAATTCGATATCATTTTCTCGCTCGATCAGTTTCGGTAAGCGGATATAGACAACCGCCAGTCGATAAAAAAGATCCGGTTTAATTCGTCCCTGCCGCAGCAGTTCAAACGGATCTTCATTTGTCGCTGCAACAACTCGAAAGTCCATTTTGATTTCTTTTTCGGATCCGATTCTCCTGATTTTTTTGCTCTCGATGGTTTTTAAAAGTTTCACCTGCAGATCAGGTTCCAAAGAATTGATTTCATCTAAAAAAATAGTTCCTCCATCCACCAGTTCAAACAACCCCGGCTGCTCCGACGCTCCGGTAAAACTTCCCTTTGTTGTACCGAAAAGCATAGCTTCCAAGAGGTTCGCCGGGATTGCTCCGCAGTTCTGAGATACAAAATTTTTGCTGTACCTGCGGCTGCAATTATGAATGGATTGCGCGATCAGCTCTTTCCCAGTCCCCGTTTCTCCGTATATCAGCACGTTTGAATCCGACAGCGCGATCTGATTGATGTTGGTCTTGATCTGTTCCATCCCCGGATCAGCGGTGATAATATCATCCAGAAGGTACTTCGTATGATTACGTCGATACAGGATATGATCTGAATGCTGTTCAATCTCGCCAATATGATCTTTGCTGTAAAAGAAGCTGGCAAATTCCACTGCGCCGACAATTTTATCTCCGTCATAAAGCGGGTAAGCACTTCCGACTTTTTTGAACTGGATATTTCTCCTCGTTGTCAATTCCCATTCAAAATTCTCAGAAGTGACTCCATCCCTCGCGGCCAACAGCAAGGGATAATCTTCTTCAAGATCCAAAAACAGCTCTCGGACATTTTTTCCTTTCGCGCTGTTCATGCCAAGACTGAAATACCGATAGTTTCCGATGTCGTCATAGATAATCTCACCATCAGTATCGATCAGAATCATATCCGTGCCTTCTCTTTTGATCAGTTTTGATTTCATAGTTCTTTTTCCCTTATTCCGGCATGATATTGACGATTTCCTGCGCCGCAATTGCCGCCTCGATCAGTGCCTCACAGTCCAGCTTGCTCTCGGATTCAAGAATCCGTTCCAGCTTCGGTTTGGTCGTCGGATGTTTCGGGAGAAAAACCGTGCAGCAGTCCTCATACGGCTGTATCGATGTTTCGAAGGTGCCGATCTCCTCCGCTTTGGCCATGATGTCCACCTTGTCCATCGCGATCAGCGGGCGCATGACAGGCAGGCTCACGCTGGCATCGGTCACCACCAGCGCTTCCGCGGTCTGGCTGGCGACCTGACCGAGATTTTCTCCTGTGATGAGCATCTGGCAGCCGGTATCCTTTGCGATACGTTCCGCGATGCGCATCATGAAACGGCGCACAAGGATCGTCGTTTCTTCCTCCGGACAGTTCGTGACGATGGCCTCCTGAATCGGCAGCAGATTGATCACATGCATCTTAAATCTGCCGCAGTAGGTTGATACGATACGTGCGAGATCCTCGACCTTTTCCTGCGCGCGCTGGCTCGTATACGGATAGGAATGAAAATGCACCGCCTCGATCAGCATGCCGCGCTTGGCCATCATCCACGTGGCCACCGGGCTGTCGATTCCGCCCGAAAGCAGGGTCAGCCCCTTGCCGTTGGTTCCAAGCGGCAGACCGCCGAATCCCGGGATCTTCCCTTCGTAAATATACGATCTGTCGTGGCGTACATCGACATGCAGCAGCACATCAGGATTATGCACGTCAACCTTGAGCACCTTGCAGCCGATGAGCACCTTGGCGCCGATGATGCGCCCGATTTCCGGAGATTTGACCGGAAAATTCTTGTCCGCGCGCTTTGCCTCGACCTTAAAGGTATGAATGCCGCGCTCCTCGATCAGCGATTTCATGTAAGCCACCGCTTCCTCGCCGATGGCATCAAGCTCGGACGGCGCCTCGACCGCCTTGCTGATGGAAGCGACGCCGAACACCTTGGAGATTTCCCTGATGATCGCTTGGATGTCCAGTGCCTTATCCGCTCGAACAAAGATCAGACCTTCGCTTCTTCTGACATCCACGCCGCGAAACGATTTCAGGTTATTGCGGATGCGATCCACCAGCATCCGCTCAAAATATGGTTTATTCATGCCCTTCAAGGCAACCTCACCGCAGCGAACGATGAGAATGTTTTGTTCATTCATGGTGATTCTCCTGTCGATTTCTTCTATTGTAAATGAGCGATTTCAGCGGGATCAGCGAAAGCTCCCCAGTCTGCGGAAGCGCTGCACCGCTGCCTTAAGCTTCTCAGCCGTGTATTCCATTTCCTCGATCGTATTAAACTCACTGAAGCTGAAACGAATTGCCCCTTCGATCTCCTTCGGCGAAAGTCCCATGGCGTTCAAGACATGTGAGCCTTTCGCGGAAGCATGATTGGACGAGCAGGCAGAACCTGTGGAAACATAGATGCCGTCCTGCTCCAGCGTGTGCAGGAGCACTTCCCCGCGCGTGCCGAGGAAGGAGATATTCAATACCGACGGGCAAGCCGTTTCGTCCTGTGGACTGTTGACGCGAATATCCGCGATTTCATCCTTGCAGGCGTTCAGCAAAAATTTACGGCAGGCTCGCATCGCTTCCAGGCGCGCGTCAAAATTCCGCGTTGCCAGCTCCGCTGCCTTCCCAAAACCGATGATGCCAGGTGTATTCTCCGTACCGGAGCGCAGATGCCGTTCCTGTCCCCCGCCGAGCAGGAAGGCCGGTAAATGCAGGCCTTTGCGGACGTATAAGGCGCCCATGCCCTTCGGCCCGTGAATTTTATGCGCGCTGAGTGAGATCATGTCCACACCCAGATAGCTTCGCGCGAGATCGATGGGAATTTTGCCGAAGGCCTGGACGCAATCGCTGTGCAGCCAAATATCCGTGCCATGCGCCCGGTTAAAATCGTCCCGCAGTTTCACGATCTCCGGAATCGGCATGATCGTTCCTGTTTCGTTATTGACACCCATAACGGAGATCAAAACGGTATCTTCTGTCAGCTCCGCCGCGAGCTGCTCCATGTCCGGATGACACAGGCGGTCAACGCCGATCCGGACAATCTCACAGCCCATGCTTTCCAGCATGCGCGCCGGCTCCAGGATTGCCGGATGCTCTACAGCGGAAACGATAATTCTTTTGCCGCTTCGCTTCTTTGCCCGCGCCGCGCCAAACAGAACCGTATTGTCCGATTCCGTACCGCAGGAGGTAAAATACAGTTCCTCCTCTTTACAACCCATGGAAGCCGCGAGCGTCTTTCGCGCCGCGCGAACCTCCTTTTCGGCGTTCAGACCCAGCGCGTGCAGAGAGGAGGGATTGCCATAGTTTTCGCGCGCTGCCCGCAGCATGACTTCCGTCACTGCGTCGTACTGCCGCGTGGTCGCGCTGTTATCCAGATAAACTGTCTTTTTTTCTGTTTTCTCAAGCATTAGACTTCCTCAACTTCTTCTCGTCCGGTAAAGATATTCATCCATTTTTTTGAAAAATATCGATAATAGCAAATAAAAATTTTCAGCACATCCGCTGTCGCGACCAGCGTCATCGCCCAGTGCAGCGGCAGATCAAGCAGCAGTACGCTGATGTAGGCCAGTGGTACCTGCAGACCGATGTTACAGGCGACGTCCACATACATGCAGAACATCGTATCGCCGCCCGGCCGGAAGATCGCGCAGATCATCATGTAGGACAGCATCTTCGGTGTCATCGCAAATGCGTAAACGAGCAGGGCCTTCATCAGCATGTCCGTCGTCTCCGGCGCGAAATTATAAATATCCGCGACCGGCGCGCGCAGCAGAATGATCGCCGCGGTCATGATCACATTCAGCACCCAGGTCACCTTGAGAATGTCGCGGCTGTACTCGTAGGTCAGCTTCTTTTTGCCTTGTCCCAAAACCTCACCCAGCAGAACCGCCGAAGCGTTGCCGAGGCCGAAGTAAATTGTCTGGAAGAAATCCGTTACCGTTACCGCCACCTGCGACACCGCGAAGGCGGAGGCGCTGATTTTGCCGTAAGCCGCAAAAATGCAGGAGACCGATACCGCCCACAGGCCCTCTGTAATGATGACCGGAACCGCTGTTTTCATTACGCCTGCAAACAGTTCTCCCGAATACGCGAATAATTCGCCGGGCTTCGCTTTGAGCGGGTATTCCTTCCGCAGATACACCGAAAGGTACATCGCGGCGCATTCCAGAACTCTGGCGAGCAAGGTCGCGATCGCGGCACCCTCCACGCCCAGCTTCGGAAACCCGCATTTGCCGTAGATCAGCAGATAATTGCAGATGACATTCATCAGAATCGCGCAGCCGTTGATGATGGTCGGCACTTTTACGTCCTGAATGGCACGCGAGTTATAGGATATCACAAAGGTCAGACCGGAAAATATATAGGAAAAGCAGGCGATTCGCAGATATTTTGTGCCCAGCAGCACGACCTCCGCGTCCTCCGCGAAAAGTCGAATCAGGCCCGGCGCTGTAAGGAACACGAAGACGGTAACCGGAACCGCGAGTGTCAGACAGACCGTATAGTCAATACCGATAATTTTGCGCAGACTGACGATATCGCGAATGCCCCAATATTGTACCGCGTGGACGGCCGCGCCGCTGAACACGCCGAAGAGCACAACGCCAAAAATAAAATAAATCTGATTCGCGGCACCGACCGCCGCTAACGCGTTTTCTCCGACCTTACCGACCATGATGGTATCAGCCAGATTCAGCGTTACCGCGATGACCTGCTGAATGATCATCGGAATGCCGACAATGAGCAGCTTGCGGTAAAAGTTCTGATTCACTTCTTTACGCCCGTTCTCCATAATTCTCTCCGTCATGTTTATGATCCTTTTATCCCTTTAGATAACGATAGAGGCAGATTGCTCTGCCTCTGGTTTTGTTTTGAAAAGACTACTTCGCGTAGTCGATCGCTCTGGTTTCTCTGACCACATTGACCTTGATCTGTCCCGGATATTCCAGCTCAGACTCGATCTTCTTGGAAATTTCTCTCGCCAGAAAAACGATTTCTTCGTCGTTGACTGCGTCCGGCTTGGCAATGATGCGAATTTCGCGGCCTGCCTGAATCGCAAAGGACTTTTCGACACCCGGCGTCGTGTTCGCAATCTCTTCGAGCTTTTCCAGACGCTTGATATACGCGTCGAGAGTCTCTCGTCTGGCGCCCGGTCTTGCCGCCGACAGCGCGTCTGCCGCCGCGATCAGAACCGCTTCCATGTTCTTCGGCTCGTAATCACCGTGGTGGGCAGCCATGCCGTTGATGACCGCTTCGGACTCCTTATACTTGCGCAGGATCTCGATACCGATATCCACATGGGTACCCTCATATTCGTGGTCGAGTGCCTTGCCGATATCATGCAGCAGTCCGGCTCTCTTGGCCAGCTTGACGTCCAGTCCCAGCTCGCCTGCCATCAGACCCGCGAGCTGCGCGACCTCGATGGAATGCTTGAGTACATTCTGCCCGTAGGAGGTTCTGTATTTGAGTCTGCCCAGAATCTTGACCAGCTCCGGATGCAGATTGTGAATGCCGACCTCGAAGGTCGCCTGTTCGCCTTCCTCCTTGATGATTGCGTTGACTTCCTTGGTCGCCTTTTCGACCATTTCCTCGATCCGCGCCGGATGGATGCGGCCGTCTACAATGAGCTTTTCGAGCGCGATGCGCGCGATCTCTCTTCTGACCGGATCGAAGCCGGACAGGATGACCGCCTCCGGTGTGTCGTCGATGATCAGATCTACGCCGGTGAGCGTTTCGATGGCTCTGATGTTGCGGCCCTCTCTGCCGATGATACGTCCCTTCATTTCATCATTCGGGAGCGCGACCACCGAAACGGTGGTTTCAGCCACATGATCCGCCGCGCAGCGCTGAATCGCGCCGGTGATGATGTATTTCGCCTTCTTATCCGCTTCTTCCTTCGCCTTGGTTTCGATCTCTTTGATCATCACAGAGGCTTCGTGACGAACTTCCTTTTCGGTATTGGCGAGCAGGATGGCCTTCGCCTCCTCTGCCGTATAACCGGAAATTCTCTCCAGCTCTTCCATCTGCTTGGCTATAACAAGTTCTAACTCTTTTTGTCTATTGATAATTGCCTGTTCTTTTTGTGTAATGCTTTCTTCTTTTCGTTCGATATTCTCAAGTTTGCGATCCATGGATTCTTCCTTTTGGATCAGTCTTCTCTCGGAGCGCTGGATTTCCGAACGCCGTTCTCTGGCATCACGTTCCGCTTCACTTCTCAGTCTGTGTGCCTCTTCCTTCGCCTCCAGAATCGCTTCCTTCTTCATATTTTCGGATTTACTCTCCGCGTCCAGAATCAGATTTCTCGCCTTCTGTTCCGCGCTGCCGATTGCTTTTTCGCCGACATTTTTACGATATATATATCCGATCAACGCGCCGATTGCAAGCGCAACCACCGCAATTACAATTTTCACTATAATTGGGCCCATTGCAGCACCTCCTTCTTATTCAGTTTTGTTTTTCTTTCTTTTCTTTTTTTCGATTATCGTTTACAATATCTATTGCATGAAAATTTATGAATCAAAATGCATTACATAATTAAATCTTGATATATCCATACAATATATATTATAATGTTTAAAGCAAGGGAATGTCAAGAAGCAGAAAGGCAAGTAATGAACAAAATTTTTAATCCATTGGAAAATATTGATAAATTTATCCTGATTTGCGTCGGTTTACTGGGTATTTTGAGTCTGACCATGCTCGAAAGCACCGTATATGAGGACGGCTTCGTCCTCGCCAGACCGGTTTTGATTCAAGCGATCGCGTACCTGCTCGGTTTCGGCGTACTCCTTTTCATTCAGAATCTGGACTACCGCTTTTTTATCGGACTGGAAAAAATCCTCTATGCCCTATCGGTACTTTTCCTGCTGACGGTATATATCCCCGGGCTCGGTCAGGAAAACTACGGTTCCCGCGCCTGGATCAATCTCGGCATCACGACCCTGCAGCCATCGGAATTCGTCAAAATCCCCTTTGTCCTGATCATGGCAGGCTATCTGTCGGAGCATCGTGACGAGCTGACCAGGTTCACCGGCGTTTTTAAGGCCTTCCTGGTCGCGGCGCCGATCATCGCCGTCGTACTCAAAGAGGACCTGGGCAGCGCGCTGGTCTATATCGTGATGTGGATTTTTATGGTATTCTTCGCCGGTATCGACTACAAGCTGTTCTTTCAATGCGCGCTGGCCTGTCTGGCCGCTGTGCCGATCGTCTACAAGTTTCTCGACGATTATCAAAAGGAGCGAATCGAGGCTTTCCTGCATCCGGAAAATCTAAGTCTTTCCGGCAACTACCAGGTCTGGCAGTCCAAGGTTGCCATGGGCTCCGGTGGTTTCTTCGGAAAAGGGCTCTTTCAGGGAACGCAAAAGAGTTTGGACTTCATCCCTGTGCAGCAGTCGGACTTCATTTTTTCGGTTGTCGTAGAGGAACTGGGCTTCCTCGGCGGTACCCTCACGATTTTGGTCTACGCCTTCCTGCTGATCCGCTTCACGAGAATCATCCGTGATTCCGTGGATCTGTACGGCGCGCTGATCGTCATCGGATTTTTGGGCATGTTCCTGTTTCAGATTTTTGAAAACATCGCCATGACCATGGGCCTCATGCCCGTTACGGGAATCACTCTGCCCTTCCTTTCCGGCGGCGGCACCTCCGTCATCGCCAGCATGATCGCTGTCGGCATCATTGTCAACGTCGGCGTCAACAGCAAGGCCATCAATTTCTAAACAAAACGAACGCAAATACACAGAATCAAACAGCCTGCACCGTCATGCTTCGCGGCGGGCCCCGGGGAACGATATCCCCGTGTGGAGACCGCCGCAGCATCAGATGCAGGCTTTTACTTTGTCCTTGACATATTATATGCTGGCTATATGCGTTCATTTGCGCTGACTTTGCGCTAAAAACTCCTGACACGCTCGGCGATGCGTGTGAAGTTCTGCGCGATTGGGCTTTCGGGCATGAACGCGATCGGAACGCCGAGATTGGTAGAAATATGTATGTTTTCGTCGTAAGGGATCAAGCCTACCACCTGCCCGCGCATACCGCGTGTCACTTCCTCCACAGACGGCGCGAGCCCTGCGCGAACCAGCTTCAGATTGAGCTTGTTGATTAAATAGTGAATCTGAAAATTGCCCCCGGTTTCATTTAGGAAAGCTGTCATCATTTCACCGTCGCGCATGGACGCGATCTCCGGATTGATGACCAGCACAATGTGATCCGCGCCGCCGATGGCGATCAGCAGATTTTCATCCATCCCTGCCGGCGCATCGACAATCACAAAGTCGTACAGGTCTTTCAGCTTATCGCAGAGTACCTTCATGTGCAGTGGTGTGATTTCCGTATCGGAACGCCGCGGAGACGCCGCCATGAAGCTCAGCCCAGGGAAGCTCTTGTCGCGAATGATCGCCTGTTTGATTCTGCATACGCCGTTCATCACGTCGTTCACATCATATACCACATTGTTTTCCAATCCCAGATACAGATCCAGATTGCGCAGTCCCGTATCCATATCGATGACAATGACTTGGTGACCCAGCCTGGAGAGCGTCGCTCCCAGATTGGCCGAAACCATGGTTTTGCCTGTGCCTCCTTTTCCTGAGGCGATGACGATTGATTTACCCATGGCTCCTCCTTCCTGCTTGTAATATTAATTCGAAACGGAGGCAGACAGCTTGAGGCTGTCTGCCGTATCTTCATCCTGTTCTTGCGCCCTCAGTTCATTTTCGTCGAAAAATCCAAGGTTTTGGTCGTAGTATCGACCTGCAGATAATCGCCGATGATCTCACGCGCGATCGGTGCCGCGTTAAAGGACACACCGCCCTGTACCAGCAGGACGACGACCGCGATCTGCGGATTGTCCGCCGGCGCGAGCGTGATTGTCCAGGCGAAGTGATCATAGGTATCCTTGTATTGATTGATCTTCGCGTAGGTAACCTTCTTGTTGCTGACCTTGATGAGCGCCGCGTCAACGGTGTCGTTTTCGGTCGGATATTTTTCCGGATCCTCCTTCATCAGCTTCGTCATCATCTTCTCTACCTGACTCCAGGAGATGCCGGGCGCGATGCTGCCAAGGTGCTGTTTCACATAGGCGACCTCATCCTTCGGATTGATGTAACCGTCACGCTGCGCGGTACCGGTTTTGCCGGCCACATCGATCGGGAAGCTGCCGAAGGTGCCGAGCAGGGTGCCGCGTTTCGCGACCAGACGCATACCTTCCAGTACATGATCCAGATCACTTTTGGAAACATCGATCTGCGTTGCCTTCTTCTTTTTGCGCTGTCCTTCGCCTTCCACGCCCTTGATGATGGAAACCTGATTCTTTTTGCCGCCGTTGCCCAGCGTTGCCACATAGCTTGCCATCTGCAGCGGGGTATAGGCGTTGTCGCCCTGTCCGATGGCGATGTTGAATTCATCGCCGTAGGTCCATTCCGCCTGATTGAAATAAGAGTATTTGCAGACATCGGTCAAAGGCTCAACCTGTGATTTTTTTACAGTCGTTTGTGCCTTGACGCGTTTGATGATTTCATCTCTGGACGGGTTTTCTTCGATCCAGCCGGTGATGGTGTCGATCTCCGCGCGCAGTTTCTCTTCATCGTTATAGGTCGACTTCGGCCAGTATTTGGTGCTGCTGTAGTACAGATAGCTCCACAGAGAACTCTTCATGCCGCTCATCTTGCGCTCCTTGGAGGCAAGCGGGGTGGTCGTCTCATAGAGCTCAATGCCGGTCTTTTCGCCCAGTCCGAACTCCGAGGCGACCTTCATGATGTCGTCGATGGTGATTTTGTAGCCCAAACTCGTCTTATTCTTCGTGTTCCAGTCGATACCGGTGCCGATGCAGTAAAAATAGTAGTTACAGGAGTTCTGGATGCCTTGTGCCAGCGTCTGGTAGCCATGAGAGCCCAGGCCGTTGTTATAGTTACTGCAGCCGAACTTGTGACCGCCCATCTCAATATATCTGCCGTCATAGATGCGGCGATTCGGGTCCAAGCCCGCTTTGAGCGCAGCGACTGCGGTCACCGGCTTAAAGGTAGAACCCGGCTGCACCGCTGTTCTGGTCGCGATGCTGTACAGCGGCGTCGGTGCCAGAGAATCGCGTGGATTCGTGCTTTGTACCGATGCCCAGTCCTTAGTGGAGATGCCTTCCGCGAAAATATTCGGATCAAAGTCCGGGTAGCTCGCCATCGCCAGGATCTCGCTGGTCTTGGCATCAATGGCTACCACAGCGCCGGATCCGCAGTTCGCGTATTTGCGCATGGACTTATTGCCGTATTTACTCTTAAAGATACTACCGGTCCGCACCGCTTTGATGGCGCGCTCCAGCGTGTTCTCCGCGGTCTTTTGCAGATCCTTGTCTATCGTCAGATAGATATCCTTTCCGGCGACCGGTTCTGTCTCACCTAGCGTCTCAATGTAGTCCCCGGAACTGTTGACCAGGATTGTCCGGATGCCGTCGCTGCCTCGCAGCGTACTCTCCATTGAGGCTTCAATACCGTCTTTGCCGATCAGATCATCGCTGCTGTAGCCGCGTTCCTTGACATAGGTATCATACTGGCTGTCGGAAATACTGCCCATATAGCCGAGAATATGGGAAGCCAGATTTTTGTTCGGGTAGACGCGAACAGTCTCCGAGGCGATCTCCATCCCCTTCAGCTCACTGCCCATTTCCTTGATATAGGCGACTGTCTTGTCGCAGACATCGGAGGCGATGGTGCTGGAACGATATTTGTTGAATTCGATATTTTTGATTTCTTCTCTGACCACAAAAATCTTGCGCGCTTCTTTATCGGGAAGCCGTTCCTCTTCCGGAATCGGTTGTTTATTCTCATCTTCATCCAGCTTATATTTTTTGCGGAGCGCCTGAAACGCCTCCTTCGCGGTCAGGTCGGTGCGTTTGGTCACATTCCCCTCCGCATCCGTTTCCTTGACCTCCAGCCCATACTTGCTGATAAAAGCCGCTTTTTTGGTATCATAGGTAAAGGTCATGCTGCGCACATTGATCGGCGGCCACACGCCGTGCGTGTTCTGCAGCTCGTCCATTGCGTCAAAGCGGTCCAGCGTCGGATCGATTTCATATTTGGCGCGCAGTTTCTCAAAGGCCTGTTCCGCCGTCGCATTTTTGGAAAGGCCAAGTGATTTGAGCCATTTTTTTTTGCTGCTGTCGTAGGTATAATAGAATTTTCCGCTTTTGGTAATCTTAATCGGAAAATTGTCCACATAGGTATCCCCGTTTTTTTCCAGCAGGCGGATCGTCCGGTATGCGGAAGCGTTGATCTGCTCTGTGGACAGTCCACTGGCGTTGAAGGTCACCGTAAAGATCTGCTTGTTGCCCGCCAGCACTCTGCCGTAAATCTTCCCGCGCGGCGCTGACAGAAGCACTTCCTTGGTGTTCTGGTTCTTCGCCGCCTCCGCCCATTTTTCTTCCTGCACCACGGTCAGCACAAAAAGTCTCACGCAGAGAATCAGCATGAGGATGACGACGAAAAAAATGACCTGTATATATCTGGATTTTAAAATTTTTCTGTTCATCTAAAATACCTGTCTTTGCGATGTCTTGTCATTTTTCGAAGCAGAATCAGATAAAGAACTGTCATCAGCGACAGTGCATACAGGGTGATCCATGGCAGCGTTTTGAGTACATAAAGCAATCCGATCGGGTTGCCCGCCAAGTGCTGCAGACCCCAGTTCAACGCGTAATAGAAGAGTATCGAAAGCAGTGAGGTCACCCACATATTGACGATATTCTCAATATTGGCGTATTCTCGCAGAACAAAAATCACCAACGCGACCAACACCAGCGCGATCGGGGTCGGACCGACGACATCCGCGAAGCAGATATCGTAAAAAACGCCAAACAGCACGCCGTACAGCAGACCGTAAATCTGTTCCTCATACAAAAAAGAAAATACGATCACCAGACAGAGCAGAAGATTCGGTGTATAACCTGCGATGCTGATAACATTTAAAAAAGAGCATTGTATGAAAAACGCGATCAGAAAAAAAATCCCTGCCTTCCAACTTTTCATAGGATCACCGCCACCTTGTCCAGACTCTTAAAATTCACAGCGAGTTCCACCGTAATTTCCTTGAGCAGCGTATTGCTGTTATAGGTCACGCTTTTGACACTGCCGATTTCCAGACCTTCCGGATACGTGCCGAGACCGGAGGTGATGATGACATCGCCCTCGGAGACCAAAGCTTCTCCGTCGATCATATAGCCGCTGACTTCACCTTTTTCGTTTCCGGAAACCACACCGAGCTGCTTGCGGTCGCGTGCCAGCTTAAAGCTGACCTTGCTGCCCTCGTCGATCAGCGACATCACCTTGGACCAGCCCTCTCCGGTCTCCTCGACCTTACCGATCAGGCCGATTCCGTTAACGACCGCGTCTCCAACCTTGATGCCGCTCTCGGTGCCGCAGTTGATCGTGAAGATATTGGTCCAATTGGAGCCGTCCAAAGAGATGACGTCTCCGGTGACGATATCAAATTTCTGCTCCGTATAATCATAATTCAGAGCCTCCGCGAGTTCTTTCAGCTCATCAAGCTGCTGTTTTGTCAGCTTTTCTTCTGTCAGCTGCCGCGTGAGTTCCGCGTTCTCGCTCTTGAGTGCTTCCACTTCTTTTTGGAGACTCCGATAGGAAAAAATCCCTTTCACATTGTCACGAATGGTATTCCCGGCTTTTGAAAAAATGCCTGAAACCTTGGACACG